>Ga0114942_1000045_pt1 | contig 31879 bp, 51 predicted proteins | sample LowerColdCreek_FD_88674 | JGI IMG/M metagenome (GOLD analysis project Ga0114942, IMG submission 88674) | Groundwater microbial communities from Cold Creek, Nevada to study Microbial Dark Matter (Phase II) - Lower Cold Creek | ecosystem: Environmental > Aquatic > Deep subsurface > Groundwater ... | reverse complement strand
CTGTAGGGGCACCGGGGCAGACATCTTGGCTAGGGCCGGTCGTACGCCGTTTGGTGGCGTCTGGTGCGATTCTGCGTGAAGGGTACCGGACCGGCTCGAATGGTTCCCCGAAACCGGTTTGGTTGTCGACGCGGTGGCAGGGCCGCCAATGACCAATCCGTCGAAGGCTAAAGGCACAGCGTGGGAATCCGCGGTGGTGAATTGGTTGCGGTCCACGGCCGGGTTCGATGCGCGGCGCAAAGTCCAGGCCGGTGGCCTCGGCGACCAGGGCGACATCACGGTCGAGGAAACGCCTTGGCTGGTGATCGAAGCCAAAGCGGCTAAAGCGCATGATTTCGCGGGGTGGGTTGGCGAAGCGAACATCGAAGCCCGTAACGCGGGTGTGTCGACGGGTGTCGTGTGGGTGAAGCGCCGCGGTAAAGCGTCCCCTCAAGACGGGTACGTGGTGATGGACGGCGCAACATTCCGAGGGTTGTTGTCGCGGTTCGTGGCGTTAGAGACAGCGCTACTCGACCACGAGTGCGAAGGAGGACTTTCGTTGAGGTGCGACGAGTGAGTTACAAGGCGCTGCGGCTACGCGACCAATGCGACGACCTATGCCGACAGGTCGTCGCCAAACGACGTGTGTGCGAACGCTGCGACACGGCACGCGCTGTCGACGTCGCGCACCTAATCCCCCGCAGGTTCAACCGGACCCGCTGCGACCTACTCAACGTCACCGCGTTGTGTCGTTCGTGCCACACCGACATCGACATGCACCCTGAGATGAAGGAAGCGTTCGCGGTGGACCGGTTAGGTGTCGAGTCGTGGGAGTTGTTGAAACTGACCGCCGAGTTCGCTGCGCCGCTCGGCGAGGAGTTCTGGGTCGAGACACGCGACAGGTTGAGGCGATCACTGTGACTGACTCGTTCACGTTGTGGCCTACCTGCTGGGATTGCGATTTGCCGTTAGACGTCGTCGAGGTCGGGGCGTCACGCCGATGCGAAACGACAACCACCGCCCGCTGCGCGAGTTGCGGCACACCGTACGCACTCAACGTTCGCATGGCACCGCTCGGCGACAGGGCACCGTCGTGACCGCCGAACTGGTCGTGTCCGCCGCGTTCATCGCCGCCGGGATCAGCGGATACGCCAGCTACGGCGCCTACCGGTTCCGGCTCGCCGAGAAACACCAACGCGAAACGTTCGCCCGACACATCGAGTTCGTGACCGGAACGTGCCGTGTGTTGCACGACATCGAAGCCAAAGCACTCGATGAAGGCGCTGAGGAAACAGCTCAGCACGCGCAACGGTTCCGCACTTTGGTGGAAATGACAGCAAAGAAAGGGTGGCTATGACGTGGGTCAAGGTTGAAGATCGGGCACCGTGGCACGAAAAGTTGCGCGGACTTTCGGACGCGGCGTTCGGAGTGTGGGTCAAGGGCTTGTGTCATTGCTCGTTGCACGAAACCGACGGCGTGATTCACGCCGATGATCTCTCCAGGATCGGTCACGGTTCAGCGCGAAACCAGCTACTAAAAGCCGGTTTGTGGCTCAGTTTGGCCGACGGTTCGATCCAAATACACGACTATCTTCAGCACCAACGTAGCCGCGAACAGATATCAAATGAGAAGGCTAAAGCGCGGAAACGCAGCGAAAAGTCGAGGTTGTCACGCCGCACGTACGGCGTGAGTCACGGAAATGTCACGGAGCCAGATACAGATACAGATACAGATACAGATACAGAACTCACTCAGTCGTTAGAAGGTAAAAGGGGTAAGCCGCCGGCCGAACCGATAGAGCGTGCGCTGTTCGATTCGATCCACACGGATCTAGCCAACGACGGACACACCATTGACCAGGCGCTTACCCGCGACGAAGCAGGGACACTCCGACGCGTCGCAAACGATTTGCTCAAAGTCGGCGCGACACCGGACGAGGTCCATCGCCGAGTAGCGGTCGCTCACGCCACCTGGTCACCAGGCAGAGTCACCGCGAACGCCGTCGGCAACAACTGGGCCGGGTTGGTCGCGACACCTGTCGAGCCGTCGAAACCGCGGCTACTGCGATGCCCAGAACACGACGCACCAATCATCCACGGCGTATGCCAAGCATGCAAATACTCGAACGTGGAGGCCAGCTAGTGCAACGCGACGACTACGCCGTAGTAGCCGAATGGACCGAATACCGAAAAATCGTGGGCGACAAACCGACCGGGCACACGATGTCTGAGCCACGGTTAATGTTCGGACCGGCACGCGAAGCCGCGATCACTGGCGCTCACGCCCGGTTGCGTGACCTCGCCGCTGACCCGACGACCGCTGACCCACGGGTCATGGTGCTGCGCCGCCGACTTGACCTAGACCGAGCCGGCGACGTCGTGTCGCGTGGTTCATGGCACACGGTCCTCGAGCTCGAACCGGAACTGACACTCCAGGTCGAGACGTGACCGCCGCTGAGGGCTGGGCGAGGCTCGGCCCAATGAGCACACCTGCGTTCATGGCCGCCCTCGACGCCGCCGGCGTTGACCACCGGTTACGGGCCGCGGTTGACCGGTTCATCAACGATCCACGATCACTTCCGTGCGACGGCAACTATCAACAAGTCCACACGACTTGGAGTCAAAGGGTGAAACCATGACATGCAAGGTTTGCGGCAACAACGGTTCGGTGCATTGGCTCGGTTGCACGGAGGGCACTCGACCGCCGCCGGTCACGTTATGCCAAACATGTTCGGACCCGATAACCGATTTGGCTGCGTGTTGCACCGTCACCGTTGACGGTTCACCGTTCGAGGTCCACACGACGTGTTGCGACCAATGCAACCACCCGACCGGCCAATGACCAACATCGTCGACGTTTACGTGGACTATGCGAAATGGGCGATCGGGTACGGTCACCCGAGCCTAGCGATCGCACCGATCCTGCTGGTCATGGCCGCGCTTTTGGTGGTCCCGGTGCGACTGATCGGACGGTGGCGACCCGAACCGTACACGCCGAGGCATGAAACCCGATGAAACCGCGGGTCGAGCATTTCACCGTCGACGGGTATCAGTCGATCACGGTCCGGCAACTGTCCAGCGGCCGGATCATCGTGACCGGCGCAACGATCGCACCTGCGTCAACCAACGGGCTACAGCTAATCCCGAAACCGTTACCGCAACCATGACCGACCCGCGGCGTCTACTCGACCAGCTACCACGCTGGCTACACGCCAACGCACCGTTAGCGAAACGACTCGACGCCGACTGGCTCGCCGAAGGATTCCGTGCAACGTCGACGATGTTGCACACTCATGGACCAACAGCGTGGGCGACACGCACCACCTGGGCCGCACGCGGCTACCCCGCATCCACCAGCAACGACCACACCAACACCAACCCCGACCCGCACCCGCTCGGCATATCGGACCGCACCGGCGACGCAGCAACACGCACAACACGCAACGACCCACTCCAAACCTACGTCGACGCGATCACCGGCACCGCGTCAACGCTCATCATCTGGCGGCACCAACCGACCACACGAACCGTCACAGCGACACTCATCAAACGCATCGACCGACTCGAGCACCTAACAACGACAGCGATACCGGCACGACCGAACACAACGACCCGCCGCCGACTCAACCTCACCGCCGACCCAGGCTGTCAACATTGCCAACGTTACGGGCACTGGTCACCGCCAACCACCAACCAGCCATCGACCGTCAACGGCAACCTAACCGAACCACTACTTTTGTGCCGATGGTGCCGTGATGTCGTTCGACGGCACGGGACACTACCGACAGCTAAACATCATGAGGCGTGGCGGACCGGCGACCAGGCCACGATCAGGCGCATCAACAGCCAACTACAAACACGAATCAGTAACAGAGGGAGCATGCAATGAGCGAACAACCTACCCACGAAACAGGACTATGGGAGATCGGTCAAACCTATTTGATCCGCACAGTCACGATGACCTTGACAGGATTATTGGTACACGTCAGCGAACACGAACTCGGGTTGACTTACGCTGCGTGGATCGCCGATACCGGCCGATATGCCGACGCGGTAGCTACCGGATCGTTTGCCGAGGTCGAACCGTACCCCGATGGCCGGACCGTGATCGTTGGCCGTGGCGCAGTGATTGACGCTGTGATCGTCGACTTCGATCTGCCACGCGAACAAATATGAACGCGGCTGTAGCACGCCGCGGATATGAGCGGTCGCAGTCGGGGTCGCGGTCGTGGTCGGGGTCGCGGTCGTGGTCGTGGTCGTGGTCGTGGTCGCAGTCGGGGTCGGGGTCGTGGTCGTGGTCGCAGTCGCGGTCGCGGTCGTGGTCGGGGTCGCGGTCGCGGTCGTGGTTGCGGTCGCAGTCGCGGTCGCGGTCGTGGTCGGGGTCGCGGTCGCGGTCGTGGTTGCGGTCGCGGTTGGGGTATTGACAACAAGTTGGTGGACCGAATGACGGAGATCCCAGAATCACACCATTGAAGTTTGCGTCGTGCTAACGTCGTCACCGACGAACATACAAGCATGGCCCATGCCAGCCCAACCGGGCACCAAGGCACAAGCCAAGCGGGATAGACCAACGGTCACCCGCAAGCTCCACGAGAGCAACCAGCGGTGAGGCACCGAGGCCGCGTGACAACACCTCGGTGTCTCACCCGCGCACACACCAGAGGTGACCATGCTCCGATGGCTCTACCACCAACGCCAACGACTCACAGACTGGTGGCTCGATTGGCGAAACTAACACCGACCAACGACCGGGGGCGGGTCAGATCCCTACCACTCAACTAGCCTCCCAGATCCCACGTCATCTCTTTTTGTGGCGTTGAAAAACTTTCGGGGGTGAGTTGTGGCGTTGACTCCGTTTAAGAATGAAGCGGTGTGGCAGCGTGTTCGCCGTCAAGTCTTAGAGCGGGACGACGGGTTGTGTCAGATTCGCGGTGAGCGGTGTAAGGATGTCGCTACTGCGGTGGATCATATTGTTCCGTGGTCGGCGGGCGGTGACTGGTACGACTTGGGGAATCTACGGGCGTCGTGTGCGTGGTGCAATTCGAGTCGGGTGTGGCGTGGTTCGTCGTCGATGCGGCGTCCGTCGAGGGAGTGGTGATCGATGCGGAATGTGGAGGCGGTCGAGGTGTCGATCGGTGTGCTGGTCGATGCGGGGAAGGTCGAGTTACCGGTGGATCAGGCTCGGGTGGAGGCGGCACGGAATCTTGCGGTTGCGGTGGACGCGTCGCCGGGGAACGCGAATCTGTGGCGTCAGTACCGCGAAGCGGTGGAGGATTTGTATGTCGATGACAGGGACACGACCGGAGCCGACGAGCTCGCTCGATTGCTTGGGCGTTTGTCTCCCGAGGTGGGCGACTCGGCGTAGGTCGGAGCGGCCGACGGTTGGTGGTCGGGTTGCTGAGGTTGCTCGGTTGCTGGGTCGGGAGTTCATGCCGTGGCAGAGGTATGTCGCGGATGTCGCTGGCGAGATTGATCCGATTACCGGGTTGCCGTGTTACCGGGACGTGATTTTGTCGGTGCCGCGGCAGTCGGGCAAAACGTTGCTTATGTGGGCGGTGTCGGCGGATCGTTGCATGGCGAAATGGCCGGGCGGGGTCCGTCAGACGGTGGCGTGGACTGCGCAGACGGGTTCGGACGGCCGGAAAAAATGGACTAAAGATTTGTTGCCGATGACTCGCGAGTCGGCGATGTCGGCGGCGGTGTCGAAGATCACCGAGGGCATGGGGAACGAAGCGGTCGAGTGGTTGTCTAAGTCGTCGATCAATTTGTTGTCGACCAACACTGGTTCTGGGCACTCGCTGTCGGTGGATTTGGCGATGGTCGACGAGTTGTGGCATGACCACGACGAGCGCCGCGACCAGGCGTTACGGCCGGCGATGTCGACGAAACCGGCCGGGCAGATGTGGTCGGTGTCGACGATGGGCAACGCAGCGTCAACAGCGTGGAACCGTAAACGGGACCTTGGGAGGTCGTCGGTCGACGATGACGTCGATCGCGGGGTTTGTTATTTCGAGTGGTCCAGCATCGAGGACGAATGGGACCCGACCGATCCGGGGTCGTGGGCGTCGTTCATGCCGGCGTTGGGGCACACGATCACCGAGGACGTGGTCGTGGCTGATTTGCGGGTGATGGAACCGGACGAGGCTAAACGGGCTTACGGAAATATCACGTTGACGATCGGTGGTGATCGTTTGATTCCGTCCGAGTTGTGGCGTCGAGTGTCGGGCCGGTCGGTCACGGTTGGTGACGGTCGAGGGTTCGGGTTAGCGGTCACTGAGGATCGTTCGATGGCCGCTGTAGCGGTCGCGGATGCCGATGGCAATGTGGAATTGGTGGACCATCGGCCGGGTACGAAATGGATCGTTGAGCGGTGCGACGAGTTGACGGACCGTTGGGGCGGCACGGTCGCGGTCGACGCGTCGGGACCGGCGGGATCGTTAGTGGCGAAGCTCAAAGCGCCTTTGGAGGTCAAAGGCAACGGGTATGTGCGGGCGTGCCAGGCGTTCTATGACGGGATAGTCGAAGCGACGATCGGTGTGCGGTCCGATCAGGCGTTGGACGCAGCGGCTGGCGGGGTTGTCCGCAAGAACGTTGGCGATTCGTTCGTGTGGTCGAGGAAGTCGTCCACCGCGGATGTGTCACCGCTCGAGGCTGCGACGTTAGCGATCGAAGCGGCACGCAACGGATCAAGCGGATTTGGTTTCGCGGAGGTGATGACTTAAATGTCTTTCAATGATCGTGTCGCCGACAAGGCGGCAGAGGTGTCTATCGGCCGGTTACTGCTGTCGATCCCAGCGGGTTTGCTGTGGCTGGTCGGCGCAACGGTTGGGGCGGTTTGGTTTCTTTTGGCGTGGTGCTGGGCGGCGTTGGTGATCGGTTTCGGCGACGGGCGACGACGCGGAAGCGAGCCTAAGTAGTGGCGCTCCTCGACCGGATCGGCGCTCACCGTGAAGCGGTTAGGTCCGATGAGGTCACTCAACAGGAGTTCGCGGATTTGTTGACCGGGTCGACGGGTCGGGCAAGGTCGGGTGTGACGGTAACGGATCAGCGGGTTTTGGGGTTGTCGGCGTGGTGGCGTGGCGTCCGGTACCTATCCGAGACTGTGGCGGGACTACCCATATTCACCTATTTACGCACCGGCGGCGATGAGCGCCGCAAGGTCGTGTCGCCCGGTTGGCTGGCTCGACCGTCCGAGGAGGTGCCACGGTTCGCGTTGTTCGAGTTCTATATGATGTCGATGCTTCACCGCGGCAACGCTTTCGGTTTCAAGAATCGGGGCGACACCGGACAGGTCGTCGACATCGTACCATTGCACCCGGACCGGGTCCGGTACGGCCTAGCCGATGGCCGCAAAGTGTTCGAGGTTACCGGCAACGATCAGCGCAAACATTCGTTTACGTCACGGGAGATTCTACATATTCCGTCGCTGTCGTCGGACGGATATTTCGGGATTGATCCGATCCGGGCTCACGTTCACGGGTTAGGCGCGGTCGCCGCAGCGGATGAGTTCGCGGGCCGGGCGTTCTCGCAGGGCACGTCGATGGGCGGGTACATCAAAATGCCGGGCCGTCTCGACGATGTGGAGGCGGACAGGGTGCGGGCGCAGTGGCGACGATTACACAACGGCTTGGCTAACGCACACGAGTTCGGGATACTCGGCGACGGCGCAACATATGAAACGATCGGACTCGACCCGCAACAAACTCAGCTATTAGAGACACGTAAATACGGGGTAACCGAGATCGCCCGGATTCTCGGCGTGGTCCCTCACAAACTGTACGACCTCGAGCGGGCGACGTTCTCGAACATCGAACACCAGGCGATCGAGTCGGTGCAGGACTCGATCATGCCGTGGCTCATTCGGCTCGAAACATGGATCAACCACGACCGGTCGCTGGTGTCGCCGACAACGTTCCACGAGTTCGTGGTCGAGGGTTTGCTGCGGGGCGACACGAAAGCACGCATGGAGGCGTATTCGATCGCGATTTCGGGCGGGTTTATGAGTCCGCACTTCGCGGCGAGCCGTGAGAACTGGGACGCGCCGGACGCTTTGCGGTACTGGCAACGGCCGTTGAACACTGCGCTACTGACCGAGGAATCCGCACCGGGCGGCGACACAGACCCACAAGAACTAGAAGTAGGAGGTCAATCAACATGACCGAACGTCAACTGATCGAGCGGACCGTACCGCTCCTCGACCTAGAGATCGAACGTGCCGGCGACGGTCGCACGGTAGTCGCCTACGCCGCGGCGTTCGAGATCCAACACCGCGTGTTCGACACGTACGACGGCGACATCGACGAGATCATCGACCGCGCAGCGTTCAACCGGACTATCGGCAACGGGACGCAACCGCAGGTCATATTCAATCACGGCCGCGATTTGTTCGGTGAGTCATCGGACCGGTTCGCGATGCCGTTGGGGACACCGGTCGAGATCCGCGCCGAGGAACGTGGTTTACTCACTCGCACGAAATACGCGCGCACCGACCTCGCCGATGAAGTCCTAGAACTGATCCGCGCCGGCGCTATCCGCGGACAGTCATTCCGTGGGGCGATGTACCGGTCACAAACCGAGGGCGAAACCAGCGACGGTCGTCCGGTGTGGCGGCGCCTTGAGTTAGGATTAACAGAGTACGGACCGACACCGTTCCCTCAAGACGAGGGCGCTGTCATGTTGGCGCTGCGATCGGCGGCGCTGCTCGATTCTACCGTGACCGACCCGATCACCGATCCCGCCGAACATGGCATATCGGAAGATCACTCGGGCACACCAACCGAAACCACAGAGGAACCGTCCGCCGAACCGGCACCGGTACTCGACCCAGGTTCGGTCATCACCGCGTTAGCGAACGCTCAGCGACGCCGACGCATAACTATCAATCGAAAGGACCAGACCAATGTCTGAGATCATCACACTCGACGAGCTCCACGTTCGCCGGGAAGAACTACTCAACGAAATAGATTCGGTGCTAGACACCGCGCTCGAGGCCGAACGGTCGACGTTGCTCGACGACGAACGCGCACGCCACGACGCCGCTGTCACCGAACTGGGCACGATCGACGAACAGATCGAGTCCGCGGAGGTCGAGGCGGCAGATCAGGGCCGGTTCGCTCAGCGTTCCAGCCGGCGCAAGTTCACGGCACCAAACATTAATTTGGGTGCGGCATCGGTGAAAGGCGACCGGTCGCTCGACGAGCTCCAGGCCGTTACCCGCGAAACCGTGCGGGCCGGTTCGTTCACTCAGTCCGGCCGGTTCATCGCTGACCGCCACGGCGCCGTGAACGATGTCGAACCGCTCCAGATCGAGCGGGGCGGCGTCCATGTGAACGCACCGCGGTACACAGATTTCGTGCCGGAGCACGCCCGGATCGTCGAACGGTTCCAGCAACAGGTATCGGACATGGTTCTGTTCGGGCACCTCACCTCGAAAGGTGAAGTGTCGACCGCTGAAGCGTTCGACATGGCACGCTCCAATCCTCGCCTAGAGGACGGATACCGTGACGTGTTGCGTGCGATGGACGTCGACACGGCCGGCGAGGGCGGCAACTGGGTACCTACCGGTATCGGTGCGACGCTCCATGAGAAGGTTCGTGCATCGGGCAAGATCGCGCCGTTGTTCGCTCGGGTGAACATTCCCACGAATCCGTGGAAGTGGCCGGTCGAGGGCGCGGACGCTACGGCGTACCGTGTCGCCGAACCGATCTCGGACACAGCGACCGGACCGGCCGCATCGACTCCGGGCACGGTGGCCGCGACGTTCGACGCCGAGATTTTCGGTGGTCGAGTGTTGACATCACGTAGCCTCGAAGCCGATTCGGCTATCGCTATCTTGCCGTTCATTACCGGCAAGCTGGCGCAGGCGTTCGTCGACGCTGAGGAAGCTGCGATCCTCGACGGCGACACCGACGGCACGCACCAGGACTCCGACGTGGGCGCATCGACTACCGATGCACGCACAGCGTGGGACGGGCTGCGCAAGCGGGCACTAGCGAACGCGTCGACGAACGGCGCCGCGGCGGCGTCGGTGGCGATCCTGCGCACCACTAGGGCGCTCATGGGCAAATGGGGCCTCGACCCGATGCAAACCGTTTACATTTGCGGACCGAAGTCCTACTACGCGCTCCTCGCAGATACCGAGGTCACGTCTGTGGAGAAGTACGGGTCCGCTGCGACGGTACTCAACGGCGAACTGGGCAGGGTCAACGGTTCACCGCTGATCGTGTCCGAGCACGTCCGCGAGAACCTGAACGCGTCGGGTGTCTATGACGGCGTGACGACCACCAAGAGCTACGCGCTTGCCGTGAACCGCGGCGAGTGGGCGATCGGTCAACGGGCCGGCCTAGCGGTCGAAACCGATGACAGCATTTACCGCGAGACATACCAGCGGGTACTCGTCGGGTTCATGCGGGAGGACTTCCAGAACATCGGGGACGCCTCCGGTAACGACGACACCGCCATCGCATACAACCTGACCTAACTCCAGTTAGGCATTGCGGGCATAGGGGAGGCGTTCACTTTGGTGAACGTCTCCCCACTCCCGCGCAACGACATATAAGGGAGACAGAATGAACGCACCGACTCCAGGGCTCGGGACTCCTCGCAGGCTCAGGCTCGACAAGAAACAGGCCGCGAAGGTCGAGGTCACCGTTCAACCGGGCGACGAGATCGAAGCCGCCGGCGTGGTCGCCGATCAGCTCGAATCCGCCGGGATGACTGTCGCAGCGAAGGCGCGCAAGGCTCCAGCTAAGAAAAAGGCGGCTGCGAAAAAGTGACCGTAGTCGCGGCGCAACGGGCGTTGATCGGCGCTCCGGTCACGTTGACCTATCAGCACCGCGCCGCTAACGGCGAACCAGTCGCACCGGGCGGCACACCGACCGTCACGGCCGTCGACAGCCTCGGCGGTACGGTCACGGTCGGATCGGTCACCGACGTCGGTAACGGCGTATACACGGCTGTGGTCGCAGCGGGGCAGAACACCGAACCGGATCTTTGGGCTGTCACTTGGACCGCCGACACCGTCGCGCACACGTCGATCGTGTCGACCGTCGCAGGTATCTACTTCGACTCCGAAACACTCCGTGACCTCGAACCGACGCTGAACGACGAACAACGATATCCGACCGAAACCCTCATCGAGAAACGTGGGATCGTCGAGCTCGAAGCTGAACGGATCACAGGTCGGGCGTTCGTGCCAAGGTTCGGGGTCGCCCAAATGGCTGGTTCGCCGAACGATCTAGTTTTACCGGAATGGGATATACGGTCGGTGCGGTGGATCGAGACGATCGCAGCGAACGGCACAGCGACACCGTGGACTCAGCCCCAACTCGACGAGGTGACCGGCAACCTCGACGCCGGTGTACTCAGCGGGGTTGTTTGGCCGACAAGGGTACGGGTCGGTTTCGAGTTCGGTTTCGATCATCCACCGGACGATGTGCGCCAGGCCGCGGCGAAACGTTTGCGTTGGTTCTGTAACCGGCCGGCGTCGACGATCCCCGACCGTGCAACGTCGTACACCGTCGATGGTGGTACGTATCGAATCCAAACCGCGAACAGGGACCGGACCGGCGACGACGACGTCGACGCGGTATATCAGTCGTGGTCGCGTCGAGAGGTGTCGGTCGGGTGAGTCGGGCTACGGTCCGCCGCGAGTTAGCGGGTCAGCTTGGCGAGGCGTTGCTGTCCGAAGATGTGCCGGTCGCGTTGGGGTCAGCGTCGAACGATGTCCCGCTCGAAGGCGTGTGGCTCTGGGATCCAGTGTCGACACCTATTGATATCACGGCGCTCGCAGGTGCCAACACGGCGGTACGTGACGATATTTACCGGTTCCAGATCCGTGTCGTGACGGCAACACCAGGCCGCGACTCGATCGAAGCGGAACAACGCGTCAACGACCTAGTCGACATCATCGAGGAATCAATCATCGAACAGAGGTCGTCGCAGCTCTCACCGGGGGTGATCTCGATACTCCCCGTCGATCTCGAAGGGCCTCTAACCGGGCCGACCACCGAAGGCGTCATATCGGCCATGTATCTCACGGTCGAAGTCCACGAAAGGAAAGGTCCATGACGACCATAACGAACGTATCAGGACGGTCACTTAGTCTCCCGACGGTCGGCGTGGTTGCCGGCGTCGGCGAGTCGGTCGAGGTGCCGGACGACATCGCCGACGGATTGCTCGAACAATCCGATGTATGGGCGGCAGCGAAACCACCAGCCAAACCGGCTGCGACGAAAGGTAAAAGCTAATGGCAACCGGAATGGATAGCCAATTTGGGATCAAAACAGAATCGGTTTACGGGACGGCTGTAGTGGTCGACACGTTCATACCGATCCTCGGTGAGTCGATGGCCCGAGAGGAGGAGTTCACCGTCTCGGAAGGGATCATCGCCGGTAACAGGTTGGTCACGTCGGATCAGTGGAACAGCGGCAACCTCACGATCTCGGGGTCGATCGAGTCCGAGTTATACACCGAGAACATGCGGACACTGCTCGAACATATGTTGGGCACCGTGACCGGTACGGGTCCATGGACTTTCACGCCGGGTACGTTGCAAGGTAAGTCGTTCACGATGCAGGTCGGTAAACCGTCGTTATCGGCCGTGCATCCGTTCACGTATGCGGGATGCAAAATCACCGGTTGGGAAATAGCTCTCTCAGCGGGTGAGATCGCGACGTTCGGGCTGGACGTAGTGGCTCAGTCAGAGACGACCGCTACGGGGTTAGCTACCGCGTCGTATCCGACGATCCTGCCGTACAAGTTCACGCATGGCACCGTCAACTACAACAACGCGGCGCTCGACGTGAAACAGATCACCATTTCGGGTGATTCGATGCTCAACACGGACCGACGCTACATCGGCACGCAGACTATCGCTGAGCCGATCGAGGAGGACCGTCGAGAGTTCACCGGGTCGATGACCGTCGATTTCGCGTCGCTGGCTATCTATAACGATTTCGTGGCGCACACCGAACGTGAGATCGAACTGGTGCTCAACGCTGGCGGCGGTAACACGGTAACGATCACGATGAACTGTCGGATCGACGGGTCGACACCGGCGTTGTCGGGTCGTGGCCTAGTCGAGCAGGACGTACCGTTTACGGTGATAAAAGAAACAGCGGGCACCGGGATCACGATCGTGGTCACCGAGACATAAATGGCGGCGCGTCGGCGGGACACTAGTTCAGCGGTCGCGGTTGAGGGCCTCGACGACTTTCGCCGTGACCTCAAACGGTTCCAAGATGGCATCGACGGCGGCACGGAATTAGGCAGACTCAACCGGCGACTAGCGGAGTTCATTGTCGGCAAAGCCGAGGATATCGGTACCAGGCTCGGCGGTGTCCACGGTCACGTTGTCCGCAACAATTCGTTACGGGCGCTCGGCGCGCAACGCAACTCCGAAATTGCCCTCGGCGGGGCGGCGGAAAAACACGGCCCGGTGTTTGGCGCCGAGTTCGGTTCGCACTACTACGGCCAGTTCCCGGCGTGGCGCGGCAACCAACACGAAGGCGGCGACGTCGGTTACATGTTGTATCCGGCGTTGAGAGACAACATCGACGAGGGCATGGACCGTTATTGGAACGACATCGAGGACCTAGCTCGGCGGGCGTTCCCGAAAAAAATCAATTAACCGAGGGAGACAGTAATGGCTAAAGCACCTAAACCGAGACGGGACACAACCGACGTGTTTCGGTTCGAGATAAACGGCCAGGCGTACCGGTTCGATCCCATGAAATTGTCGTCGAACGACGAACGGGACCTACTCCGGGAGGTTGGCTGGTCGATCCCCGAAGCGCTGTCGAAACTCGACAACGACTCGGCGTCGGTGCTGGCGGTGCAAGCGATGCTATTCCTCGCTAGGAGGTCGTGCGGTGAACCGGTCCAGTTCGATGATTGCACGGTCACGTTTGAGGACTTCACGACACTGAACGTAATCGTCGACGACGAATCGTCGGGGGTTGACGATACCCCAAAAGCGCTAGACACCGCTTAGTCGATGTTGCGCCGACATTCGCGGCGGAGTTCGGGCTAATGCCGTGGGATTTGGACCGGTTGACTTTCGAGGAGGTCGACGTGTTCGTGCGTTGGCTCCAAGCGAAGGCCGACGCGTAACGCCGCGAGAAGAATCGGAGGAGGTGAAATATGGCTAGAGAACGCGAACTACGGGTAGCTATCACTGGTGACGCGTCGTCGCTTAACAGGTCGCTTGACTCGGCCGGCGGGAAGATGGGCAAGCTCGGCGGCAAAGCGAAACTCGCCGGGGCTGCGGCCGCTGCGGGTGTTGTCGCTGCGGGCGTCGCGGTCGCGGCGTCGATCAATAAAGCGATGGGGTTCGAGAATCAAATGCGTGAGGTGTTCACGCTCCTGCCCGGTATCTCCAAAAAAGCGATGGACGGAATGTCCAAAGACGTCCTCGGGTTCTCTACCGAGTTCGGGGTCCTACCCGAGAAAGTCGTGCCGGCGTTGTATCAGTCTTTGTCGGCGGGTGTCCCTCAAAACAATGTGTTCGAGTTCTTGGAAACGGCGCAGATGGCCGCGCGGGCCGGTGTAACGGATCTCACGACGTCGGTCGACGGGATCTCATCGGTGATGAACGCGTACGGCTCCGATGTCCTCTCCGCGACCGAGGCATCGGATCAAATGTTTACGGCGGTCCGGCTCGGTAAGACAACGTTCGAGGAGATGTCTACGTCGTTGTCGAACGTGACACCGGTCGCTGCGGGTATCGGAATCAGTTTCGGTGAGGTCGCTGGGTCGTTAGCGACGCTCACCGCGCAGGGCATCAAAACACCGCAAGCTACGACGCAACTGCGGGCGATGTTCGTCGAACTGGGCAAGTCGGGGTCTATCGCCGCCAAGAACTTTGAGGAAATGAACGACGGGATCTCGTTCGAGAAGTTCGTCAAAGGCGGCGGCACCGTCGAGCAAGCGCTCGGCAAGCTCGCCGCGAAGGCGAAGGACTCGGGGACCGGGCTCCAAAACATGTTCGGGTCGGTCGAGGCCGGCACCGCGGCGTTAGCGTTAGCGAAAGACACGGACAAGTTCCGGGAGAATGTCGGCGAGATGGGCAAGTCGGCGGGCGCTACGAAAACGGCGTTCGAGACGATGTCTGGCGGTTTGCAACCGGTGATGGACAAGATCAAAGCGTTCGCGGATGTGGCAATGATAAAGGTCGGGCAGGTCGTGATACCGATCCTTATGCAGGCCGTGGAGTGGGTCGAGAAGAACTGGCCGGCGATCTCGGCGGTGTTCGAGCGGTCGATGGCGGCGATCTCGGCGGCGGTCGAGCCGCTCATCGTTTGGTTCGAGAAGAACTGGCCGATGATCTCGGAAATAGCGTCGAAAGCGTTCGCGGTGATCGCAGCGATGGTCCGCAAGTATTGGCCCCAGATCCAGGCGACGATCATGGACGCGGTCGAGGCGATCGGGGCCGTGATAGCTGCGAACGTGAAAGTGATCCAAACCGTTTGGGATCTGTTCGGCAAAAACATTATGTCGTTCGTGCAACGGGTATGGCCGCGTATCCAACAGATCATCCAGGGCGCAATGGACATAATCCAGGGTGTGATCCGAACCGTGACCGCGCTGATTAAAGGCGACTGGGGCGCGGCGTGGGACGGGATCAAACAAGTATTTCGTGGGGTTTGGTCGACGATTCAAGGTTTGGTCGGCGCCGCGATGGAGTTCGTCCGAACCGCGATCGCGAACGTGTTAGTGGTCATAGGAAAATTGTGGGGTGTCGCATGGCGTGCGATCAAGGCGGTCGTCACCGGGATCTGGAACACGATCAAGTCGACGATCTCGACGGTCATAAACACGATCCAATCTGTGATCTCGACGGCTCTCAATGTGATTAAGTCGACATGGAACGCGGCGTGGTCGACGGTTAAGACGGTCGCGTCGACGGTGTGGAACACGATCAAGTCGACGATCTCGACGGTGTGGAACACGATCAAGTCGACGATCTCGACCGGCGTCAACAACGCTAAGACAACCGCGATCAACGGATTCCAGGCGATCGTCAATTTCGTGCAGGGATTACCGGGCAAGCTCCTCGGGTTCGCGACTCAACTGTTGAACGCTGGTGCGAAGCTCGGCGGGAAGATCATCACCGGGATCATCGACGGGTTGAGCGGGTTCGCGTCGGGTGCCGCGGGGTTCGCTGGCGACGCCGTAGCCGCGATCGCGGGCATAGGTAAGGACGCTCTAAACGGAATTATTGGCGCAATAAACGACCTATTCCCCGACGAGATCGGCAGGATCGAAGTTAAAGGGTTCACGGTGTTCCCAGGGATCGACCTGCCAGATAATCCGATCCCCTCATTACATTCCGGCGGCCGGTTCCAGGCGCCGGTCCCAGGCGGCGAGGGTCTAGCGATCTTGCGCGACGGCGAACGAGTCAGCTCAAGGGGATCGCTCGCGTCCCGCGGCGGGTCGGGGCAAACGATCCAGATCCTCATCGACGGTCGAGTCCTGACCGAGGCGATAGTGCGGGACACGAACCGTAACGGCCCGGCACAAATACGGGTAGCGGCACGATGAGCGTCCCAGAGGTAACGGTCCGCGCAGCGTTCGGGTCTAACGCTATGGCGACGTCACCAACGTGGACAGATATTTCCGCATGGGTACTAGAGGTGTCGACGTCGGCGGGCCGATCCAAAAACACTGACACGTTCGGTGCGGGAACGGCGTCGATCACACTCGACAACTCCGATCGACGATTCGACCCGACACACCTAACCGGACCATACGTCTCGGGCGGTATTTCTCAACTGATCCCTAACGTTCGGATCGAGGTCACGGCGTTATGGTCGGCCGTTACGTATCACCTCGCTACGGTGTGGGCGGATTCTTGGACGGTGCAACACGACACCGAAATGTCGACGTGTACCGTCGAAGCCACCGACGGCGTTAAGTTCCTCGGGCGGGTAGTGATCCCGGAACAGGGCGCCGATCACGCCGGCGACATTAGCGGCGCTCGGATAAACCGGGTCCTCGACCTCGCCGACTGGCCCGCGGGATTACGGTCGGTCGACGACGGGATAACTGATCTTCCGTCGACGGTGTTCGGCGAGTCAGCTAAAGATCACTGCGACAAAGTCGCGTACGCCGAGCGAGGCGCGTTCTTTTTCGGGCCGAACGGTCACGCCCGGTTCGTTGGGCGCCACGATCAGTTCACCGACACGAACCGGCTCACACCGACCGAAACGTTCTCCGACCTCCCGGCGCACACTGGGCCGCGATGGTCGACGGTCGCTCCGATGCGGATAGACGACACCGAGCTCGTTAATTCGGTGACTGTGTCGAGGTCCGGCGGTGTTCCACAAACGCAAGAAACGGCGGCGTCGGTCACGAAGTACGGGTGGTTAACCGGTGGCGCTGTTTCGGATTGTCTAGTTCGTGACGACAACGCCGCCAAAAACGTTGCCCGGTTCTACCTCGCGTTGAACGACGAACCGTTTGTGTCAGTGAACGAAATGGCGGTGGACATAATCGACGACACTTCGGACGAATACGAACAGGCGCTGAAACGTCAGCTGCGCGAGCGGGTAAGGGTCGATGTGTTACCGCCCGGCGGCGGTGTTCGGATCTCGCAGGACTCGTTTATCGAGGGGATACGTCACTCGATTCAGGCGGGGTCGTGGACTACGTCGTGGACGCTTTCCTCGGTCGCCCGCTACGACCAGTTCGGCGGGGCGACGTCGTGGCTGCTGGTCGGTAACACGCTCAATCAATCGAAGGTCGGAACAGGAAAGGTCGCACCGTGACTCTCCCTTTATTGCCCGCGGTTCTCAACACCGGCGACTACATCGACAACGACTACGTCGATCGGAACCGGGCGTATCACGATTACTACGGTGCGACACGACCGTCGTGCATGGTGCGGTCGACGATGAAAAACCTTGACAATTCGTTACGCAACCTTCCGAACGCGACGACCACGTTCATGACTACCGACGATTCCGCAGAGTACACGGTCGACGAGATCGGATATACAACGTTTTGGACTGTCGGCAACGTTGACCGTATCACGATTCCGGTTACGGGCCGATGGGTCGTTTGGTTGGAGTTCGTGATCGTTGGAGCTACGTCCGGTGGCGCTCGTGCCGGGTTCCAGCAGGACGGCGGCGCCGATACGTGGATCACGTCAACCACCAATTTTAGTGGCGCTAACACGTACCTAAACGGGAGCAGACAGGTTTCGGTCGCCGCTAACGCCACGTTCGATTTCATTATCTGGCAGAACAGCGGCGCCGCGGAGGAGGTCGGGGCGTCGCGTTGGGGCGTGTGGTTCCTCGGAGAAGATTAGACCAACAGAAAAGGCGGTTCGGAAATGTTGCAAACGGTGACCGATTTGGTGCTTAATAGGCAATGGTCGATAGCGGTCGGGTTGGCCGCGACGGGGTTAGCGTTCGCGGTGAGCGAGTACGCCGACGCGGTCCCGGTCGAGTTGGCGCCGGTCCTAGCGGCGCTTATCACGTGGTTGCGGGTTTGGTCGAAGGCGTCAGTTGACGAGGCCGTCACCGCTGCGGGCGCTGCGAGTCTCGGTTATCACGACGGCGAATAGCGGTGGCATACCTTGACGATAATCCGCCGAGGCGGTCGCAAGGCGGTCCACGCCGAGGCGTCGTTTCTGGTGGGGTCGTAGTCCACACTGCGGAGTCTGGGTTGCCAGATATCTCACCGCCCGATTCTCGAGCGGAGGGTGTCGCATCGTTTATCCGGGGCAGAAGCGACCCTGGCTGTTATCACGTCCTGTTCGATTCCGACTCGACAATCGAAATGTGGGATTTCGTGCCGATGACGGCATATCACGACGGCACCGGAACTAATGATTTCTCGACCGGGATGTCGTTCGCTACGAACGCAGCGGCATGGGGCCAGTATCCGGCGTGGGACGAAAAAGCGTTACGTCGGGCCGCTGACTGGCTAGCGAAGCGGTTCATCCCGACGATGAAGGCACGCGGTGTCACGGTCCGGCTCGAGCGCACGTCGGTTAGCAAGTTCCGCAATGGTGACCCGGCGTTCGTCGCACACGGTGACCTCGACCCAGGACGGCGAACCGACCCAGGCGCAGGGTTCCCGTGGCAGAGACTGTTCGATTACACCAAACAAGTGGGCGGTGGCGGACCAAACGATGAGGAGGAGGAGGACATGTTCCTAGGGTTCTACAAACGCGAAGGCCAGCCAGCGATCTACTCGGTGTATTCCGGCGGGTACAAGACGTGGATCAAGGACGAGGCGCAACTGAAGATAATGATGGCGCTCGCCAAAATGCAGAAAAAGCCGTACACGATCAAAGGTATCGGCTCGGATGCGATGTTTCGGGCGTTGGGTCCGGTCATGGGTCCTAAGCCGAGAGGCACCAACGAATGGGGTCTGAAATAAGTGGGCGGGTCGACAATGAGTTGAAAGCATGGCGTCGGGCTGCGCGAAGGTAACCGCGCCGCGGGCACAGGTTTGGATCGTGCTGTTAGCGGTCCGGTCCGTGTGCTACGCCATCGCCTACCGTGCAAACTCGGATCGGTTGACCGGTACCGAAGGGTTCGAGGTCGTCGAAGCGATCATGTCGCTGCGATGGTTCGTGACAGCGTTCTTTGTGATTGGTGTACTGGCAGTGTTCGCGTTTATTGACGGCCGGGAACGTTACGTACGGATCGTGGGGATCGCCGCTGTGACGTTCCAGTTGTTGTTCGGGTTAGCGATATTGGCTAGCGGTTCACTCAGTCCGGCCGGGGTATCAATGTTGGCGTTAGCCGGTCTGGACGTATTGATTCTCTCGGCACCGTTCCGTCCGCCGTTGTCGCAGTTGAAGATCAGAGACGATGGATAGCGCCGGGCTGGCTGCGGTGCTAGTCGCCGCGGTGACCGTCGTCGGGACTGTCGGCGCAGCGTTCTTGTCGAAACGTGGCAGAGAGCTCGGCGCTCAGGCCGCCGCGGATGTCGCTGTGCTCGAAGGATACGACGAACTAACAGCGCACTTCAGAGAGACGGTCCGTGACTTGAACGCGAAAAACGCTGCGTTGCAAATGATGATCGAAGCGATGCACGAGGAGATCCGGGATTTGCGCGATGACCACGCGGCGTTGTGGCACTCGCTGCGTCAGGCGGGCATACCGATACCGGACGGGGTAAGTCCACCGCGACGCCATTTTAGACCAAACCAGGAAGGCACACTATGAGTACTCCGACGTTAGCGATGGGCGGCGCGAGAGTTGATCTAACGTTCACGGCGGGGTCCGATGTTGCGTGGACCGCGTCATTCGTTGACGTGCTGGGCGACCCTTTGGACATCACCGCGTCAACGTGGACCGCTGAGATCCTCGACGGTCCCGGCGGTGACCTCCTCGCGACCGTCACGGTCGTTGAGAACACGTCGACGTTAGAGTTCGGTTTGACCGACACCGAAACAGCAGCACTCCCTCGCCGTTGCGTTTGGTCGTTGGTCGAGTCGGCGGCCGGTGACCGGCCCATTCTGTCGGGGTCGGTCACTGTGTCCGCGGCCGGGTCCGGTGGCGTAACCAGCAGTCAGGGCGACACGGTCACTGTTGCGTTGACACCGACGATGATCGAGGTCCAAACGATCGGCGCGGGCGGTGGCGGTGTCGAAGACATCGTGCACCGTGCCGATTTGGACAACCCGCATCAGGTCAACGCCACCGACGTCGGCCTCGGCAACGTCAACAACACCTCCGACGCCAACAAACCAGTATCGACCGCTCAGCAAACCGCGCTGAACGGCAAAGCCAACACGTCACACAATCATGTCGTCGCGGATGTCACCGACGCCGGTGCGCTAGCGGCACTTGACGAGGTCACAGCGCCGCTGGTCGACTCCGCGGCCGCGACCGACGGGTATGTACTAACCGCGGACGGCGCCGGCGGTGCAGCGTGGGAAGTGGTCGCGACGGGTGCGTCCACGCTCGGTGATCTAACCGACGTCGGGAACGGCACACCCACGAACGGTAACGCGATCATGGGCGACGGCGACTCGTGGGAGTCAAGGGCACTAGTGAAGGCCGATGTCGGACTGTCCAATGTTGACAACACCTCCGACGTCAACAAACCGATCTCGACCGCGACACAAACCGCGCTGGATGGTAAGACCGCGACCGGGCACACGCATTCGTTGGCGAACATCACCGACGACGGCGCTCTCGCAGCGCTCAACACGGTCGGTACTACTCAAATAGACGACGGTGCGGTTACGTTGGCGAAGCAAGCGAACGTGGTGCAAGCCAGGATCTTCGGTCGGCAAGCCGCGGGCGGCACCGGTGTACCGGAAGCGTTGACCGCAGCGCAAGCTAAGACCGTGCTCGCGATCGCCGCGGGCGACGTGTCCGGTCTCGGTGCGTTAGCAACCTTGGGTACGGTCGGCACGACTCAGATCGACAACAACGCGGTGACGTTAGGCAAACTCGCCACGATGGCCACCGATAGCTTCCTGGGTCGTGATACGGCAGCGACCGGCAACGTCGAAGTCCTATCCGCGGCCACGGCCAAAACGATCTTGGCTATCACATCGGGTGACGTATCCGGTCTCGGCGCGCTCGCCACATTGTCGACGGTCACCGCGACGCAACTCGGCACCGACGCCGTAACCACAGTCAAGATATTGGACGCGAACGTCACCCTAGCCAAACTCGCGAACCTCGCTCAGGCAACGTTCATTGGTCGCCAAGCCGGCGCAGGCACCGGCGTTCCCCAAGCGCTCACCGCGGCGCAGGCTAAGACCGCGTTAGCGATCGAAGCCGCCGAACTCCTATCGACCGGTGAAGCGGGTGGTACGAAGTTCCTGCGCGAGGACGGCGACGGCTCGGTGTCTTGGCAGACCGTGCCGTCCGGCGGTAACCCCGAAGGCACGTCGGTGCTATCCACCGGCGAAACCGGCGCGGTCAAGTTCCTACGTGAGGACGGCGACGGCACCTCAAGCTGGCAAGTCCCACCAGGGTCCGCGACGACGCTCCCCGGTCTAACCGACGTTGACGACGCCACCGTCAACACCTCATCGGGGCATGTGCTGCGGGCTAACGGTTCAACGTGGGTGAACGCACAACTGTCACTAGCTGACATTTCGGGTGATGGTGCGTTGGCGGCGTTGAACACTGTTGGCACCACCGAGATCGACAACAACGCGGTGACGCTCGGCAAGATGGCCACAATCGCCACCGATTCGTTCCTGGGCCGCGACACCGCGGCCACCGGGAACGTCGAAGTCCTATCAGCTGCTACCGCCAAAGCGATACTCGCGATTCAAGGCACCGAACTCTTGTCGACCGGCGAAGCCGGCGGGACGAAGTTCCTGCGCGAGGACGGCGACGGGACGTGTTCCTGGCAGACCGTCGCCGGCGGCGGGTCCCTCCCGGCGCTCTCCGATGTCGACGACGCCACAGTCAACACCTCATCCGGACATGTGCTCAGGGCGAACGGATCAACATGGATAAACGCTCAGCTAGCCGCGGGTGACGTATCCGGTCTCGGTGCCCTCGCGACGTTGGGCACGGTCGGGACGACTCAGATAGACAACAACGCGGTGACGTTGGGGAAGATGGCCACGATGGCCACCGACAGCTTCCTCGGTCGGGACACCGCAGCAACCGGCAACGTCGAAGTCCTATCCGCGGCAACCGCGAAAACCATCCTAGCTATCGCAGCGGGTGACGTATCCGGCCTCGGAGCGTTAGCGACACTCTCAACGGTTACGGCGTCGCAGTTGGGCTCCGACGCGGTTACGACGGTCAAGATCCTCGACGCGAATGTGACGCTTGCGAAGATGGCGAACATCGCTACCGATAGCTTCATCGGCCGCGACACGGCGGGTTCGGGTGTGCCAGAGGTGCTATCCGCCGCGACCGCGAAAACGATCCTAGCGATCGCCGCCGGCGACGTATCCGGTCTAGGCGCGCTCGCCACACTGTCGACCGTTACTGCGACCCAGTTGGGCACTGACGCTGTAACCGCGGTGAAGATCCAGGCCGACGCCGTGACCACGGTCAAGATCCTTAACGCCAATGTGACATTAGCGAAGATGGCTGATTTGGCTCAGTCGACGATCATTGGTCGAGCCGCCGGCGCTGGTACTGGTGTTCCCACAGCGTTGTCGAACACGCAGGTCAAGACGTTGTTGGCGATCGCGTCGGGTGACGTGTCCGGTTTGGGTGCGTTGGCGACGCTCTCGACCGTGACCGCGACCGAGTTGGGTACCGACGCTGTGACTTCGGTGAAGATCCAGAACAGTGCCGTGACGTTGGCGAAGATCGCGAACATCGCTACGGCCAGGATCCTCGGCCGTGTCACCGCATCATCCGGTGTGGTCGAGGAACTAACCGCAGCGCAAACCAAAACGATGCTAGCGATCGCGTCGGGTGACGTGTCCGGTCTCGGTGCGTTGGCCACTCTCGGGTCGGTCGCGGCGGGGCAGATCGACACGAACGCGGTAACAACCGTCAAAATATTGGACGCCAACGTGACGTTGGCGAAACTAGAGAACCGTGCTCAGGCCACGTTCATCGGTCGAGCGTCCGGCGCGGGTACCGGTGTGCCGCAGGAACTCACCGCGACACAGGCCCGCACGATATTGAACGTCGCGGACGGTGCCACGAACGTGCAGGCCGCATCGACCACGGTGTCAGGTCACTCGGAGTTGGCGACGACAGCGGAGATCGACGCCGGTACCGACACAGTCCGCACAATGGTCCCCGATCTGTTCGCAGCGTCACGGTACGGCACTAAAGACATGAACGTCGCGGTGTTCGGATCGTCAACAGCGTGCGCTGTGGGTAACGGCACCACCGGGATCGTCGTCCCGGCAGCGCTCAACGGCATGAACATTATTGAGGTTGTCGCCGCGGTCCATACTGCGGGTACGACGGGGACGATGGACATTCAGATCCGGCGTAGGAGAGGCTCGACCGACACTGACGTGCTGTCGACTAAGGCGACGATCGACACGACAGAACACACCTCGGTCACGGCCGCTACCGCATATGTCGTGAACACCGCTAACGATGACCTAGCTACCGGGGACATGATCTTCGTGGATGTCGACGCGATTCATACCACAGCGGCGTTGGGGTTGTCGGTTGTGATCTCAGCACGGATCCCATAACCCGGTGGCACGAATATCGTGTATCCACAAAACCGCGTCCACGACGAGCGCTGCCGGTGGACCGTACGCGTCGATCTCCGACTGGTTAGGGACGGTGGATCGGGTCACCAACGGCGACGAAATCGGCGTCATATGCGACGACACAACCTACGACGAAAATCTGACTATCAATCATGGACCGTCGGGGTCGGCTGCTATACGTCTCACCGCTAACGACGGGGTACTGGTCGCCACGGTCGATGGTTCCGCAGCACCGAACGTGCGAGGTGTCGGCCCGTTCCGTGACGGCGCCGGTATCGACTCCGACAACGGCGGCGACCTCATCTTGATCACCGTGAACAACGTCATTATTGATCATCTCAATCTGATTCAGAACAGTTCAACCGGGACCGGCGACGCTGCGGTGCGGGTCACGGGTAACCGGTCAGAGATCGGGATTTTGTATTGCACGATCGAAACGCAAACCAGCCAAACCGATTCCGATGGCGTAGCGATCACCGGCACCACCGCTTACGGCAAGATCCTTGTCGGTGGGTGTTCGTTCTACGGGCAGAACCGGGCCGGTGTGATGCGGGAGCAAACGTCATCGTCCGGCACTCACTCATCGACCGCGTTGTGGGTGTTTCATTGCAGCGGATACTCCAACCGCAACGACGATGCACTGGCGGGCCTGGTGTTCATTTCGCAAGCCTCGGCGTTGGACACCGACAACGTTCATATTTACAACTGCGCGGGCGGGTACTACCAGTCCGGTGGCACGAGGGTCACGTCGTTCGGTGCGGGTACGACCACGAGGGGCACACCGGCGGGGTCGGTTGTGTGGGCCGGTAGAGGAAACTTCGAGGACGGCGCCGGTTTCGCAGATTTGGACTCGACCGACAACACCACGAACTGGGTGTCAGGCTCAGCGAACCCTGCGACCGTGGACACGACACAAACCTCGGGCACATATTTCGTTGTGAACGAGCTCACAGCCCCAGCGGATTACCGTCCGTTGGACACTGCTGCGGGTAATAAGATCATCGCCAATGGATGTCCGACAGCGTTCATACCGGCCACGTCACCGTTCATTGATGCATATTGGAATAACACCACGGATATGCGCGGCAACCGCTGGAATCCGAACACACCCGATATCGGGGCGTTCAGTTACGCCGATCATCCGCAGGTCCCGTTCAGGACTCAAGGCCAACATGTTGGATAGGGAGACACAATGACCAAACCGATCATGGTAACAACGATCTATAAAGGCGTCTTTGCCGGGCTAGTACCGGACGACCAGGACTACGCCGCGGAGACCATCGAGCTGACCGAGGCTCGGATGGCTTTGGAGTGGGGCACCCGAGAGATCCATGCGTTGGCTGTGACCGGGCCAGGGTTGAAGGGTCGAGTCTCGAACCCTGCCACGGTGACTCTGCGGGGGATCTCGGCGGTGTGGGATGTGGCACCGGCGGCGTGGACTCAATGGCAGCTATCGCCGTGGTCCGATGACCCGGATCGGCGTGAGCAGATGATCGCCGATGCGATAGCAGAGCAAGATGCTTAACGATCTGCGGGCCGCGCTGTTGTACTACTTGGAGAAAGCGTGCCAACGCCCGGTCGAGGACAAGGACGACAGCGATGCCGATTGATACCGTGTCGGTTACAGCGATGCTCGAAGCCGGAGCTTGCCACGAACAGGTCATCGAAGGCGTGTACTCCGCCGAAGGCAACATCGTGTCCACGTACGCCGAGGCGGTCGAGTTGATCGAGTCCGGCGCCGGGGTTCACAACGCTCTAGAACTCCTCGACATGTTCACTGGTCGTATCGACCCACCGGCACCGTTCGTACCGTTGGAGTATTCGACGAGAGGCCGTTTCGGTGCAGGGTACGGCATTGCCTACGGCACGTTCGACGACGCTGGGTACGGGTACGGCGGCGGATCGTATGGCGACCCCGACAATTTCACTGGCGGCGGGTCCTATGGCAACCCCGACGCCTATGGCTCCAACGACGACCAATCGTATGGGTCGAGCTAATGGCTAGGATCTCACTGATTCACAAGACCGCGACATCATGTACTCCGTCGGCGACGATCTATGCGACGGTCGCGGCGTGGGAGGCTTCGATCGACCGGGCCACGAACGGCGATGAGACGGGCGTCATCGGAGACGATGCGGCCTATGCGGAACAGCCAACGTTCAACGCCACAGCGTCAGGGACCAGTATTTGCCGGTTGACCGCGAACGACGGTGTGCTGTTCACCCACATAGATGGGTCCGCCGCGCCGAACGTGCGGGGCGACGGGTCGATCCGGTCCGGTGCCAGGTTGGATCACACCGGCACACTCGACGGAATACTGATCTCGACGAACTATTGGGTCATCGACCACATCAACGTGATTCAGAGAACCACCGGAAACGACGACGACTGTATTCAGCACGCCGCGGCGCTCACCGGGTTCGCTGTCATTAACTGCAATTTTGAGCACACGACGACGCTGGCACGCACCGACGGCATCCACTTAGCGAACGGTAACCACACCGATGTTCTCATCAACGGATGCTCATTTTTCAACATGTCCCGAGCGGGGATACACAGCTACCAGTCCACAACATCCGGTACGCACACCGTCAACTTTTTCGCGTCACACAACACGTTCTACCAGGCACGGGGGGTGGAGGCGACAACAGCGAACGCCGCGGCGATCAAACTCGGCACCCGCTCCAGCGGAGGGTCCGCTACCGCGAACCTCCACAACAACGTTTTCGGGACAACGTTGGCGACGGGCGCTGCGATCGTTCGACCATTAGTCGACGGACCGTACCTAACGAGGGTCACACCGACCGGCACCGCTGTCTGGAACGGTGACACCAACTTTTCGGATGGGTCCCCGGCCGCTGATTTGACCGACATCGACGGCACCAACAACCTCACGAACATCACGCACGGATCTTCCACCGCAGGGTCCACGAAGTTCACGACGCAAGCGTCCGGTAACTATGCGGTGTTGACTAACGGCACCGCCGGGACCGCCGACTTCCGGCCGCTCGACGACGCCGCCGGGAACTACATTATCGGTAACGGCATCCCGACCGCGGACCTCCCGGACTGTCCGAACGCCACGATCGACGGTTGGTGGAACACGATCAACGGCAAAGGCGCCCGAGACAAACGCGGGTATTTGTTTCACCCAACGACGCCGGACCTAGGCGCGTACTCCTACGCCAACAACACTGCCGCGGATATTCCGTTCATCGCGCAAGGCGCCCACGTCAGCTAAAACTTCGATGGGTTTTGACAGCCTGGTTGACAGCCTGTTTGACAGCCTCCACACCCGATATGGACCGAAACGGGCCTGTGATAGCACTGTAAAACCCTACAGAACCGCGGGATGGCGCAAGGCTGGTATGTCCCGCGAACCCGACTTTCGACAGTAAACACACCGAACCCCAGCCGGGTGACAGCCTGATTGACAGCCTGACAGCCTCCACGTCTACGATTCCGTGCTGTGAGAGGCACCAAACGCAAACGCGGCACGGACCGATGGCAACTCCAAGTCTACGCGGGTAGACACCCCGACGGCCGGCGCCGGTTCGTCACCACGACTATCACCGCGCCGCACACCCGCGCCGGAGCCGACATCGCGGACCGGGCGTTAGCTGCGCTCGTCACCGAAGTCCAGCACCAACACCACGTTACCCAAAACACATAACTTCTAACGTCATCTTGTAATTACAGGGGTGTGAGGGGTTGACGTGATGACGTTCTAAAGTTATAACGTTAGATATGAGCGGTGAACAGATACTCGACAAACAGGCACTCCGCGCCGGTCTCGGCTCCGGTAGCGACTGGCTCCTCGAATGCGGACGCAACGTTTCCAACCGACGCCACGCACTCGGGTTGACGCAACAACAACTCGCTGACCTCGTCGGCATGCCGGTCCCGACCATCTCCAAGATCGAGGTCGGTGGCCTCGCGCCACGGGACTATCTGCGGATTTCGCTCGCCGCGGCGCTCGGCTGCGAGGTCGCTGACCTTTTCCCCTGGCCGTCGAAGGAACGTGTCGCACGTATCGCAGCACACGGCGAGGCCGTGGCGTGACTTTGGTGGACGCCGAGACCGGCGAAGTTCTGGTCGACCAGGGCGAGGCGTTGGACGTGTTGGCGGGTCGGGTGCGGGCGGAGTTTGAGCGTGGTCGGTCCGCGACGGTCGAGGTGGTCGAGGCGTATTTTGCTATCGGGCACGCGTTGCTCGAAGCACGCACGCTGTTGGTGGATAATCAGGCTTTCGGTGAGTGGTTCCGCGGTCAACAGTTCCCGTTCACTCAGCAGTGGGGACACACGCTGCGAGAGGCCGCTGAGCATGAGGATGCGGTTCGAGAGGCGTTCACAACCCAGGTTGTGAACGGCGGATCCCTCAACATAAAGAAGGCCGTGAAGCAGGTTCGCGCGTCGACCGGCGCGGGTCGCGGTGACCGACCCGGAACCGACGACATCCACGACCCCTACAACCACACCGGACCCACACCGGACGTGTTCTCCGCCATCGTCATCGACCCACCCTGGCGCTACGACAACGTCGCCACAAGAGGCGCAGCCGAGGACCACTACCGGACAATGTCCCTCGACGAACTCGCCGAACTCGAACTACCCGCCGCGGACGACAGCCATCTCTACCTATGGGTCACCAACGGGTTCATAGACGAAGGCTTCGACCTAATCGCCGAGTGGGGGTTCACGTACAAAACGTGTCTCACATGGTGCAAACCACAAATAGGTATGGGCAACTGGTTTCGCGGCACCACCGAACACGTCCTGTTCGGGGTACGCGGGAAACTCCCGACGCTCCGCAACAACGTCCCCACGCACTTCGTCGCGGACCGCACCAGGCACTCAGCGAAACCCGAGGCGTTCTATGACCTCGTGGAGTCATGCACGCCGGGTCCGTGGCTCGAAATGTTCGCTCGCCGCCGACGGTTCGGGTGGCACGTCTGGGGGAACGAAGCATGACCACTGACCGTCTCTCCGACGGGTACGAACCCGACTTCGACGTCGACATCGAGTTCGGCGCGCAGGGCGAGCTCTACGTCATGGGGATCATAAACGAACTCAAGTCCGGCAGCGTCGAAGTCAAGAACGATGCCATGGCATCGAAGTTCAGGAACGTGTACATCGAGTGCTCATGCGAGCGCCGCGACGGCTGGCACAGGTCCGGCATCCGAACGACGGGCGCTGACTTCTGGGCGCACATATTGGCTGGTGAGGTCGTCGTCATCGCACCAACGGAGCGCTGGCGCAACTTGGCTAAGCGTCATTGGGGAGATCCCAACTACGAGCGGGACATGCCACGCGGTTCGCACCCAACGCGCGGACTCGTGTTCCCGCTGTCGCGCCTTCTAACTGAACTCATGGCCGAGGACGGCGACCAGTGAGTATCGAGGCTGACGTGGCGGATCTCGCCGTACGGGTCGATGCGTTGGCGCGGTCGTTGCGGGACGTGGTGCGCCAACCGGAGCCGCAACTATTCCGCACCGCGGACGCGGCACGCCTACTCGCACTCTCCGAGCAGTCGATACGGCGGTTGATAGCGGCGGGGTATCTGCCGGCGGTGAAGCACGCCGGGCTCGACGCGTGGCGTATCAGCGCACGGTCAATCGAGGCGTACGTGGAACGGGTCGATTCGGGTGAGTTCAACGACAGGCAGGAGACAGCATGAGGTTGGTTTGGGAAGCATTCGCAGAGGTGGCGTTGACGGTTGGCGTGTTGACGGTGACGTGGTGGCTGGCACGCCGGGGACCGGAACCGGACCTCACAACTTTCGGGGACGTGGACGAATGACCCCGTTGGACCATGCACGTGTCGTTTCGGCGTTGTCGCCGGTCGACGCGGCTATCAGCTACTTGGACCGGGCCGCGGCACGGCGTGAACCGATGACGGTCGAGCAGATGCGCACGATCCGTGACTGGCTGGTGTCAGCGACGTCAGCGGTCGATGCGTTACCGGTTGAGGTGCCCTAATGGGGGTCCGTGCGCTGTGGTGCCATTGCGGCGCTCCGACGATGAACCCGACAGGGACGTGTGAGACCCATCGGCGACCGTCGGCGCTCGAGCGGATGAACGCATCGAACCCGTTAGGCAAAGACGACACGGGCCGGGCGGTCGACACGATCTGGGATTACATCCGAGCGAATCCAGCTCAGCGCGGATGGTGGTAATGAACACCGAACTACTCGACGAATCGTCGTGCGACGAACTTGTCATATTGCTAGCCGAAACTCAGGACCAGATACGTGATCTACGCGATTACGCCGCGGACATCGAGTCACGGATCGTCGCGTTAGCTGAGTATGACAAATGGGTCGTTGACCGGGTCGGGTTCGTTGAGATCCGGAACGGTTCGTCTCGTGTGAAGTGGGACACGGATTTGTTGTGGTCCGCGGCGGTGAAACACGCCCGCACAAACCTTTCGCTCAATCCTGAGACCGGCGAGGTTCAGAACACGGTCGACGCGGTCGCTGACACGTTACGCAAGCTCCTCGGTGCTACACCTAATTTCACGCGGGGCGGCGTGACCGCGGTCGGGTTGGACGCTGACCGGTTCTGCGAGTTCGGGGAACGCGGCCGGACCACCGTCAAGATTGTGCGTTTGCCGTGACGGTCCCGACGGTCGTGCAAGCGGTCGCCGCGGTAGCACGCGACGCTGGCGCTGTCGGCAAAGACGGCGACTCAGGGCAGGGCTACACCTATCGCCGCGTCGATGACGTCATCAATGCGTTGCACGGTCCGTTGTGCGAGCACGGCGTGGTCATCGTCCCGCATGTTGTCGATTATCAGTCTGAGCCGATGGACCGCAAGAACTGGACTCGCACGGCGCTGATCGTCGAGTTCGTTGTTGTCGGTCCGGCGGGTGACACGTTACCGGTCCCGGTGCGTGCGGTCGGCGAATCACACAACAACAGCGACAAAGGGCCAGGCGCAGCGATGTCGTATGCCTGGAAGTCGGCGATGAGCCAGCTGTTTTCGTTGCCTACTGACGACCCGGCGATGGACATCGAGCACCAGGCGCCGGTCGAGTCCGATCCTGATAAGGCGGCACGCACCGAACTAGCCGCGCAGATCGGTGCAGCGCCCGACGATGTGAAAGCGGCGATGGGCGAATGGTTGAAGTCGCAACGGTTGACGCTGCGCCACCCGCTCGAAACCGGGCAACTCGACCAAATATCCAACATGTTCGATGAGATCGCGCAAACGGGCGCGGGTGCGTCGGCGGACCCTACTCGCCCAGGGTCCGCCGACGGCGCGGCAGACGAGGGCGAAACAACCAACGAGGGAGAGCACGAATGAGGGCGATAAGACCGGCCGACTTACGCGATGAGCACGGGTACACCGCTGAGCAACGCGAAATGTTCGATGAGTTCACAACGTTTTTGGTCGAGTTGTTAATGGTGGCGTTCGTGTCGCTGATCGTTTCGGTCGGAGTTTTCTATGAACCATCCGGGGCGAGCTTGGACGTGTGTCATCCGCACGAAGCGGGGTGCGCGTGAACGCTCAGCTATCGCTCGAGGACATACCGACCGCGACGGACGCGAAGGCACGGTGGCAAGACGACGCCACCGACTGGTTGTTGTTGTGGCTCACAACGCATCCAGTGTTGTTCGCTGAGGACGTCCAGGAGCCACTAGCGGACGCTGTAGGGGCACCGGGGCAGACATCTTGGCTAGGGCCGGTCGTACGCCGTTTGGTGGCGTCTGGTGCGATTCTGCGTGAAGGGTACCGGACCGGCTCGAATGGTTCCCCGAAACCGGTTTGGT
>Ga0114942_1000043_pt1 | contig 32349 bp, 26 predicted proteins | sample LowerColdCreek_FD_88674 | JGI IMG/M metagenome (GOLD analysis project Ga0114942, IMG submission 88674) | Groundwater microbial communities from Cold Creek, Nevada to study Microbial Dark Matter (Phase II) - Lower Cold Creek | ecosystem: Environmental > Aquatic > Deep subsurface > Groundwater ... | reverse complement strand
GACTACATCGTCGTCGAGATGGCCAATCAGATCCTCGGCCCGAACTGGATGCCGGAGTACGTGGCCAAGGCGAACAACGGCGGCATCGAGCGGGTGCTGGTGTGAAGCTGGCCGGCTACCTGCGGACTGCCCTGCGATGGCAGAGCGGGCGGCAGGGCAGCGGCTACGACAAGATGTTGCTGTTGACGGCGCGCTGGCCGCTTCCGTTCGACAGCTACCTGATCCGCTACCCGGCGGGCAGCGCCATCCCGCCGCACACCGACCCGGTGCAGGCCGGGCGCCACTATCGGCTCAACGTTGTGTTGAAGGCCTCGCCGCGTGGCGGCGAGTTCGTCTGCGCCACGCCCATCTGGCAGAGCCGGCGCATCAAGTTCTTCCGCCCGGACGCCTGCGAGCACAGCGTGACGCGCGTGGAGGGCGGCAGCCGCTATGTGCTTTCGCTGGGCTGGGTCCTGAAAGGCTGATCTCATGACTTGCCCGCTCTGCACGACCGACGCTGGCCTCGTCATCGCCCGCACGCCGCAGTTTCGCGTCGTGCGCGTGGTCGATGGTGACGAGGCGCGCCGGTTCCCCGCCTTCTACAGGCTCATCTGGACGGCGCATGTCGCCGAGTTCAGCGATCTGTCCGTCACGGACCGGCATGCCTGCATGGATGCCGTCGCCGAGATCGAGCAGGTGCTGCGCTCAATGCTCGCGCCCACCAAGGTCAACTTGGCGACGCTGGGCAATGTTGTGCCTCATCTGCACTGGCACGTCATCGCCCGCTTCGACTGGGACAGCCATTTCCCCGCGCCCGTGTGGGCAGCGGCTCAACGCGATGAGGTGCCGGGCGGCGCGGCAGCGCGCCTGGCGCAGCCGCTGGCGGCGGTGGACTCGGCAATAGCCCAGGCGCTCAGCCGGTGATCCGCGATGCCTGCGCAGCTGGTGAGCGTCCGGCCGCTGGCGGATCGGCGTTCGCCGTGTTCTTGGGCTGAAGTACCGCAGCACTGGCAGCCAACAGGCAGCCTGCTTTCCCGATGACTGGGGTGCCGGCTTTGAGGGCCGCGGGTACACCGGACGTGCCCAGTGTTCGTCCAATATCGCCCCGCCGGGTCAGGCCAGGCAGATCCGGCGGATGCAGAGTTCGAAGGGCCCGGCCTGGCGGGCCGCGATCATCAAGCCGACCTGGCGTATGCGTGCGGGGGCCAGTGGTGGTGCGTCGGCGACCTCGCGTCCACGGAAGCTGGCGCGGAAGTCGGTCAGCGGCAGGTGCAAGGTCTGCCAGTCGGTGCCCTTTGGGGTGAAGCTGGCCTGGTAGTTCAGGCTGTCGAAGCCGTCGTCGGTCAGCAGGCTGAGCTTGAACTGCTTGTTTTCACCGCGCAGTTCGATCAGGCAGATCCCGGCGCCGGCCAGGCCCCGTTCGCCGGGACTGGACCGCACTGAGGCAAAGCCGCCGTTGTGCTCCAGCGAGACGGTTCCCTCGAACACGGCGTGACCTGATGGGTCGTGGCGCAGTCTGCTGCGTGAGATGCCACCCATCACGCGGTCGTCGATGGCGTGCCATGCGTTCGCTGCACTGGGGTCGGTGAAGTCAAACAGTGTTGTGAGCATGGTCGGCGCAGTGCCAGTCCTACGGGCTGGGAAATCCGAACTGCAACGCACGCGCTCGGATGGCCCCGAGCACACTTCGAAGGTCCATCGGCGCCAGCTTGTTCTTGTTCAGGAACGCCCGCCATTGCGTTTGCTTGGTCGTGTCGTCGGCAAATGCGTCGCTCAGGCCGATGGGCATGGTGCTGGGCATTGCTGTCTCTCGGCGGGCAAAGGTCGCTCCGACCGCTTGCTGCAGGTCTGCATCGTCGAGCGTGTCGTCCCGCATCAGCAGGGCGAGGTCAAAAAAATCCTTCATGCGGGTATTGGTCATGCCCAGGACGGTCACGGCGTGCAGCTTCTCGGCGACGACCGTGGCCTTGGGGTAGGCGCGCAAGGTCGGTGCGGGGACGTCGGGCAGCAGACTGGGGTAGGCGATGGACATGGCCGCCGGCGTAACGGCATCGCCGAAGCCAATGTCGATCTGCAGGGACAGGCGGGCGCCGTCGAGCGTGGCGCGCAGATCGATGCGCACGCCACCCTCTCCCACCTTCTCAGCGGCGCCCTTGCGGATCGGCGCTCCTGCAACCGATCCCGGGTCGAACACGATGCCGTCGTCCACTGCGATGCCGGCGATCGAACGGAAGACGCCGACCAGCGTGGGCACGTCGTCGGGGCCGAAGCCCAGCAGGTCGGCGTCGCGTGTAGGCCGGTGCGGCTGGCCGTACCAAAGCTGGAACAGCAGCGCGCCCTTGAGCAGGAAGTTCGGTGCGTGTTCAGAGATGGACAGTCGGTAGAGCAGGCGTTCCAGGCCGTACCGGGTCAGGGTCAGGTTGAAGTCCTGCTTCGACGTGTCGGTGTGCTGCTTGAGCCTGGCGCGGATCGACGCAGCGCGGTTAGCGGTCATGCCGTGATGGCCTCGACGTAGGGGCGCATGACATTGGCCACACGCCCGCGCGTGGCGTGACGCCAGAGGTCATCCAGCGTGAACTTGCGTTGGGTCCAGCCGTCGCGGAGTGCTTCCAGCGCTACATCCAAGCCGATCTTGTTTCGGAACCGGAAGCAGTCGACAACGGTCCGGGCGGCGCTGAAGACCGGCACATCGACGCCATCGATCGTCAGGCGATCGAGGCCGTCGGCCAGAGCTGCTTCAGACATACGCACAACGCGGATTGCGGGATGGTCGAGCCGGGGGCTCACCATGTGCGGCGGGATGGCGATCCAGACCTCGTGGGGGGCCTGTGTGCCAATGTCGTGGACCCGCAAGGCCGATAGCAGGCACACCACGCCTTTGGGCACCCGTACCGCGACTTCTGCCAGCGAGCGGTGCTCGCTGATCTCGGCGCCCGGCAGGCTGTAGAGGCCGCGGGCCACGCGTTCGAGCTTGCCGGCTTGCACCAGACGCGTCAGGGTGATGGTCGGAAGCCCCTGTGGCTTCAGGTCACGCGCGCGCAGGAGGGTGCGCTTACGCGCGAGGCGCAGGACCTGCTGTTCATGGGTGGAGCCAGTTTCCGTGGCGTCAGCCTTCATGGGCAAATTGTGTTGCGAAATGAATAGGGTGGTCAATTAATACATTAAAAACGCAACATCGCTGCGCGCGGCATCGCGAGCTTCACTTGCCTGGAAAGACGAGGTTCATCCTGGGTTACAGGCTTTCGAACAGGGCCTTGCTGGACGCTACGGTGACGATGTTGGCGGCAGCCCAGCCCGACGACGTGCCAGGCGACGCGCTTGCGCGCCTGGCGCGCCTACGCGCGACGTTGGACGCCGCCATCGCCGCAGTGCTTTCGCGCCTTAGCCCTTGATGCGGAACGCGCGCGCGTCGGCTGTGCGGGTCGCGCCCATGAACGTCGGGTTCGGGTCGATGAAGTCGACGCTGAAGCGATAGACCTGCGTGCCGGCAGCCTGCTGGGCGCAGTCCAGGCGGTGCACCGCAGCGCGCACCTTGCGTGACACGGCGGCGGACACGCCCTTGGCTTCGGCAGCGTCGACACGGCCGTTTTCCAGCACCAGTTGCACCTTCACCTCGCCATAGCGGCCCTCTTCGAGCCAGGTCTTGTGCAACGCGCTGGCAAGCTGGTCTTCGAGGCCCTTGCAGGCGGCGTGCACGTCGTAGCGCGGCGCGGCTTCGACGACGCGGCCGCGGATCTCGACGCGCTCCAGCGCCTCGGCCTGGGCCAGCGCCGGTGCAGCCGCGAGCGTCAGCACGGTCAGGCCGGCGAACAGGTTGCGGAGGGTGGAAGTGGATGCGGACATGGTGAACTCCTGAGCGTTTCGGGTGAGGCTGCCGATGCGGAATTGCGTCGACCTGTGCTCAGGCTAGGTGCACCATCGAGCGGCCCCAAGGCGCAGGCGATGAGTTGCCGTCCGCATGCGACGGCCTGTGAAAAATCGCGGCTGAACTGAATTCGCGACAAACACGCGCAGCGCGTGGCGCCCATGTCGTTCGTCATGACGAGCCGCCTGTGCCACGCGCCCAAAGCCCGTGTCAGGGCAGGTGCTGCTCCTGGCCCGGGCCGAGGTGAATGTCATTGCCCTGTGCATAGGCCAGCGCGTTCAGCTGCCGGCGGGGTCAGGACTCGAAGTAGTCCGGCAGGCCCTGGCCCTCGATCGGATAGATCTGCCGCTCGTCGCCCAGGTGCAGCCCCCAAAACACTCCGTTGACTTTGACGCACACGTTCGTGAAGGTCTCGTGGGCGCTCACGAACGTGGCCTTCGACGCGTTGATCATTGCCAACGCATGGTCCATCAGCCGCACACCGGCCTCGGTCATCTTGACGTGGTTGGCGCGCGTGTTCGGCTGCCCGGTGTAGTCTGGATAGTGTGTGACGCCGGCGCGGTTGTGCGGCGAGACGGGGCGATAGAAGTACCCGAGCAGCAAACCGTACTTGCGCTTAAGGGCGCGGTTGCATACCCACTCGGTTTCCGAGTCGTGCGTCGGCACCGCCAGTTGCCGACGGGACAGTTCGGCCCGGATGTCCTCGCCGAATTGCCTGTAGTTGGCGTGGTCGTGATTGGGAAGCCAGTAGTGCCGGTAGGTCCTCAACAGCGCGTCGTCGTCTATCGTGTCCAGATCGATCTCCATGCCACCGACGACCCGGGTCAGCCGCAGCAACTGCACGGTCTGCATGGCAGGCTGCTGCTGCACGAGCGCGACAGCGTCGGCAACAGGCACACCGTGCGCCGACTTCAGTTGCGCAAGGGCCTTCTTGCTCGGCATGTCGGTATCCATCCTGGCTGCACGCCAGATCTCGCCCTGCAAGGTGGCGAAGCGCGACATGGCGCGTACGCTGCCGCCGCCATTCCTTTTTTTGCTGCCATGGCCGAATTCCGTGGCCTTGGGCACGGCCAGCCCGGTCTTCGCCCCGATGTCGAACCACCCCTTGACGCTGTCGTCGAAGTAGCTGCCGATCTGGAGCCACAGCGCATCCCAGGCGGGCTGGTTGGCGGCCGCCGTGCCCCTGAAGGCCTTCTTCCGCTGCGCCTGTCCTGCGCCTCGCGGCATCGCCTGCGCGGGTATCGATTTGGCCTGTTGCTCCGCGCCTGCCCTCAGCTGCATCGCCTTATCGCCCATCGAATCCGCCTCCTTCTCCAACGCCTCGTCGTCATTCACCCCCAAGCCGGCCATCTGCGTCGTCGCCTGGACCCGTCCCTGCCGCTGCTGCACCACATGCCACGCCTCATGCGGCAGGTGTTGCTCCTGGCCTGGCCCCAAATGAATGTCATTGCCTTGCGCATAGGCCAGCGCATTCAATTGCGCCGGCTGGCTGGAGTTGCGGTGCACGCGCACGTCGGACATGTTCATGCCCGACAGTGACTCGATGCCCGACTTCAGCCCGTCCGGCATGCCGGTGCGGTTCTCCGGCCGCTGGGCGGGTTCGGCGCGCAGCTGAGCGGCGGCGGGGGGCTCTTCCTCCTTGTCCAGCTCGCCTACCTCCCGCTGCGCGGGCTCGGAGCGCAATTGCGCCGCGCTGCCTTCCTCCTCATCTAACTCCCCCTCCACCCGCTGCACCGGTCTGCCCATCGCCTGCCCGATGAGGCGGCGTTGAGCCAGTTGGCGTGGGCTGCTGGCAAGTTCGGTGGCCAGCTGGCCTCCTTGTCCCTGCGCCTCGCGTTGGGCGGCAGGTGTGGTCAATGAAGGCTGCTTCTCCTGAACGATGTCTTTCATGGAAGGCTCCGGTTGAGAGGGCGGGACGAAAGTGGCATAGCCGTTGTTGGCGTGGTGCTCACGGATCGGCCACCGGCCGCCTGAACGTGAGCACCAGCCCGCCCGCCACCAGCAGCACGATGAGCACCAGCAGCGGCACATTGCCGGTCCGCAGCGCGTTGAGCGAGGGGTCGCAGCTGAACACGGCTGCCGCCACGGCCAGCGTGGCGATGCCGGCGCCCCACAGGCCCATCAGGTAGAGCCGGCCCAGACGACGCACGCGGCAGGTCCAGCCATAGGCGAGCAGCGCCACGCCGGTGGCCAGCAGCAGGGCCTGGAGCGCCAGCCTGAAGGGCAGGCGCTGCGGGCAGACGAACTTGCAGAAGGCGGTGTCCTGGTCGAGGTAGGACCAGAACCGCTCGTCCAGCCCGGCCAGCACGCTGGCGCCGGCGCCGTGGCTGGCGACGGGCAGCGGCCAGAAGGCGATCCCGCCGAAGGACCAGCCGATGTAGACGAGGTCGCGGTCCAGCGCGTCCGCTGCCTGCGGCGCCAGGGGCGCCGGCGGGCCGCCGGCATGCAGCAGCACGGGCACCAGGCTGCCCAGCAGGGCCATGCGGTCCTCGCCGACCAGCTCGTCGTTGAAGTCGGTGCGCGAGCGCAGCTGCATCTTGCCGGTGTCGCTGCCCACGCCCAGCGGCGCGAGGAAGCGCACGCTGATGTCGCCCCGGCCCACATAGTCGGCCTTGGACTTGTAGGTGGCGGCCGCAGCGCTGCGGTCCTTGGGGTCCACGTCGGCGCCGTTCACCGCGCGGCGCTTTTCTGCCGTCTTCATGATGTGCATCAGGTTCTTGAAGCGGAATGCCGTCATCGGCTCACCCAGCAGGTGCTGCGGCACCACGAGGTTGAGGTGGAAGTGGCGCTGCGGCTGTTGCTCCATCAGCGCCACGAGCCGCAGCACCAGGCGCATGTAGAAACGCTCGAAGCCTTCGGACCGGGCTTCCTCGTCGCTGGTGTCGAAAAAGACGGTCACGCCGTTGTAGACATAGGCCGCCTCGCGCCAGCCGGGTAGCAGCAGGGGTTCAAGGGCGCCTTGCAGGTCGCCATGGCGCTCGTCCAGCGTGATCTGCACCTGGCTGGCCAGGGTGTCCAGCGTCGCGGCCAGCGCCGTGCCCGAGAGCTGCGACAGCACGCTGAAGTCGCGCCGGTACAGCACCACGTCGAGGTTGCCGCCATGCCTGTGCACCTGGCGAGCGAAGCCGCCGCCGGCGCTGTTCCAGCCAGCCGGCCGCAGCAGTTCGCCGTTGTTGCGCAGGACCAGGCCCATGTACTGCAGCCTCGTGAACTTGTCCAAGGGCACCTGCAGCGGCGCCTTGTCCGCACCGGACATCCAGTAGGGCATGAAGGCGAACACCTCGCTGCTGTTGTCGGGCAGCAGGCAGCCGCAGCCGTCGGTGGGCATCAGCTGGAGCGGCCTGGCCCCGGCGATGGGATGGCTGACGCCCGCCAGCTCGGTCAGTTCCTCCAGCACCTCGGCGGGCATCAGCATCTCCAGGAAGGTGGCCAGGGGCAGCCTGCCACTGGCCAGGGCGGCCTGCAGCTTCTTGTCGGTGGCTGACGACGGGCCCGCCGTGGCCGCTGCTGATGCCGGCTGGCCGGGCTGAGGCGGGCGGGTGTCCTTGTCAGCCAGGTCGTTCCTGCGCGGGCAGCGGGCCAGCAGGTCGCGGCGCTCTTCCAGCGCCACGGCGTTCACATGCCGCAGGAAGTAGTCGCACTGGCGGGCGCGCAGCGAGTCCTGGAAGACGGCACGCGTGGGGTGCTCCACGTCCTGCAGCGGCTGCAGCATCTCGCGCAGCTGATCGATGGTCGGCCCCATCACCACGGTCTTTGCACTCCAGGCCGCAGGCGCCTCGCCGGCGCCAGCCACTTGGCGGGCCGGCTCGGCCTGGGTTTCAGCGGCGGAGGCCTCGGCGTTCTTGAAGACCTCGGCCAGCGTCGCGGCCGTCAGCACATAGGTCATGGGCAGTGGTGGGTCCGCAGGCACGGTGTGGCTGGCCTGCGCCTCGGTCATCGAGGTCAGCGGCCGCCCGGCCGCCTTGCCCTTGGCCGGCTTCGCTGTGGAGGCAGGCTCTGCGGGTTCAAGGATGCGCAGCACGTAGGGCGCCTGGTCGATGCGTGGCGGGTCGGACGAGTCGGTGACGCTCAGCTGGAAGCGGTAGGTGCCGGTGGCTGCTGGCGTGCCGGACAGCCGGCCGGCAGCGTCCAGGGCCAGGCCGGGCGGCAAGGTGCCATCCAGTGTGAAGCTGTAGGGACCGCGCCCGCCGCGCACCAGGATGCGCGGTTTGTAGGTCTGACCGAGCACGCCGTTGGGCAGTGGCACCGTCTGGTAGACCAGTTCAAGCGTCGTGGCGGCGGCCGGCGCCGAGGCCGTCGGCGTGGGCTGCAGCGGCCCAGGCTGCAGCGGCGTGGTTTGTGGCTCGGGTCGGGGCGGCACGGGCTGCGAGACCGCTGCAGGCGCGGCGCTGGCACTGGCACTGGCACTGGCACTGGCACTGGCACTGGCACTGGCCGTCGGAGCCTGGGCCGCCGCATGAAGCAGCACCAGGCCAGCCGCCATCAACACGCCGGCCAGGAAGATGCGCACGCGTGCGCAATGCCGGCAGGGCGCGGCGCCCGCCGGCAAGGTGGGCGTCGGGGGCAGGGCCGCCTCGCCCTCGGGCGTCCAGTCGTTGCGGCGGCGCAGGAATCGAGGTGTCTGCATGGTGGCTATACCGTGCGCCCTTCCTTGCGCAGTTCCTTGGCGATGCCTTTGCGCAAGTCGGTCGCGCCCATGCGCTCGCGCCCCGCCTGCAGCGCATGCAGGGCGCCGAAGCGCACAACGTTGGCGATGGCGCCGCCGGCCAGTTCGTGGCGCTCGGCCAGCTCGGCCAGGTCCACGTCGTCGTCCAGCCGCCCGGTGTGCCTGACCATGCCCTCCCACAGGCGCAGGCGCTGGTCGGCATCGGGCATGGGGAAGTAGATGGCCGACTGGAAACGCCGCGCAAAGGCCTCGTCGATGTTGCCCTTGAGGTTGCTGGCCAGGATGACGGTGCCGGGGAAGTCCTCCACGCGCTGCAGCAGGTAGGACACCTCCTGGTTGGCGTGGCGGTCGTTGCTGCTGGACGTGGCCGTGCGCTTGCCGAACAGCGCGTCGGCCTCGTCGAAGAACAGGATCCAGCGCCGGTGCTGGGCCTGGTCGAAGACCTCGGCCAGGTTCTTCTCGGTCTCGCCGATGTACTTGGACACGACCATGGACAGGTCGATGCGGTAGACGTCCGCGCCCACCTGCTGGCCGATCAGCGTGGCGGTCAGCGTCTTGCCGGTGCCGGGCGGGCCGAAGAACAGACAGCGGTAGCCGGGCTTCAAGGCCTTCTCCAACTGCCACTCTTGCATCAGCGTGTCGCCATGGCGGGCCCAGGTGGCGATGGCCTGCACCTCGTCCATGACGTCGGCGTCCAGCACCAGGTCCGCCCAGCCCAGGCGGGTCTCGATCAGCTTGGCGGGAAAGTGGGCGCTGTAGTCGGGCTTGCGGGCCTGGCCCGACCACAGCAGGTCCAGCGTGTCGCGCCCGGCCAGCAGCGCGCCGCTGGCCCAGGGCTCGCCGGGCCCGTCGTGCTGCAGGCGCACCAGGCCGTGCCGGCGCAGCGGCGCGCCGTCGTCCAGCAGGCGGTGCAGCTCGAAGCGCCGGGCCAGGCTGTCGCCGGCCAGCAGGAAGGCGGCCGTCTCCACCGTGGGCAGAAAGCCGCCGTGCTGGCGGCCCTTCCAGCCACCGAACTCGCAGAAGCCGCGGTTCAGGTTCTCGTTGTTGACGAACAGCAGGTCCAGCAGCTGCGGCTGCAGGTGCGGTGCCAGCGCCAGGGCCAGCACCAGGCGCTCGGCGGTGCCCAAGCCGCAGCGGTGCACCAGCCGGGCCAGGTCGTCGGTAGCCGGGCTGTCGGGCGCCAACGGCGGGGGTGGCGGCAGCACCGGCGGCTCGCCACGCTCCGCGGTGTTACCGAAGTGCGCCGCCAGCCGGGCCTTCAGCACGCGGTCCAGCCATTGCAGCTCTGCGTCCAGGGCCTGGGCATTGGCCGTGACGCGGCCGGGCAGTTCAGCGCCAGTCGACATGGATCACCCTTTCCATCCACGGATGCCGCAGCGTCGCGTAGCCCCAGGGCAGCTGGTCCAGGAGCATGTCGAAGGGCCCGGGCTCCACCGTCAGCCGCCAGGCTTCGTCGCGCAGGTCCAGCTGCGCCGTGCGCCGCAGGAAGGTGTCGCGCAGGCCACCGAGGGACGTCGTGCCCAGGATGCGCCAGTGCTGGATGACGGCGCCCAGCAGCCCGTCCAGCGCCTCGCGGTCGGCCGGGCTCAACACGATTTCCCGGGGCAGCGGTGTGTCCAGCGCCAGGCCGCAGAGCAGCTTGTTCAGCACCAGCTCTGTCTCGGGCACTGCAGCCTCCCCGGTGGCCAGCGCCTGCAGCAGCAGCGCGGCCCGTGCGGCGGATTCCGGGCCGACGAAAGCCGCAGGCTCGGTGCCGGTGGTCAACAGCCCGAGGTGCCCGAACAAGCGTGGCAGATAGGGCGACAGCAGCACCAGGCCGGCATTGCTCACCGCCAGGCCTTCGAGTGGTGTCTCGACCGGAGCGTCGGCCGCCGCCGCAGGCTGCGCGGCGCTTGCGGTCGCGGGGGCGGTGGCGACCGGCACCGGGCGGGCACGCCAGGGCAGGCGCAGGCCCGACACCGCCGCAGCCAGCACGGCCGAAGCGCGGCGCACGACGCGGTCGAACCAGCCCGAGGGCGGGTCGGCTGCTGCGGCGGCGGTCTGGCGCAGCAGGTCCTCGCGCACCTGGGTCTCGTAGCGGGCCACGTCGAAGCTTTGGGCCTTGTGGCGCAGCGAGTGGCCCAGCGTGGCCTGCCAGAGCCGGCGCTGCCGGGCGGCCAGCGTGGCCTCGCCGTCACGGCCCTCGCCGGCGGCCACCGCGCCTATCCAGGTGGTCACCGCCTGCTGCGCCGGCTCGGCCATCCACAGCCCCAGCAGGCGGGGCAGCAGCGCCAGCGGCAGCAGCTGGGCCAGTCGCTCGCGAACCGCGGGCGTCTCGGCGGCACGCTCCAGCGTCGCGCGCAGCCAGTCGCGGTCCTCGCGCAGCAGGGGCACCCAGGCGTGGGCCACGGCATGCAGAGGGTCGCCGTCGGCCGAGCCGGCCGTGGCGTCGTCCAGCGCGGCAAGCAGCTGGGCGCGCAGCAGCATCAGCACCGCCGGCCGGGGTGTGCTGGCATGGTCCAGCGCCTGGCCCAGCACCGAGGCCCACCAAGCGCTGCGGGCGGGCGGGGACAGGCCGGCGCGGCGGGCCGGCGCCAGCGCCTCCAGCAGCCGCGTCGCGGCCGCCGGCTCGCCCGGCATGAAGGCCCGCACCAGCGCGGCCAGCAAGGCGTCGTCGAACTGGGCCGCCAGCCGCTGCAGCAGGGTGGCGCGGTCCGGCAGCGCACGCAGCGCGGCGACAAGGCCGGGGGCATCCTCGGCCAGCACGGCGGCGGCCAACGCGTGCAGGTCGTCGCCGCGGGCCTGCCAGGGCAGGCGGCCGTGGCGCAGGAAGTGCAGCAGCGAGTCGCGCCGGGCCTGGGGCCGGCTGCGCACCTGCAGCCCGGTGGCCCGCCCGGCGGCGCTGGCGCCGTCACCGGTGCTGCGCAGGTCGCCCAGCAGGCGCAGCAGGCGCTCGCGCAGCCGGCGCGGCGCTTCCTGCTCCCAGTCGTCCAGCGGCAGCTCGCCCAGGTCCAGGTCCAGCTCGTCCAGCCGCCAGTGTTCGTCGGCCGGGCAGCAGGCGTCGAAGACCTCGTCGAGGACCCGCAGCAGCGGGCCCTGGGCGCAGGCGGCCAGGCGCAGCTCGGCCTCGTGCGGCGTGATGCCGCCGCCGAAGCCGGTGTCCAGCGTCAGCCGCTCGACGACATGGGGGCTGGGGCGGTCCCAGTCATGCATGGCCTTGCACGACCGGCTCGCCGCCGTCGTCCTCCTGCGTGCTGTCCTGGGCCTGCGTCCTGTCTGCGGCCAGCAGCAGCTCGATGAGCTGGCAGGCGCTGCCGTCGGCAGCCCATTGGGCGGCCTCGTCGTCGGGCCGCTGGCAGGCGCTGCGGCGGGCCTCCAGCCAGGCGGCATACGAGGCCTCGAACTGCTGCATCTGCGCCACGCCCAGCCACAGGGTTTGCAGCGCGAGGTGGGCCGGGCAGCTGATGCGCAGCGTCTCGCGGGCAAAGCGCCGGAAGGCCGGCTGGGCGGTGCGCTGGGTCCAGTCGGGCAACACGGCCGTGACGCGCAGGCGGTGGAAATCGGGCACCAGCCGCAGCCGGGCATGGCGGCTCGCGTCACGGTGCAGGGGGCGCAACAGCACATGCTCCACCAGATGCAGGCCCTCGCAAGCCTGGTCGACGCCGCGCAGGTACAGGCGCAGGCTGGCGGCCGCACGCCGGGCGGCCTGCGCCTGGGCGAACTCGCCCAGCCGCCACCAGCGGCCGTCCTCGTCCGGCCCCAGCACCAGCTGGCAGCCCCCGGCGGGCCGCTGCAGCAGCCGGTAGCGCCCTTGCTGCTGACCGGCGCGCCACAGGCCGGCCGGCAGGGGTTGGCGCAGCCAGGCCAGGCGGTCGAGGTCCTCGCGAAGCTGCAGCATGTCGGTGGGCCGCAGGGTGCCGCCCACGGTGGTCGCCTGCGGCAGCGTCGGGTCGCCCGCGTCGAGCATCAACGCCTGGTGCGGCTCACCCGGGGCATCCGCCAGTTGCAGGCGCTCGTCGTGCAGGACCTGGGTCAGCGGCCGCTCATGCCCGAGCTTGAAGCCCAGCAGCAGGCTGGCGCGACGCAGCATGCCGCTGCCGTTGTCGGGCTTGTTCCAGCACGGCTGGCTGGGGTCGAAGCCGCCGGCGCGGTCGCGGGTGAGGGGCACGATGTCGCGCAGCCAGCTGGCCTTGTTGTCCAGCAGCAAGCGCTCGGCCTCGCGCGGCTTGAGGTGGCCGAGGAACTGGCGCATGGAGTTCTGTGTGTAGGTCTCGCCGTGCAGGGCCAGCAGGTGGTCCAGCGCCCGGTGCTTGCGCTCGGGCGTGCGGTCAAAGGGCGCGTAGGCCGTTTCAGCCACCTTCGCGAGCGGCTGCTGGTAGAGCGCGTCCACGCCCGGCACCGCATCGGCGCCGATCATCTGCGCCCACAGGCCCTGGCGGGCGCCGGGCACCACGGAGAAAAGCTCGCGCAGGTGATGCAGCTGGGCCAGGCCCTGGGCAATGGCCTGCTCCTGCATGACCAGGTAGGCCTTGAGCTGCTTGGCGCGCGCCAGTCGCTGCGGGGGCGCGCTGGCCGGCGGGCCGTGGCGGCCCAGGCCGTAGATGGCGGGCAGGTGGTCCTGCACCGAGACGTAGTCGGCCATGGCCCGGTGCTGGCCCTGGGGCATCAAGGCCTTGATGCGGTCGGCCTGCTGCTGGTCGCTGTGGGCGCGCTGGGCACGGCTGGCGGAACGCAAGTCCTCCAGCCGGCGGCGCAGGTCCTGCCAGGCCACCGGCACGATGTGTCCCCGGCGGCGCACGGTGATGGTGGTGGGCACGCCGTGGTCGGGCAGGCGCAGCGCCAGGGCCCAGTCGTCGCCGCGCCAGTCGACGGCGCTGGCGGTGGTGTCATGGCCGTCGACCTGCAAGGCCACCACGCGCGCGTCCACCACGCCCGGCACGGCGCGCACCACGGCGATCAGGTCCGACAGCGCCAGCTGTTGTGTGGCGCCGGCCTGCGGCTGCACCACGTCCTCGATGAAACCGTGTCGCAGCGCGGGCCCGTCGTAGATTTCTTCCAGCGTGCGGCCCTCGCGCTTGAGCTCGTCCAGCGTGCGCGACACCGCTTCCCTGGCGATGTAGCGGGCGCATCGGTCGTAGACCTCGGCCAGGATGTCGACGGCGTCGCGGGGGCCGCCGATGTCGATGTCGGCATGCAGGTCGCAGCTTCGCTCGCGCAGGCAGACGACCTGGGCGTCCAGGTCTTCGCCCAGGTTGCGCCTGGCCAGGAAGGCGGCGCGCGCGGCGGCGATGCGGGCCGGCGCCGCCATGCCGGCCTGCGCGCTGAGCTTGAGCTTGAGCCGGTACAGGCCGGTGCCGGCTTGCGGTTCCACGCCGACGTCGTCCAGCCCCGGCACGGCATCGAGCAGGTGGCGGCGGTAGTCGGCCGGCGTCGTCGGGCGGCAGGGCAGGGCCTCGGACGGCGGGTGCAGCGACAAGGCCTCGTGGTCGATGCGGCCGTCGGGGCCGGTGAGGTGGTCGGCCACGGGGAAGCCGGCGCGGTAGACGATGTCGGTCAGGCCGAAGCACAGCTGCTCCAGCAGCGTGATGCCGGGATCGTGCAGGTTGTGGTCGGTCCAGACCTGGCCGCTCAAGGACTGCAGCAGCGCCAGGCCGCGGGCGCGCAGCTCCGCGAAGCCGATGCTGCCGTCATCGACGTCCGCCAGGCTGTCGGCTGGGCCCAGGGGGAGCGCGGGGCGCGCGCTCATGGCTTGGGCGCTCCCGTCATGAAGGGGTCGGACCACAGCGACGTGAGCGACACCTGGATGACGCAGTCGCTGCCGTAGTTGCACTGGGTGCGCACCGCCAGGTGGTAGCTGCCGTGCCGGCCCGAGCTGCCCTCCCAGCGCAGCGCCAGGCGGTCGCAGCGCTGGCCGTACCAGGCATGCTGGCTGCGGATGCGCTTGCGGCGCGACAGGAAATCCAGCCAACCCGGCTGCGGGTTGAAGGTGTTCATCGCCACGGCGTGCAGCATGGCGAAGCGGCCGGCATCGGGCAGGCCGACGCCGGCGGTGATCTCGAAGGCATGGCAGCCCTTGAGCGGGCCGGTCAGCGCGTGCCAGTTGCCGTCGGCCAGCAGCGGTGCGCCTTCGGGCGTGTGGCGCAGCAGCTGGCCCTGCCGGCCCTGCGAGGCGATGACGCCGCGCACGTCCAGCTCGACCGTGGGCCGGTCCGTGCCGATGCCCACCTGGCCGCCCACATCCATGGCCAGGACGGGCGGCGCCGCCATGCCGCTGCCGTCGCCGGCGCGCAGCAGCAGCTGGTTGTTGTCGCCGCCGAAGCCCAGGGCCCAGATCGGGTCCTGGCCGTTCTGCTCGCGGAAGAAGCTCAGCAGCGCCTCGTCGCTGGTCACCTCGAAGCCGTGCTCCGGCGTCTTGCGGAAGCCCTCATCGCTCATGTTGAGCATGGAGTCGATGAGGTCGCCGAAGTGGTCGCTGGAGGGCCGGCGACCCTCTTCGAAGAACTGCTTGAGCGTGGCGCGGTTGCGCGTGGTCATGCCGGGCTCCCGCCGATGACGAAGGTGGCGCCGACGGCCAGTTGGGCCACGCCGGTGGGCTGGGCAGTGCGCCGGCCGGCGGGGTCGTGGGCGGCGCTGAGGATGTGCTGCGGCAGCGGCAGGGCCAGGCTCCAGGGCAGCCTGGCATGCGCGTGCGCAGCGCCGCGCGCCGGGCGATCGCCGTCCTGGCCGGGCGGCTCGGGGCCGAGCGGCGCCAGCGCCGTGTCGTGCAGGCGGTAGGCGCCGCCGTCGTCGCAGGTCAGCGTCAGCAGCGACAGCCGGCTCACAGTGTCCACGCCGTCGAGCTGACGGATGCGGGCTTGCAGGTCCTCGCTGCGCACCAGCCAGTCGAAGCGCAGCTGGTAGCCCTCGTCGAACCAGGGCGACAGCATCCGCACCACGGTGTCGTTGACCCGGCGCAGCGTTGCGCCCTCGTGGGCGCCGGTGCGCAGGCCGACGGTGGCGCGCAGCTGCAGCAGGTCGTAGGCCGGGTTGCGCACCTGGAAGTCGGCGAACGGCGAGCCCACCTCGCGCAGCGCCTCGGCCATGCGGGCCAGGTCCACCGCGTTGAAGCGCGGGGCGGCGCAGGCCAGCGACGGCTGGTTGCGCGGCTGCATGGGCACCACCACCACGGTGACCCGGCCGTCGCCCTGCGCGGCCGGCAGGCAGCGCACCTTGCAGATGTCGGGGAAGCGCTCCAGCAGCAGCCGCTCGACGTCCCAGGCCAGCGACGACCGGCCCTTGTGCTGCAGCCGCTCGCCGGCGCGGGTGATCAGCGCTTGCTCGTCCTCCTCGCGGCGCAGCCCGAAGGAGCGGCCCACCTGCGCCACGGCCGCCAGCCCGGGCAGGCTGGCCACCGGCCGGGCGATGGCGCCGTCGGCCAGGGGCTGCGGCGGGGCCGGTGGCGCCACCTTGCCGCGCGGCAGGTCGGCCGGCTGCAGCTCGCGCGTCAGCTGCAGGCCCTGGGTGCGCACCGACACCAGCCGGCCAAAGCGCTCGAAGGCGGTATCGGCGGACAGCCGCAGCCAGTACAGGCCGGCCGGCATGATGCTGTGCGCGGTGTCCATGTCGCCGGGCAGGTCCAGCGTGACGATGCCGGTGGTCAGCCCGCCATGGGTCGTGTCGCCCAGCACCCGGGTGGGCGGCAGTGGCCGCCAGTCGTCACCGGCCAGCGTGGCCCAGTGCAGGGCCGGTCGGCTGGCGTCGCCGGCGGCGCTGCCGGCCAGCGGCTCGTGCAGCTGGAACAGCAGCGCCAGCAGGCCGCTGGCGTCGTCGCCGCCCGTCAAGCCGATGTAGAGATGGCCGCCTTCGCCGAGGCCTGGCAGCAACAGGTGGCCGCCGCCGGTGGCGGCCGACCGCAGCGGCTGCAGGCCCAGCGGATGCAGGTGGAAGAGGCGTTCGCCGTCCATGCCGTCGGCCGGCTCGTCGTCGCGGTCCAGCGAGATCACGCTGCTGGCTTCGTAGCTGAGCGACAGGCGGGCGATGACCGGGGTGTAGGGCGCGCCGGGCAGCGGCTGGGGCCGGCGGCTGCGCGCATTGGCCGCCAGCGTGGCCGCCAGCTCGACCGGGTAGAGCGCATGGCCGAAGGCCTGTGGCGGGCTGGCCAGCTGCAGACGGCACAGGCCGTTGCGCGGTTGCGGCAGGCGCTGCCAGTCCTCGGTGCTGGCGCGGCTGATCTGGCGCAGCGGGCGCGGGTCGAGCTCAATGCGGCGGGTCGTCTGCAGAACGCGGCTGCGCTCGTCCAGGCGGAACAGCAGCTCATCGCCCGGCAGCGGGCTGCAGGCCTGCCAGCGGCCGTCGCGCAGCCAGCTGGCCGCCGTGCTGAAGCCGCCCTGGCGCAGCGCTGCACCGGCCGGCCCGCCGTAGCCGGCGTAGACCGCGTCGAAGCCGCCGGCTTCCTGGGGCAGGTCGCCCCATTCGATGTCCAGCCACAGCCGGTCCAGCGCCTTGCGGGCCGCCTCGGCAGAGCCGATGACCACGCTCGATGTCACGTTCGGCAGCGGCCCGAACGGCATGAAGGGCTTGGTGGCGTCCAGGCGGCCGAGGTTGTTGTGCAGATGCAGCTGGCGCAGTCCCGTGGCCGTGACCTGCAACTCCACCGCTGCCAGCGAGAGCCGGGCCAGCAGCGAGTAGGGGTAGAGCCGGCCCTGGGTCGACAGCTCCAGCCGCAGCACCGGCAGCCGCGTGGGCCACTCGGCGCCGTGCAGGGCCGGGTCGCAGCCGACGATGGCCGGCATCTCCTGCTTGAGTCGCACGCGCAGGGCCAGGTCACAGCCGGCCACCGTGCCTGGCGCCCGGCCGGCCGCCGTGCGGTCCACGCGTTCGAGCCGGCAGTCCACGCTCAGCCAGCCGCCGGCGCTGCTCAGGCTCAGCCGCAGCGCGCCCTGCAGCAGGCGGTTGAAGACGCGCGAACGCCGGGGCGGCAGGTGGCCGGCGAACGGCGGCGGCAGCTCGCCCCCGGGCAGCGCGTCCACCGCCGCGCGCAGCCGCTGCCAGTCCTGGGCGCCGAGGTCGCCGGGGATGGGGGTGCCGCTCTCATGGGCCTGGCGCTCCTGGCTGTCACTGACGGCCATCAGCCAGGCCGGCAGCAGTGCACCGAAGGCCTCGCGCTGGGCCTGTGGCGTGCGCGCCTGCAGCACGGCGTCGCGCAGCGCCAGCAACTGCGGGCCCGGGCCTGCGCTGGCCTGGCGCAGTCGCAGCCGGATCTCGCGTTCGCCTTCACCCAGAAGCAGCAGCGGCGAGGCGATGGCCAGGCCGATGCGGGCGTCCTCGGCGTCGGGGCCGCCACTGGCGCCGAACAACGGCCAGACGCGCCGGCCATCCGGCGTCGGACACGCCAGCTTGCTGCGCGTGACATAGCCCAGATGGCACTCCGGCGCGATCAGCGGGTCGTGCTCCTGGCGCAGCGTGTGCAGGGCCGCGACGCGCAGGTGGGTGACGGTCAGCGCCTCTTCGCTGACGAAGCGCAGCGGGCGGCTGGCGGCGTCCTTGCCAGCGTCGAATGCGGTGCCTGGCGGCAGCTGCACATCGCCGGTCATGCGCAGGTCGCGCTCGCAGGCCAGGTGCACGCGGTCGGCCTGCGCCGGCCTGGGCTGGAAACCCAGGCAGTCGCGCAGATAGAAGGCCGTGTGCCGGGCAGGCAGACGGTTGACCTCTTGCTGCGCCATCTCGCACAGCTGCAGGAAGGCGATCAGCAGCGCCGCCGCCGGTTCGTGGCGGCCAGTGGCCAGGCTCTCGGGCAGCAGCTCGCGCGCCAGCTGGCTGACATCTTCGGCAGCGCTCAGGAAGGCGAAGAAGCGCTCCCGCAGCCGCTCGCGGTGGTCGCGTTCGTCGCCCGCGTCGGCCGCCTCCTCGCCGATGCCGGCGTGCCAGAGCGCGGAGAGCTCGCGCTCCACCGGGCCGGGCAGGCGTTGCGACGGCGGCGCATCGTTCTGCAGGAATCGGCGCTCCACCCAGTGCAGGTCGGCCGCGAGCTGCTGGCGGATGTGCCGCTCGATGCGGTCACGCAGCTGACGCGGCGCCGCGTGCTCCTGGTCCAGCGAGCGCCACCAGAAGTCCAACTGGCCCGCCAGCGCCAGCACCTGGCGGGCCAGCTGCGGTAGCGGCGCAGTCTCGGCATCGGCGGTGAAGCCTTGCTGCTGCGGCCACAGGTCGGCCGCGGCGATGCGCGCCATCATCAGCGTCGAATCGTTGCTGAACAAGGCGCTCCAGTCGCCGTCCTCCTGGTGGTTGAGGTCGAAAAAGCGCAGCTGCCGGGCCAGCTGGGCGGTCATCTCCACCCGCTGCGCAAAGTCGAGGTCGTCCGGCCTGAAATAGCCTGGCGCCAGGGCGCGCGGGAAGCGCTCGTGTTGTTCGGTGCCGGCACTCATGGCATGGTGCCTCCAGCTGTGTCGGCGTCGCGCACGTAGAGCGGGTAGACGAAGTTGTACGGGCTGTTGCTGGCGCGCAGCCGGTAGTCCAGCCGGATGCGCAGCACGCCGTCGATGAGCCCGCTGGTGTCGAAGTCCACCGCGTCCAGCGTGATACGGGCCTCGAAGAACAGCACCGCACGCTCGATCAGGCTGCGGATCTCGGTCAGCGTGCTGGTGTTCATCGGCTCGAACACCATGCGGCGCAGGCCGCAGCCGTAGCTGGGATGCATGACCCGCTCCCCCGGCATGGTGCCGAACAGGATGCGCAGGCTCTCTTCGACATCCGCCACGCCGGCCGTCATCACGGCGCCGCAGTGGCGTCGGTCGAAGGCCGGCGGGAAGGTCCAGCCGGTGCCGAGGAAGTTGAGCTCGCCGTCCATGTTGGGCTCTTAGGTATTCATGGTGGTTCGCATCACCCGCGACGCATGAAACGGTGTGTTGGCGGGCCGAGCGCAGGGCCGCTCCCAAGCCGGCCCGTCTGGCGATGTGCGAGCGGGGCACGCCCCGCGAGCATCGCCGTCCCCTCGGGGGCTGAGGCCGGACACATGGCGCCCGGTGGGCGGCGTGTGCCTGCCGAAGAGCTGCGGCGCGAGCCGCAGCGCGGTCTGCAAGACCGACCAGACTCGCTCGCGTACAGCGATGCGAGGTTGGGCGAGGGGCAGGTGCATCTCAGCCGCCGATCAGCACGGTGGGCAGGCCCAGGGCGACCGTGCCGCCGTGCGCCGTGGCGTCCCCCATGCGCGCCGCCGGCCGGCCACCGATCAGCACGGTGGTGGAGCCCATGACGATGGCGTCCGGCGGGCCCACGCAGGTGGCGGTGTCGCCCACCACGGCGGCCGGCAGCTTGCCGACAAGCACCGTCGGCACGCCGGGCCCGACGATGGGCCCGCCCACATGCGGGATGGGCGGCAGGCCAGGCGTGACCATGGGGCAGACGTGCAGGTCGGTGAGGCGGGCGGCGGGCGGCATGGCGGTCCTTTGCATCGTCAATTGATCATCACCAGGGCGCCCTTGACCGTGGTCTGCCCCGCAGCCGACAGCTCGGCGGTGGCATTGCCCTTGCCCGTGAAGCCGATCTGCCCCTCGCAGCTGATGTTCATGCCGCTGGCCTTCACATCGGCCTTGGCGGTGAGGGCGATGCTGTTGACGGCGTCCAGCGTGATGCCGCCCTTGGCGGTGAGGCTGATGTCCTTGGGGCTGTCCAGCGCGATGCCGCTGGCGCTGAGCTTGACGGTGTTGCCGTTCTGGTCTTCCAGCAGGATGGACTTGTCCTTGTCGCTGAGCACGACGCGGTTGCCGCCCGGCGTGGTGAGCGTGACCACCTTGTCCTTCTCGTCGAACTCGAGCTTGTGCTTGCAGCGGGTGACCAGGGCCTTGATGTCGTTGGGCGCCGCCAGCTCGTACGGCGGCTTGCGGCTGCTGCTGTAGAGGCTGCCCAGCACGACGGGGTGGGACGGATCGGCGGCGAAGTAGCCCAGCACGACCTCGTCGCCCACCTCGGGCAGGAAGAAGCTGCCGAAGCCGCTGCTGGCATGGCCCTGCATCAGCCGCGCCCAGACGCCCTCGGTCTCGGCCTGCAGCACCGGCAGCTTGACCTGGATGCGGTTCTCGCCGGCGGGGTCGGCGTCGAGCTTCATGACCACGCCGATCTGCAGGCCGGCCACCGGCGGCAGCAGCGCGCCCGCCGGTGGCGCCTGCACATCGGGCCGGCTGCAGAACCAGTCGGGGTCCAGGCCGAAGTCGGCCTCGGTCGTCCAGGCACCGTCCTCAATCTGGTGGCGCAGCCCGGTGATGAAGGCATTGCCGCTGAAACGGCTGCCCACGCCCTTGAGCTCGATCAGCCCGCCGACCTGGGCCTTGGCGCTGCCCTGGAAGCGCAGCTGGCCGCGCACCCGCGCCAGGCCCGACTTGGTCTGCTGCGCCTTGGCCCACTGTGTCAGCATGGCCTCGCTCTGCGGCGCGCCCGCCTGCAGGCGCAGGCTGGCCAGCCCGATCACCTCGGACAGCGTGGCGCTGTCCAGGTCGCCCTGGGCCGGCAGCGTGGCGGGGTCGGCGGCGGTGCCCTCCAGGGCAGCCTGTGCCTTGGGATCCCAGGACACGGCGGTGGCGCTGCCGTACTGGTATCGGGCATCGACATCACCGTCGAAGGAGATCAGGTCCACGCCATAGGTCACCGTCAACACCGGTTCGCCGTCGGCGCTGGGCGCCTTCACGGCCACGCTGCCGTCGGTCGCGATGACCAGCAGGCCCAGCGCCTCGGCGCGTGCCAGCATGAAGTCCCAGTCGCTGCAGAAATGCTGGGCCAGCTCGCGGTGGGTCACGGTGGTGGCTTCGACGTCGGCCTGCATGCCGTGGGCCTCGATCAGCGCGCTGATGATGTCGCTGTCGGTCTTGTCGACATGGTTGGCATTGCGCCGGCCCACCGTCATCTTGACGGCCGTATCGCGGCAGTCCACCACCAGGCGGGCATCGTTGTGGCCGCTGACGCGCAGGCCGTGGCGCACGACGATGCCTTCGAAGATCGTCTCCTCCTGCTGCCCGTAGCCGGCCTTGACCTTCACTTCGGCGCCGGGCTTGAAGTCCGCGGCATCGCTGAGGGGAAAGGACTCGCTCGGCATGTCGCCGTCGTTGAACACCAGCCGCGCGCTGGGCACGACATTGGCCGCGCGCTGCACGGTCACCGAGATCAGGTCCGCGCTCGCCGCCAGGCGCTGTCCGCCCACCTCCACGCTGAGGGTGACGACACCGATGCTGTCTTGAAGCGGAGAGATGCCGGGCATGTCAGCTCCTCAGCGGCGGGAACATCAGCACCGTGCCCGGTTTGAGATTGCGCGTTTGCGTCAGGCCGTTGTGCCGCGCCACCTTGGCGAACACGCTGGGGTCGCCGTAGATGCGGGCGCAGACGTCGGTCAGCGACTCGCCATCCCGGATCGTCGCCGTGCGCGTGAGCTCCGAGGTGGACGCCCGGCTGGTGATGCGGCGTTCCTCCTCCTTGCTCATCGCACCCACAAAGCTCATGTCCACCTTGGCGCGCAGAGGGTCGCCGCCCGGCTTGAACAGCGTGTACTGGGACTTCAGCGACTCCAGCCGGCCGAAGAAGATCAGCGTGCCCCAGAGCAGGCGCACGTAGGGGGGCTCGCTGCAGAGTTCGACGTACTCGTAGACGACCTTGTTCAGCTGGGCGAGCTGGCCTTTCACATCCGCCGGCTGGCCCGCCACGGCCGGCACGACGCCGGTGCCGTCCAGCACGATGGAGAAGGACACGCGCTCGTCGTCCATGCGGCTGAACTTGGGCTCCACGCCGGCCGAGCCCTGGGACGTGGTCTTGTCGTACTGGATGCCGAAGCTGTGGCTGAACTCGGCCGGGTTGATCTGGGCCTGGAAGCTGGTGGCCTTGTCCAGCTGCACGCTGCCATCGCGCGAGAGGCTGTAGCGGGTGAGCAGCAGCCGCGTCAGCTCGGTCGAGCCGCCGTCGGCGCCCGGGCTGCGGGCGGTGGACTCTGCGGGGTTGGGCATGTCAGTGATCCATCCCGCGCACGCGGCACCTGCGACGCATGAACGAAGTGTTTCGGGCCGAGCGCCGGGCCGCTCCCAAGCCGGCCCGTCTGGCGATGTTGCCCGGGCTCGATGCCCGGGCAATCGCCGTCCCCTCGGGGGCTGAGGCCGGACACATGGCGCCCAGTGGGCGGCGTGTGCCTGCCAAAGAGCTGCGGCGCGAGCCGCAGCGCGGTCTGCAAGACCGACTAGGCTTGCCTGCGTACAGCAGGGCAAGACTGGGCGAGGGGCGCACCTTCATTTCAGCGTTCCTGCTGCGCGCGCTGGCGCTCGGCCAGCCAGGCGCGGCATTCGGCCAGCAGCAGCTCGCGCAGGCGCTGCAGCTCGCGGGCGTTCATTGCAGCGGGAGGCGCCGCGGGTGCGGGTGTGATCTGTGAGCGGATCAGCAGCTGACGGACTTCGATGCTCATGGCCCGCGCTCACACCAGCCGGCTGGAGCCGGCGTAGGCCAGCTCGACGCTTTCGATGGCCACCTCGTTGCGGGTGGACTGGAAGGCCTCGACCGACCACTTCACCGGGTAGGCATTGCGCACCGACCACGCGCGCAGCGGGGCGCCATCCTGGTCGAGCAGGAAGACGTGCAGCAGCTGCGGCACGATGGGCTGGGCCAGGCCGCCTTCCAGCACCTCCTGGCACCACTGCAGCAGCCCGGACTCCATCGTCGCCACACCGCGCGAAAGCACCAGCCGCGGGTGCTTGGCCGCCTTGGGCAGCAGATGCACGAAGGCGTTCTGCCCACCTTCGGCCACGCTCTCCGTCTCCAGCTCCGGCCCCAGGCCCTTGACCTCGCGGAAGGCGTTGTCGCGGCTTCGGCCGGTGGAACCGAACGTCACCGCGAAGCGGAATGCGGGCGGCGGGTACAGCATCTCCTCGCGCAAGGCGGCCGGGGCGGACGCGGGCCCCGCTGCGCCGGCCGCGGCCGACGGACGCCGCGCCGGTGCCGGGGCGACCCGCGCCGAAGGACGGGCCGCAGGTGGGAGCGGTGGAGCGGCAGGGATGGGCATCAGGCGTTGGCGATCGTGAGGCCTTCGTGCGCGATGACGATGGTCTCGATCGCCACCTCGTTGCCGGTGGACTTGAGGTCGGTACCGGTGATCTTGGTCGGCCAGGCGTTGGCCAGCGTCCAGACCATGGTGGGCTTGCCACCTTCGTCGAGCAGGCTGATCGTGATCGGCTTGCGCTTGATGGTGTTCATCTTGATCTCGGCGAACCAGTCCCAGAACTTGTTGTCGCCCTTGAAGACGCCCTTCTTCATCGTGACGTCGCTGTACTTCTTCATGCCGGGCATCTTCAGCACCGAGAAGGCCGGGCTGTCGCCGTGCCGGTACTCGATGGGTTGGGCCTCGACGTCGAGACCCGAGATTTCCTGGAACGACATGACCGCCGAGTCCCACTTCACTTCGAAGCGAAATTTGGGAAGGGGCCACACCGTGCTCGATTGCGCTGATCCGTCGTCTGCCATTGCCTGCCTCCGGGAGGGTTAGGAGAGGAAAAGAGGTGGAGCCTGGACGCCGGCGGCGTCTCAGGACTTCTGCATCTGTTGCTGGAAGGTGATCTCGATGAACTCGGCCGGGCGGCTGATGGACACCAGCACGGTCACGCGCAGGATGCCTTCGAGGATGTCCTCGGGCGTCATGGTCTCGCCCAGGCCCACGTGCACGCTGAAGGCGTCCTCCGGCACCGCGCCGGCCAGGCCGCCGCGCTTCCAGATGCCGGTCAGGAAGCTGGAGATCATGCTTTTGATGGTCACCCAGGTGTTGGCCACGTTGGGCTCGAACACCATGGCCTTGGCGGCCAGGCGGCAGGACTCCTCCAGCATGATCATCGTGCGGCGCACATTGATGTAGCGCCAGTCCAGGCTGTTGCCGTCCAGTGTGCGGGCGCCCCACACCAGCACGCCCTCGCCGATGAAGCTGCGGATGGCGTTGATGGACTTGCCCTGGGTGGTGACGTTGAGGTCTTCCTGGTCCTCGTGCGAGAGGCTGACCTCTGGCGAGATGACGCCGTTCAGGCTGACGTTGGCCGGCGCCTTCCAGACGCCGCGGCTGTTGTCCACCATGGTGTAGATGCCGGCCATGGCCGCCGACGGCGGCAGCAGGTTGAGCCGGTTGCGCGCCTCGGTCATCAGCGTGTTGTAGAGCGGGCTCATGGACACCAGGCTCTTGTGCAGCAGCGACTTGTGGGTCTCCACCGCCACGGCCAGCGCCGGCGGCGTCAGGGCCTTGGCCTTCTCCTCGTCGCTCTTGGTGGAGTTGTTGACCAGCTCGGTGACGTAGGCCGTCCAGTCGGCATCGGTCTTGGTGATGTCGTCCACGGCCTGGGCCTGCTGGGCGATGCGCGGCGGCGCGGTCGTGAGCGCTTGCGCATCGGGCAGTTGCAGCTCCTTGCGCAGCAGGTCGGCCAGCACGGCGGGGTTGGCGATGCGGGTGTAGTCGAGGTCCTTGTCCTGCACCACGGTCGTGTTGACCCAGGGGTAGTAGGCCGCCGCGAAGTCCAGGTAGTTGACGCCCAGGTCGTTGCGGAAGCCCTCGATGGGGTCGCCGCCCGGATCCTTGCGGTCCAGGTAGCCGCCCCAGACGTCGAGGATGGCGATGCGGTTGCGCATCTTGCCGCCGCAGTGCAGCAGCATGGCCTGCTGTACTGCCACGCAGTCGGCCCGCTTGAGCAGCACCGCGTCGGGGATGACCAGCATGGTCGGCTCCTGCTCCTTGATGAGGGGCTCGATGCCGTCGGTGAGGCGCTGGGCCTCGACGTCCTCGTCGTAGCTGCCCACGGACACGACATAGCAGGGGCCGCCGCCGTTCTGGAAGAAGTGCACCATGCCGTGATACAGCAGGAAGCGCCCGCCGGCCGCACCGACGGCCTGGTTGAGCGCGTAGGCCTTGCTGTCGGCGCGGAAGTCCGTGCGACTGTGGGCTGGCGCCTCGTCGATGCTCAGCCGGGGGTCGGGGCCATGGCCGAAGTAGGTGTGGTACTCGGCCATCGAGCTGATGCGCCAGGGTTTGTTGCGCAGCGGCTTGCCCCCGTTCTCGGCGCGGCGCGTGTAGCCGACGAACGCCGGCACGGCGGTGGCCACCTCGACGATGGAGTTGGGAAAGGCATTCTTCTCGACGATATAGACACCGGGTGTCTTCATGGCCATGACGGGCTCCTCAGCGGTTATCGATGCACATGGATCTCGGAGATGACCGCGGGCTGACCGTCGATCACTTCACGGGCGAGGAACTGCGCCGCCGGCGTTGGCAGCCGGCGGATCAGCACCTTGTCAGCGCGGCCGTCCTGCTCGGGTCGGCTGCGCAGTTGCAGGCGCTGCAGCGAACGCTGCGCCAGCGGCAGGCGGCCGCGCGAGCGGATGGCCAGCATGGGTGTGCCGTCCTCCATCCGGTCCGGCGCGGGTGCGCTGAATTCGGTCTTGCCCGCGAGGTCGACCACGGCCAGCGCGGGCTCGGGCCAGTCGCCAAACAGGCAGTACTTCCAGAACGTGCTGCGGGGTTGCAGCGCCCAGGTCAGCCTCACCGGGGTTGCTGCCGTGCGCAGGCCGGGCATCGGCAGCCAGACCAGCGCAAAGGGCGGCAGCTGCCGGTCGCGGGGCATCAGCAGCGGTGCGACGGGTGGCTCGTTCATCGGTAATGGCTTGGCGTCCAGCGCCACAGCCGCGCCGGACGACGGGCTCGGCAAGCCCTGCACCCACAGCAACTGCTCCGGCCGCGGGGTGTTGTCCTCGGTGCTGCAGGCAAAGGCGTCGTCCGTGGCGAAGAGGCACCAGCCAAGGCCGTCGAGATCTTCCATGGCCTCCCAGGCATCGGCGGGCCCATGCAGGTACAGGCTGCTGCCGTCGCTGCGCGCGACGATGTCAGCGCGTCGCAGCGCAGCAGCGCTGTCGGCCACCGGTTCGAAGCGCAGCCCGGGGCAGCGGCCGTTGGCGTAGTAGCCATGGTCGACCTGCAGGTGCAGCAGCGCGGTCCAGGAAGTCATGGTGCTGCGTCCATCAGCCATGCGCCATGACGCGCGGCGAGCGCACCGACGGCAGTTGCGCATCGGGCTGGCGGGCGTCGATGGTGAGCAGACGCACCCGGTACAGCACCGAGGGCAGATAGCGGCCACCCAGCACGCCCCAGAGCGTGGCCATCTCCTGCAGGCTCAGCGATTCGATCGCCAGCGTCAGCTTGTCCAGGCGTGGGTCCAGGCCGGGCGAGTTCTGCGCATCGAGCACCGGCGTGGCCTGGAAGCAGGCGATGGTGCTGGCGATCAGCTTGAGTGCCTCGGGATAGGTCGTGCCGCCGTAGTTGGCGGCAAACATGAGCAGCAGGTTCAGGTGCACGGGCGGTGCGGAGCGGGCCATGCGCTCGCCACTGCCGATGAGGTGAGCCGGCTGGCCCGGCACGGCGTCGCGCTCAAGGTTCACGAGGAAGGCCGAGAGGCGGTGCGAGGCGCTGGCGGCCGGGCTGCCGTCGGCTTCGCTCAAGCCGGTCACGGCGACCAGATCCTCCGGCGACTGATGCGAGCGGCGCAGCACGGCGTTCAGATGTCCGGCGATGTGGAGGAGGGCGGCGTCGATCATGGCGGCGTGGCGGTGGATGACCCGAAAGATAGGCAGTGGTCGCCCTCCGGCCCATCAGGCGGATGCCGAACTCGGGCCTCCGGTTTGCTGAGATGCGGCGTGGCGCAGTTGCGCAGCCCATCTGGCCGCGGCTGTCAACCTGTCAAGCCTCCCTGGCCGGCGATGCTGACGGCACGGTGCGTGCGCTCCTAGACTCGCGGCAGCCTGGACCGCAGAGGCTGACTCCTGGGAGATCGCCGCATGGACCGGACCGCGCAAGGCCCGCCTCACACCACTGCCAAGCCGACCCGTCGCGACGAGGGGTCGCCGTCTGCCGCACGCAGCGCCGGGCCAGCGTCTTTTTTGCTGGGCGACTGGCGTGTCGACGTGGCGACCCGGCGGCTCAGCCGGGGTGACGAGACGGTGACGCTGGAGCCGCGGCCGATGGCGGTGCTGCTGGCGTTGTGCCGGCAGCCCGGGGTGGTCATTTCAGCCGAGCAGCTGCTGGAGGACTGCTGGCCCGATGCGCCTGCCCAGGGCGACAACCCGGTGCACAAGGGCGTGGCCGTGCTGCGGCGGGCGCTGCGCGACAGTGCGACCGAGCCGGTCTATCTGGAGACCATCCGCAAGCAGGGCTACCGACTGCTGGCGCCGGTGCGGGTGCTGTCCGAGCAGGGGCCGCGCAGCCATGCCGAGGGCTGGCGCGGGCAGTCGCCTTTTCGTGGCCTGGAGTCCTTCGATCAGGCACATGCCAGCGTCTTCTTCGGGCGCGACGCTGCCGTGGCGGAGTTGCGTGCGCGGCTGGCTCAGCAATGGCGCTGCGGCCAGCCGCTGGTGGTGCTGCTGGGGCCGAGCGGCTCGGGCAAGACGTCCCTGGTGCAGGCCGGCCTGCTGCCCGCCCTCGCTCAGGCGCCAGCCCCTGCCAGTGAAGCGCTGGCCGATGCGCCGGGACCGCTGTGCGTGAGCACGGCGGCCACGGTGGACCTGGGTGCGGTGGGCTGCGCCGGCAACGCGACGGGCCTGGACGCCTGGACCGGCCTGGCCGGCGCGCTGCTGGATTGGGAGTGCCAGGGGGTGCCGCTGCTGTCGGGCTACAGCATCGACAGCCTGGCCACGGCGCTGTGCGAGCGGCCGCAGGAGGTGTTGCGCCAACTGGCGATCGGCATCGATGCGACACGCGGCTTGCGCGCCGGTGCCGCCGCGCCGCCGCTGCTGGTGCTGGACCGTCTGGAAGCGCTGCTGCAGGAAGACCCGTCGCGGACCGATGCCTGGTTCCTCACGCTCGAGTGCCTGGTGGGCAGCGGCCTGTTGCTGGTGCTGGCCATCTGCCGCAACGACTTCTATGCCGCCCTGGCGCGTCGGCCGCTGTTGATGGCCGGCAAGGGCACCGGCGCCCACGTCGACCTCGCGCCCCCGCAGGCCGGTGAGATCGCCCAGATGATCCGCCTGCCGGCGCGCGCTGCGGGCCTGAGCTTCGGCAGCGATGACGGCGGCCTGAACCGGCTCGACGACCGGCTGTGCAGCGATGCGATGCAGTCGCCGGATGCATTGCCGCTGCTGCAGTACACGCTGCAGCAGCTGTACCTGAACCGCGAAGCGGGCGACGTGCTGTCGTGGTCGGCCTACGAGGCCATGGGCGGCCTGGAGGGCGCCGTGGGGCGGCGCGCCGAGGCCTTGCTCGCCGAACTGCCGCTCATGCAGCAGGCGGCGTTCTCGCCGCTGTTGTCCCGCCTGGTGACGCTGGCGGGCGACGACGCTGCACCGACCAGCCGGTGGATGCCTGATGCGGAGCTGACCGATGACGAGGAGCGGGCGCTGATGGCGGCCTTTGTGGCCGCACGCCTGCTCGTGGCTGACCTCGCGCCCAGCGGCAAGGGCTACCGGGTGGCCCACGAAGCGCTCCTGAGACGCTGGCCGCGCGTGACGGCCTGGGTGGCCAGCCACCGTGCCGCCCTGGTTGCGCGCGACAGCCTGGCGCCCTGGCTGACCCGCTGGACGCAGGCCGACCGCGCCCAGGCGCTGCTGCTGCCGCGCGGCACCGCCCTCTGGACGGCCGTGCGGGCGATGGCCGAGGCGCCCGACCTGTTCAGCCCCCAGGAGCGTGACTACATCCAGCGCTCGCAGCGCCGGTTGCTGCGCCGGCGCTGGAACCTGGGCGCCTTTGCCGGCGGCGCGCTGCTGCTGGCGGCGCTGGCCATCACGGCAGCCATCGGCTATGCCCGCCAGGCTGCGCTGGCCGCCGAGCGCGAGCGCCAAAGCCGCCAGCTCGCGTCGTTCATGCTGGGTGAACTGGCCGACGGCCTGCGGCCCATCGGCAAGCTGGACTTGCTCAGCCGCATCGGCGAGCAAGGGCTGAAGTTGCTCGGCCCCACAGACGGCCGCGACAGCGATGGCCTGGCGAGCGACGCCTTGCAGCGCGCGCGGGCGCTGGTGGTCATCGGCGAGGTCAACAGCAGCCGGGGCCAGGGGCGCACGGACATCGCCACCGATGCGCTGACCGCCGCGCGCAGCCTGCTCGAAGGCCTGGCCCCCGCCGGCCTGGACCCCGCCGGTCAATTGCCCGACCTGAACATGCCCGACTACTTCCGCACGCTGGGCGCCGCCTCTTTCTGGCTGGGCCAGATCGCCTTCGACGCGGGCGAACTCGACGCCGCCGCCGAGGCCATGGGCCGCTACCGCGAGGCCAGTCAGCGCTGGCAGCAGCTGGCGCCCGACGATGCAGCCGCGACGGCCGAGCTGGGCTATGCGTTGAACAGCCTGGGGTCCATCGACTTCCGGCGCGGCCAGTGGCAGGCGGCCGAACGTTCGTTCGAGGCGTCCCTGGCGCTGAAGCTGGCGGCGCTCGCGCGTGCGCCTGGTGCGGCCGAGGCGCTGGAGGGTGTCGCCAATTCACGCACCTGGCTGGGCATGGTGGCCCATGTGCGCGGGCGGCCACTGGAGGCCCTGAAGCATTTCGACGCGGCCCAGGCCGAACGCATCGCGCTGGCGGCCGGCCGTGGCGAGGAGCAACTGCGGCTGCGTGACCTCGGGACGCTGGAGCTGCGCCGCGCCGATGCGCTGCGTGCGGCGGGGCGCACCGCCGAGGCGGCTGTGGTCATGGCGGCTGGCGTGGCCCGTCTGCGAGAGGCCGAGCGCCGCGACCCCAGCAATGCCTATTGGCGCAACGACCGCCTGCATGCAGAAAGCCACCTGCTGCTGGCCCGGCTTGACGCCGGGCTGCCCATCGCCGCCGAGCTGCCGGCCCTGCGCGGCCAGCTCGCTGCAGTACCGGTGGCGGTAGACGCTGCAGCCGATTTCACGCGCCGTGAATCCTTGCAACGCCTGGCTGTGGCGCAAGCGGTGCTGGCGGCCAGCCGCGACGCGCCGGGCGCTGCGCAACTGCTGGCCCAGACGCAGCAGGATTTTGCGGCGCTGCTGAACCAGCGGCCGGCCTCGTGGCAGCTGCGCGAGCTGCAGGCACGCCGCGCGCTGCTGGCGCTGCGTGTCGGCAGCGCGCCGGCGCAGTGCGTGCAGCTGCGCGATGCCTTGCAGCCGGCGGTTGACAGCGGCCAGGCCGGGCTGGTGCTGCAGGCCTGGCTGGCACTGCAGCGCTGTGCCGCCCCGGGCAACCGCGCCGCCGAAGGCGATGCCGCGAGCCGGCTCACCGCCCACGGCTATCTGCCCTTGCCCCAGGTCGCCGCCGGCGGCGTGGGCACCGAGTTCACCACCCCACCGATGAGGATGAAACCATGACCGACTTCCGCACCGCCGCTGACAGCGCCGCCGAACAGCAACCGACGACCGTCTTCGTGGTCGCGCTCCAGCCTCCCGCCGACGCGCAGGGCAAGAAGCCGGAGGACATCGTTCCCTGCGCCTACTTCGACAGCAGCTGGGCGCCCCTGCCGCCCAACCAGCTCGTGACGGACAAGGGCAGTGACAGCATCACCTTCCTGCAGCAGACGCACCTGTCTGCGGACGTGGCGACGCGCTTGCAGGGCCAGGGGCTCAGCCCCGACCTGGATGTGACCTTGTTCGCCGCCGTGGCCAAGACCCTGAAGGGCAGCGCCGACCTGCCGTGCACCTTTGTGGCTATTGGCCCGGCGGGCGCGGCATCCATCAATGTCCCGGTGGCGCGGCACACCAGGCGCGGCGTGGTGCTGGTGTTCCGCAGGCCGGCCGGCGGCGAGGTGGAGCGCCTGATCGCCACGACAGACCCTGAGATCCGCAACGGCAGCAGCACCTGAGGGCTGCCTGCGGCGCGGGGCGACTCAAGACGGCGCCGAGGGCCGCGGGGTGAAGCGCTGGAGCGTGTCCAGCGCCTCCTCGATGGCCTGCGGCGTCACCCGCTCGGCGCCTGCATAGGGCCGGTCCAGCGCCGCCACGAAGTGAACGGCCAGCCCCAGGGCCACCGCAAGCAGAACCAGTGCACTGCGGCTGGTGGCGCTCACCGGCGCTGCGGCCGCTGGGATCAGCGTCAGCACCGAGCTCACCAGCACTGCAGCCCAGAGCGTGCTGGGCAGCTTGCTCGTGCCGGCCTGCAGCCGGGCGTTGCGGTGGTTGGCCAGGTCGTGGGCCTGCGCCCAGGCCTGGGCCAGCAGGACCGTGCCCGCCGCATCGGCCGGCCGCAGGTCGCGCATCGCATGGAAGAGGGCATCGAAGGCGTCCAGCGTGATGGCGCTGGGCTTGTCCTCGACCATGGCGGGCCATTCCCGCGTGACGACGCTTCGGCCATAGGCTCGCAGCCGCTGCCGCGCCAGGCCCGCAGGCGTGCCGTCGTACAGCGCCAGCGTTCGGCCGAGCTGGGTCATGGCCGTGGCCTCGTGCTTCACAGCCTGCTCTGCGGCAGCGAAGGATTGCCACACCGACAACGCCGCGACTGCCAGCAGCAGCGCGTTGAGGGTGCCGATGACGCCCAGCGAGGCCAGCATGACGCTGCGGTCGGTCTGGGTCGCCTGCATGCGCCAGCGGACCGGGAAGAGCGCCTGAGCCGACAGTGCGATCAGCACCCACACCAACACCAGGCCCGGGCCCAGCAGCCAGCCGGGCCAGGCATCGTTCATCAGCGGCACGGCGGCACCACGTCGGTCAGGCCTTCCCGGATGGCAAAGCGCGTGATGCCGGCGATGCCGCGCACGCCCAGCTTCTGGGTGACATGTTCGCGGTGAGTGGCCACGGTCTTGGTGCTGAGCTTGAGCCGGTCGGCGATGTCCTGGGTGCTCATGTCCTCGGCAAAGAGCTGCACGATCTCGCGCTCGCGCGCCGTCAGCGCCGGACCGGGCACCACCTGCTGCAGGCGCTGCCGGTCGCGCAGCTCTTCCACCAGGCCTCCGACCAGACCGGG
>Ga0114942_1000042_pt1 | contig 32391 bp, 18 predicted proteins | sample LowerColdCreek_FD_88674 | JGI IMG/M metagenome (GOLD analysis project Ga0114942, IMG submission 88674) | Groundwater microbial communities from Cold Creek, Nevada to study Microbial Dark Matter (Phase II) - Lower Cold Creek | ecosystem: Environmental > Aquatic > Deep subsurface > Groundwater ... | reverse complement strand
TATTATTGTAAAAAAACATAAAGATGGTGCAACACATGAAGTAGAAAAAACGGGAGATAAAGCATTTACCGTTACCGTTGGCTCATCAAAAAGAAACATAAAAAAGAATGTAAGTACTAATTGGTGGATTGTAGACCTGGGCTTTACAAATGTTAGAGAAAATACCAATTATGCGGCAGCTGCAACTGCTGGTTATTTTAAAACATTACCAAACGGAACAGCCGTTAATCAAAATAGTTTTAGCCTTAATAATGGTAAAAGTAGCAATGTGAACATTTGGCTATTTATGCAAAAAGTAAATATTGCTAAACACAAGCTTAATTTAAAATATGGCTTAGGATTAGAGATGTATAATTTTAGATATGATACAAGATTAAGCTACAGAAAAGACCCACAACCTTTTGTATTTAATGATAGTATTGGTTTTTCAAAAAACAAATTATACGCAGGTTATGCAACTGTGCCCCTAATGCTAAATTTTCAGGCTAACCCTGCCAAAAGAAAAAGCTTTAGCGCAAGTATTGGTGTAAGCGCTGGCTACTTAATTAGCAGTAGAAACAAACAAATAAGTAATGAGCGTGGAAAAGACAAAATAAAAGGCAATCTTAACCTAGATCCTTGGCGCTTTGCTACCATTGCTGAGCTTGGCTTAGGCCCTGTAAGATTATATGGCAGCTACAGTTTTAACGCCTTACACAAATCAAGTACCGGGCTAGATCAAACACCATATGCAGTTGGCGTTCGCTTTAGCAACTGGTAATAACATTAGATTTTTTTTTGGATGAATAATTGTTAAAGAAGCAGCAGCCCCTTACCAAAGTGAGGGGTTTGTTGTATATAATTACATGGTAATAAAAAAAATTTCATACTGTCTATAATACTTTGCCAAAAGTGAAATATTTGTTACTGCTTAATATCAAAATTTTCGTTAAATAAATTTGCCCCCTCAACTACTCCTTTTTATAGGCATCGCTTTCCTATTGTTTTGTATTTTCGCCAACTTATACGTTTACTTTAGTTATACATCCTTTTTTATTATATGCCAACACCTAAGAGATACTTAATTACTGCGGCCTTACCATACGCTAACGGTTTAAAACATATTGGTCACCTAGCAGGTGCTTATTTACCAGCCGATATTTATGCAAGGTTTTTAAGAAGCCAGCTTAAAGATGCGGTATTTGTGTGCGGCAGCGATGAGCATGGTACTGCCATTCCTATTCAGGCAATGAAAGAAGGAACCACTGCACAAGCAATTATTGATAAATATCACCCCATAATTGAGCAAAATTTTAAAGATTTAGGTATAGAGTTCGATATTTATCACCGCACTTCTGCTCATTTGCACCACGAAACTGCACAAGAATTTTTCAGTACGCTTGAGGCAAAAGGCGATCTTGAAGTAATAGAAAGCGAGCAGTATTTTGATGAAGCTGCCAATAACTTTTTGGCCGATCGGTTTATTAAAGGCACCTGCCCCAACTGTGGTTTTGATAGTGCCTTTGGCGATCAGTGTGAAAGATGCGGTACTTCCCTTAGCCCAGAAATGCTTATAAATCCGGTAAGTACTTTAAGCGGTAATGCCCCTATAAAAAAAGCAACAAAGCATTGGTATTTACCATTAAATAGGCATGAAAATTTTTTAAGAGAGTGGATATTAAAAGAGCATAAAGATGATTGGCGTGCAAATGTTGTGGGCCAGTGTAAAAGTTGGATTGATGGCGGCTTACAACCAAGGGCTGTTACCAGAGATTTAGATTGGGGTATAAAAGTAAAATTGGGAAATGATGAAGTAACAGGTAAAGTGCTGTATGTATGGTTTGATGCGCCAATTGGTTACCTATCTGCCACCAAACAATGGGCGCTTAATACCGGTAAAGATTGGAAGCCTTATTGGGAAAATACCGATACTCAATTGGTGCATTTTATAGGGAAGGACAATATTGTATTTCATGCAATTATTTTTCCAATAATGCTAAAATTGCATGGAAATATTCTGCCAAACTTTGTTACCAGCAATGAATTTATGAATTTGGAAGGTGATAAAATGAGCACCAGCAGAAATTGGAAATTGGAAATGCAAGATTATATTGACGATTTTATAACTCCTGAAAATGGCGGCCCACAAATGGCTGATGCATTAAGATATTACTTAACGGCAATTGCCCCAGAAACAAAGGATAGCGAATTTACTTGGAAGGGATTTCAAGATGCGGTTAATAGTGAATTGGTTGCCGTATTTGGTAATTTTGCAAATAGAACTTTTGTATTAATGCACAAATTGTGTAATGGTAAAGTGCCACCTTTTCACAACGAAATTATTGATGAAAAAGACAAGCAATTAATTGAAGCCATACAAAATACCAAACTAACTATTCAGCAGATGCTTGAGCAATTTAAATTTAGAGATGCTCAGTTTGAAATAATAAATCTTGCAAGAACTGCAAATAAATATATGCAAGAAAAGGAGCCTTGGATTGTTGCAAAATCATTAACAGAAACGCCTACAAACCAAGCTATTATTGATAATTGCTTACACTTATGCCTACAACTAACCGCTAATCTTGCCATTTTTATACATCCCTTTTTGCCAAGCACAGCTAAAAAAATGTGCTATATGATGAAGGTGGTAGATAAAATGTTGGAATGGCAAAATGCTGGTAACATACAACTACTAAAAGTTGGTTACTCATTAAGAGAGCCACAATTATTATTTAGGAAAATTGAAGACGCAGAAATAGCCCTACAAATTGAAAAATTAAAAGCAAAAAGTATTGCAGTAAGCACAGCAGTAACTGCTGCCACCGCAACATTAGAAGTTGCCGAAATTACTACCGCTGAGCAAGTAAAACCATCCATTAATTTTGATGATTTTGCTAAAATTGACATCCGTGTAGGAACCATTGTTGCCGCAGAAAAAGTACAAAAAGCCGATAAGCTTTTAAAGCTAGAAGTAGACCTTGGTTTTGAAACCAGAACCATTGTTTCTGGCATAGCACTACATTTTTCGCCAGAAGATATTATTGGTCAGCAAGTATGTGTGGTAGCTAATTTGGCACCAAGAAAAATGAGGGGCATAGAAAGTAATGGTATGATATTAATGGCTGAAGATGCAAATGGTAAGCTACAATTTGTTACCAGTAATGCATTGGTAAATAATGGAGCTACTGTTAGTTAAAATACTCAGTTATTTTATCTGCTAAGTATTATAACGCTTAACAAATTATTCTTTCTTAGACGATAGGGTAAAGCCAATGGTGGTGCCTATATCTAACTTGCTTCTTACATGCATACTTTCGCCATGTGCTTCCACTATATGCTTGCATATGGCTAGGCCTAAGCCCGTACCACCTTTGTCTCTACTTCTACCCCTATCAGTTCGGTAGAAACGTTCGAATATTCTTGGTAAATGTTCTTCTGCAATGCCAATACCATCATCACTAATTTCTACTAATACATGCTCACCATCAGTTTTATAAATGCTTGCAACTATTTGTCCGTATTCTTTACCATACTTTACTGCATTCGTAATTAGGTTAGTAAGCACTTGCCTTATTTTATCCTTATCAGCAAATACCATAATAGGTACTTCGCAACCCTTCTTTATACTAGCCGTTACTTGCCTTTTTGCTATTTTTAAGCTTAGCGATTCGTACACTTCTTTTATTGCATCTTGTATAACAAAATTTTGCTTGTACACTGCTTGTTCGCCACTTTCAAGCTTGGTTATTTCATCTAAATCATTTACCAAGGTTACCATTCTATCTACGTTTTTAGAAGTGTTTTCTAAAAAGCGTTTGTTAACATTAGGGTTCTCCAAAGCCCCGTCTAGTAAGGTATCTACATACCCTTGTATGGCAAAAATGGGTGTTTTAAACTCATGGGCTAAATTTTGTAAAAACTCTTTTCTATACGCTTCATTACTTTTTAATTGTTCTATTTCCGTTCTTCTTTGCAATGCCCAACGCTCCACATCTTCCCTTACCTCATCAATGCCTTTTTGCGGAAGTATATACTTATAATACATCTCCTCTTTTTTAGATGCCTTGGTTTGGTATATGAATTTATATATCAATTTTATTTTGCGGTAAATAAACCAATCTAACACAAAACGAATAAGGAAATAAGAGCCAAGAAAAATGATGGTTAATGATACTAGTGCTATAACCCAATCGGGTTTTATAATAAATATTCCTAAAGAAATGGGCAAAGCAAGCATTAAAGCAGTAAGTGCAGATAACTGATTGGGCGATAAATTTTTGGTGGTAAACATAATGGAAACTTACCTGCATTTATTGCAGGTAAGCTAAGTTATTTGTAATAGGTAAATATTAAAGAGAAAAGTATAAAATTACCTTTTACAACTCAAATTTATAGCCCACACCTTTTACAGTTGTAACACAGTCAATATTAAGTTTTTGTCTAATTTTCCTAATGTGTACGTCAATGGTTCTATCACCAACAATAACATCGGCGCCCCATACTTGGCTTAGAATTTCATTTCTTAAAAATACCCTTCCTGGCCTCGAGGCTAGTAAATACAATAATTCAAATTCTTTTTTGGCTAGTATTATTTCGGCATCATCTACCTTAACCAGAAACTGTACCGGATCTATATACACGTTACCAATATGCAAGGTTTTATCATCAGTATTATCCTTTACAATTCTTCTAAAAATTGCGTTTACCCTACTTACCAACACTTTAGGGCTTATTGGTTTGCTTACATAATCGTCGGCCCCAGTCTCCAATCCTTTTATTTGTGAGCTCTCATCGCTAAGTGCTGTAAGAAAAATAATAAGGGTTTGTTGAAATGCGGCTTGCGATCTTAGTGTTTGGCATACTTCAATACCCGTTTTCTTGGGCATCATAATATCTAAAATAATAAGGTCGGGCATTATTTGCTTAGCAATGTCTAGTGCCTCCTGTCCATCTTTTGCGGTGTAAATGTCGTAGCCTTCTTTAATTAAGTTGTAGCTAATAATTTCTAGAATATCCTGTTCATCATCTGCAATTAGGATTTTCTTAGGCTTTGATTCCATTAACAATATATTTACACAAAAATAATTTTATAACATTCTTATAGCACATTCCATTCATTATCATATTGTTAAGAGGAAATGCATTTACTTTTGCAAGTAGAACATTGTGTGTAAGTTATGAAGCATTTACTAGCTTTTTCATTTATTCTTTTTTCTTCTTGTTTGCAGGCGCAACGTATAGATACAGTGCCCAATGTGCCGTTAATACGTTCAATTTTTCATGAAAAAATTATGAATGCTAAGCTAGCTATAGCCCAGCAGCCATTTGCCGAAGGCGACTCCTTACAAGAATGTCTTGATTATATTTACCAATTTCAGTTAGTATTTGAGTTAGATACTAATTTAAGCAACAACGATAAAGTTAAATATTTAAGGGGGTTGCAAGATGTACTAACCGATTATCAAACTTATTTCAACAACCATAAGCTTACCCCAACTAGTTTAAAACCATTGCTTAACGCTTTTGGCGCCGCAATAACTGCTGAGATGCAGCAACAAACTATTGCACCAACTATTGCCGAAAATAACCTTGCCATTGGCGAAATATTAGTAAAAAGCTATGCCCTGCAACAGAATAATGGTATTGCATTTGCCAAAGAATTGCTAGTACTTAAAGAATGCGCCGCTTACCCCAAAAGGTTATTACCCATACTATCGCAAAACGCACATATGTTTTTTGTAGATAGCTTATTGCCCATTGCGGCTAAAGCCAACCCCGATTTGTTCTATAATTATGCTGCTGCTACTGATAAGCTTGGTGCAATAATTAGAAAAAATAATGACCCTTTGGTAAAAACAATTGCACAAATTGCTACTTTAAAAACAGGTAGAAACTATTTTGCCTTTTTAGACAATATTTATTCAGGGAAATTAACTATTGCAACTATTGATTCTATTGCAACCGATAGCATTGCCTACTACAAATTATTGGTTACAACCGCTACCGACTATGCCGATAGGCTAAGGAGAAGAGATACCCCAATGGCTTTAAAAACATTGTATACCCGGCTAAAACTTAAAGCCAAGGAAACTTTTATTAACGAAATAAATGCCCTGCATGATAGCCCCAATGAAGCCATTAGATTTAAAATTTTAGAAAAGCTTAGTGCCGAAGAACTCTATTATTTGTGCATTATGGGCGAGGAAGAAATATACACCAGTAGTTACCTTGGTGTGTACAAAAGAGTATTTGAAAGAATGCAGCAACCTGCCGGCGACAAACTGTTAATGAATGTGCGTTTTGATCATTTTAGAAAATGGATTAAAATGGCAGCTGGCTACAATACTTTAGACGACTTTTTTAGCAAAATGCAAAAAGGCAACATAGAACTGCTTATGAAAGCCTTTGTGAACGGGCTTGAAAAAAGTGGCGACTTAGAAGATGCAGTAGATGTGGCCGATAGTTATGCAAGCGTAAAAAACAAAGCCATACAACAACAAATATTACAAACAGTTAGCCTTAATTACAACAAAGCTGTAGCCACAGATAATAAAGCAGCTAAGGAAATTTACTTTATTTTAAAAACCATTTTTGCAAGTATTGATACTGCTAATAAAATAGATGTTAGTGCTGTATTAGGTATACCACCTGTATATTCAATGCCAGATAGCTTGCTTATGAATAATGATAAAAAAATTATTATTCAACAATATTTTTATGGCGATAAAGATGGAACAACCATTTATAACGCATTCCTAAATAATTTTAGAAACGGAAATTGGAAGGTGGTACAAAATGATGATTTTGCCACAGTTACATCTATAAAAGGCCGCCAAATTATAATATACAGCAACAGACCGTTGAATGAAAACGAAAACCTTGATGCCATAGCACAAGCCAATACCAATAAGTATTTACAACAAAATAATTTAGCACCAACCATAGTAATTCATAGGGGGCATAGCTATTTTCTAAAATCAACCTTAGATCAACTTTCGCCTTCGGCAAAATTGGTTATTCTTGGTAGCTGTGGTGGTTATAACAACTTGAATAGCGTACTAAAAATTTGTCCTGAGGCTCATATTATTGCCTCAAAACAAGTGGGTACAGGCTTAATAAACAAAAATTTAATAAGTACCATTACCGAACAGCTTAGGCTTGGTAAAGATTTAGATTGGCCAAAAATGTGGCAGCAGCTGGGTAAAACTTTTGCTTCGGATGATAAGTTTGATGATTATGTACCGCCACACAAAAACCTAGGTGCCATATTTATTACCGCTTATAAAAAGCTACAAAATACTACGCTACAGTAAGTTTATTGAAAAAATGGGTTATTCCGTTTCTCATAGCCAATAGTTGTTTTTTCACCATGTCCGGGATACACAACCGTTTCATTTGGCAACACAAATAATTTTTCTTCAATATTTTTAAGCAATTGTGCATGGCTGCCATATGGCAAGTCGGTTCTGCCAATACTACCCCTAAAAAGCACATCACCCGCAATTATATAATTAGCCGCTTTGTTGTAAAAACATATATGCCCAGGGGAATGTCCTGGGGCTAAAATAACTTCTAGGCTATCATCCCCTAGGGTAATAATATCACCTTCTGCCAAGTACACTATATTACCATCATAATTATCAAATGGCAAGCCCCATTTCAAGCCACTTTCGGGTGCATACTTCAACATTTTCTCTTCATCAGCATGTATTTGCAGCGTTAAACCATAAGTATCTTTAATAAATTTATTGCCAAATACATGGTCTAAATGGCAATGCGTATTTAATAGTAAAGTGGGCTTTAAAGCAGCTTTAATAAAAAATTCTTTTAGCGTATCTTGCTCCGCCGGAAAATAACAGCCGGGATCTATAACAATGGCTTGCTGTTTATCGTTAAATAAAATGTAGGTATTCTCTTGAATGGGGCTAAAGGTAAATACTTTGATGTTTAACATAACCTAGTTGGGAAGTTGTATCGATTACACTAATTTTAGATATATATAATAGAATTGGCTATGCAAATTAACCGTTTACGGATAGTATTTCTGCTTTTGTTAATAATAGTTGCTATACCCTTTGTTTCCTCTGCACAAGTTAACACAGTAATGTTTGGTAAAAACAGGGTTCAATACAAAAAATTTAATTGGAAATTTTATCAATCGCCCAATTTCAATGCATACTTTAACCAAGGCGGTGTAGAGCTTGGTAAGTTTGCCGCACAAGTAGCCGAGGAAGAATTGAACGGCTTAGAAGAAAAAATTGAATACTCCTTACAGCGCCGTGCCAATATTGTTATTTACAATACTTACGACGATTATAAAACTAGCAATATAGGTTTAGGAATGGATTGGCAATCAGCAGGTGGCCTTACCAAATTAGTGAACAATAAAATAGTGGTGTACTTTGATGGTAACCACGCCAACCTTAGAAAACAAATACGCCAAGGCATCGCTAAAGTGCTTACCGATAATTTACTTTTTGGCGACGATTTAGGAGAAATTGCCAGTAACCAAGCATTACTAGATTTACCAAAATGGTTAACCGATGGCTATGTAGATTATATGGCCGAACCCTGGAGCACACAAAAAGACGATCAACTAAAAAATGCCATTTTAGGCGGTAGCTACAAAAATTTCTATCAATTCGCATTCCTTAAGCCAGAACTAGCAGGGCCAGCATTTTGGTGGTATATTGATGAGGTGTATAAAAAAGAAAACGTAACCTATTTTCTTTATTTAGCTAGGCTGTACAAAAATTTAAATAGCGCATCTGCAAAAATATGTAAGAAGCGTTTTAAAGAAGTATTGAAAGACTTTATGGTGTACCAAGAAGAAAAATATACCAAGGATATAAAGCAAAGAAGAAACACACCAAAAGGCAAACTAAGTGTGGTTGAAGAAATAGGTAAAAAAGATTTCTTTAAGTTTCAAGCTAACCCTAATCCTAAAAGTAATGATTATGCCTATGTACAATTTAAGCGAGGCGTATATTCTGTGAAATTGGTATTGAATTATGAAGATCCAAAAACTTTACTAGAATATGGCGTAAAAACAAGACTAGGCGATATTAACCCCAACTACCCAATACTAGCGTGGGATAATAAAGGCTCCAGGGTATTAGTTACCTATTGGAGAGATGGCAAAATAAATATGTTTGTGTACGATTGTATTGCCAAAATAAAACGATTTAAACAAACCATTACTGGCGTAGATCAACTATTGGATGCTTCCTTTATGCTTAATGCAAATACCCTGCTATTAAGTGCTACCAAAAACGGGCACTCGGATATTTTTACTTACGATATAGATAGGGATAAACTTACACAAATGACCAACGATGTGTACGATGATTTAGACCCTACATTCGTATCGTTCCCTAACAGAAGCGGAATTATTTTTGCCTCAAATAGGCCAAGTGCCACCGCATTAAATGCAGACACTGCCTTGCCTAGTAGGCATCCTTTCAACATATTTTTAATAGATAATTTTAACAAGAGCGATTTAAAACAAGTATCTCAATTATCCAATGTAAAAATTGGTAATGCTCGCTACCCCATGCAGTACAATACCAACCACTTCACTTATGTATCTGACGAAAATGGTATTAACAACAGATGGGCCGGCTTTTTTAGCACCGCAAGAAACGGGCTTGATACCTTATACTATATTGGCGAGGAAATATTAAGAAACCCCTCTAACAAAGAATTTGATAGCACATTATCTGCTTGGCAAAAGAACGAACCCGATAGCATTTCATTCTTTCAAGTGTATAAAGATTCTACTTACACATTCCCCATTACCAATTATTCTACCAGCTTACTAGAAACCAGAATTAGCGGAGATAAAGGAATGGTAAGTGAAACAAGATTAGAAGGCGATTTTAAATACTTATACAAACTAAGGGTTGATAGCACAACTTTGCGTAAGCGTAATATTAATGCTAGGCCTACAGAGTATATGAAAAAATTGGTGCAGCAATCTAAAGCGGCAAAAGGTAATGCCATATTATTTAATAAAATGCCCACAGCTAAGTTGGTAGATAGTACTGCAAAACCTAGAACTACTTTTAACTCAGATTTTGAAGACGATACCGCAACAGTAGCCTCACAAACTATAGAGTCTGCCCCAATCATAAAGCCAACAACGTTACAAAAAAGTTCATTATTCAACTACAGGCTAAAGTTTAGTACCGATTATGTATTGGCTGGTATTACCAACAATATATTAATTAACCGATACCAACCCTACGCTGGGGGTGCAGGCCCTGTGCAGTTGAATAATGGTAATGATATTAACTGGAGTTTTAGGGTGGGGGTAGCCGATCTTATGGAGGATATAAAATTTGTAGGTGGTTACCGCTTTGGCTTTAATTTAAGGGATAAAGATGCTTTCCTATCTTTCCAAAATTATAGAAAGCGGCTAGATTGGGGTGTTACTTATTACAGAAGTAACATTACCGATTTTCAAAATTTCTTTAAAGGTCAATTGGGTAATTATAGCAACAATACCATTACTAGTTTATACCAACTTAATTTAAACTATCCTTTCAACGAAGTTAAAAGTGTAAGAGCCATGATTGGCCTAAGGCAAGATAGGGGTATAGTACGTCCATTTAATATATTTACAGGCGACCCAGATATTGCAGGCCTTAACATTCCTGATTCTATTGCCCGTACTGCTGTGGCAAGATTAGAATATGTGCATGATAATACCATTAACCCTGCACAAAATATTTGGAATGGTTTACGTTGGAAAATATATGCCGATATTAATATTCCTGTAAGCAAGGGTTCATCACTTAAGGGTAAGCAAACCTATGTGGTAGGCTTTGATGTTAGAAATTATGTACCTATTTACAGAAACTTTATTTGGGCAGTTAGGGCAGCAGGCGACTTCTCTTTTGGCGATGCAAAAATTATTTATTACTTAGGTGGTGTAGATGGTTGGATAAGCCCAAGGTTCGATAACGGAAATCCGCCGGCTAACGACCAAACTTATGCTTTTCAAACACTTGCGTTAAATATGCGAGGATATAACCAAAACCTATCAAGCGGTAACAATGCAGTTGTAATTAATAGTGAATTAAGGTTGCCCGTTTTTACTACACTCTTTAACAAACCAATAAATAATGCGTTGTTACGTAATTTTCAATTGGTACAGTTTGTTGATTTAGGAACCGCCTGGAACGGAGCGTATAGTAAAATTGAGCGGCCTAATAGAGTATTTGGTGTGCAAAATACTAGCAACCCATTATTAGTAAAAATTAAAGCTGGCGGTATTGGTCCTTTTGCCGGCGGCTATGGCTTTGGAGCAAGAAGTGTAGTGCTAGGTTACTTTTTAAAGGTAGATGCTGCATGGCCTATGAATACATTTTTCTCTGGAAGGCCAAGTTGGTATTTTTCTTTAGGGCTTGATTTTTAATACAAAAACAATACAACCGTTATTAATAGAACCTATAAGCATAATGCTTATAGGTTTCTTTTTTTAGTAGCGGTAATGCAGCATAAGTAATAGTATTATAAGTTAATATCATTTTCTTTGCCAAAACATAATAGTTGTATGTGGTATTCAATAGGTTCGTTTATACTTAAAAATAAAATTACACTTGCACTGCTACTAGTTATTGCAACAAGTTTTATGGCGTATAAAGCTACAAAAGTGCAAATGAGTTACGACTTTTCGAGAGCAGTACCCTTAAACAATATTAAGTACCAAGAATACCAAGCATTCAAAGAAAAGTTTGGTAATGATGGCGCACTAATGATTTTGGGTATTCAGTCAAACAGCCTATATACAGTACAGCATTTTAATGCATTTGTAAAAATGCAAGAAGCTATAAAAAAAGTACCTGGTGTGCAGAGTACTTTTAGCCTTTCTGATGCCGTGGTATTAGCTTTCAACGATAGTATTGGCACTATAAAAACAAAGAAAATATTTGCCCCTAACTATAATAGCCAATCGTTATTAGACAGTGGTAAAATAGCCTTTGAAAACTTGCCTTTTTATTATGGATTATTGCATCAACCTAGTAAAAACGCTTATTCTGTTGCCATTACTTTAAATAAAGATTCTGCAAATAGTAAGGCAAGAACAAGGTTAGTAAAAAATATTTTAACACCCATTACTGCATTTCAAAAATCTGAAAATATGGTGGTGCATATAAGCGGCTTACCTTATATACGCACCGAAGTGGCCAACAAAATAACCAAAGAAATGAACTGGTTTTTAATTGGTTCGCTATTACTATCGGCACTTACTTTATTGCTATTTTTTAGAAGCATTGTGGCTATGTGTATGAGTTTGTTAGTAGTTGCTATTGGTGTAATATTTAGTATTGGCACTATGGTGTTACTAGGCTATAAAATCACCTTACTTACCGCATTAATACCGCCATTAATTGTGGTAATTGGTGTGCCTAATTGCATTTATTTTTTAAATAAATACCATACAAGTTTTTTAGAAACAAATGATAAGCAATCTGCCTTAGTGAACATGATTGGAAAAATGGGTATTGTAACGCTTTTCTGTAATATTGCCGCTGCTATTGGCTTTGCAGTATTTGCATTAACCAGTAGTGAGCTACTAAAAGAATTTGGCATTGTAGCAGGTATTAACATTATGCTGCTCTTTTTTATATCACTCATATTTATACCAATAGTATTAAGCTATACCGCTGTTCCAAAACCAAGGGAAATGCAGTACCTAAATAGTAAGTGGATGTTACACTTACTACAAATAATTGAGCATTGGGCTATGCAAAAAGCAACTATTATTTACACAACAACAGCAGTTATTACCCTTCTTGCAATTGTAGGAATTTTTAGATTAAAAAGTGAGGGTTTTATAGTAGATGATTTACCAAAGCAAGATAAAATATACACTGATTTAAAGTGGTTTGAAGAAAACTTTGATGGGGTTATGCCACTAGAAATAGTGGTAGATACCAAGAAAAAAAATGGATTAACCAAAAGCTTAAAAACTATTGAAAAAATAGATGAATTTTCTGCTTACATAGCTGCCAAGACTGAAACTGCAAAACCACTTTCTTTTGTAGATGGCTTAAAATTTGCCCGACAGGGCTACTATGATAATGATAGTACCAACTACACCACACCTACTGAGTTTGACATTCCATTATTTGGTAAATTCTTAAAAGCACCAAAAGATTCTACAACCGCTAACAACAATCCGAAAAATGGCTTTGCAAGTATGCTAAATAATTTTATGGATAGCAGTAAATCTGCCGCAAGAATTAGTGTTAATATGAAGGATATTGGCAGTAAGCAATTACCAATTTTATTAGATGATTTTCAGAAAAAAGCAGATGAAATATTTGATACGGCTGCGTATAAGGTAACCTTTACTGGTACTTCCGTTTCATTTTTAGAAGGCAGTAAATACATAATTAATGGATTAAAAGAAAGTATTGCTTATGCCTTTTTATTAATTGCCTTTTGCATGCTGTACCTTTTCAAATCATTTAGAATATTACTTTGTTCTTTAATACCAAATATTATTCCGTTAATAATAACGGCTGGTATTATGGGCTGGGTAGGTATTGCTTTAAAACCAAGTACGGTATTGGTATTTAGCGTAGCGCTAGGTATTGCCATTGATGTTACTATACGGTTTCTGGTAAACTATAAACAAGAACTATCCCTTCATAACAATAATGTTGCCACTACGCTAGTGCTAACAATTAGGCACACGGGTATTAGCATTATTTACACCTCCTTAGTATTAATTGCAGGTTTTATTATTTTCTGCATTAGCGATTTTGATGGTACCCGCTCCTTAGGTTGGTTAACTTCCTTAACGTTAGTAATTGGCACATTAACCAACTTATTACTATTGCCAAGTTTGTTATTGCTAATGGCTAAAAAGAAATAATTTTATTTCAATATTTCATTTAGTTTTTGGGCAAGGGCTGGTCCTCTTAAATCTTGTGCAATTACAGTTCCGGAAGTATCTACTAATACATTAAAGGGAATAGCTTCAAAGCGATAGGCTTCTACTGCTTTGCTTTCCCATTGCTTTAGGTCGCTCATATGCTGCCATGTAAGCCCATCTTTTTTTATAGCGGCAAGCCACTTTGCTTTATCGTTATCTAAGCTTACGCCTAAAACTGTAAAATTTTTATTTTTAAATTGATTATAAGCAGCTACAATAGTAGGGTTTTCTTGCCTACAAGGGCCGCACCAACTAGCCCAAAAATCAACCAAAGTATATTTACCCTTAAAGCTTGTAATACTTAATGGCTTACCATTTACATCTAACATAGTTAATGCTGGTGCAGGCTTGCCTATTAAGCTATTCTGTGTGGCTTCTTCTGCTTGCTTTTTAGTAGCAACAATTTGGCTATTTACATTCTGCTTTAATGAAGTTAAGCCCGTATGTTTTGTAAATTTTTCAGATGCTTTAGTTACAATCGGTGCTAACTCTGCCGCACTCATGGTTCTGGAACCTAATGCCAACACATAATATGCTGCTGCTGGGTTATTTGCATTTTGAACAAATTGCTTAACCGAGTTATTTAATTCATCGAATTTTTGCTTGGTTGCAAGTTGTAATACCATTGCTAAACTATCGTTACCTGCCGAAGTTCTTAACGAATCAATATTTGTTTTCATGCTTTGCAAAGTAGAATCTTGCAGGCGGTAATCGTCAAAAAAATCATACAAGCTAAGTGTAGCGGGGGAGCCAATGATGGTTGGTTTTCTAAAGTTATACATACCAAGGTTAATGGTAATTGCATCATTATCGTTTACAAATATTACTTGAGGCCCATTTACTATTGCCAATCTAAAAAGGCTTTCCTCCGTGGCTATTCCATTTAAAGAAAAGGTACCATTATTTGCAATGGTAACAGAATCTACCACAATGGGGTTTTGACCATCATAGGGCAGTTGTTGCAGCAGTATTTTATTTCCTTTACCGCCTTCCACGGTTCCATTAATCTCAAACTTTCCAACCGATTTTTTTGCGTTACAAGCCAGTGCTAGTAAGGGAATTAATAAAAAAACAATTCTGTATTTCATTATAGTAAGCGTTAATTATTATTAAGTATTTTTTTTAAAATTTCAGTTGCCTTTTTCGGGTCAGCTTTTCCCTTGCTTAGCTTTTTAACTTCTCCAACAAATAGACCAATTAAGCCTTTTTTACCAGATTGGTACTCTTTTACTTTTGCAGCATTATTGGCTAATACTTCAGTAACCCAAGCTGCTAAAGCATCATTATTATGCTCTTGTATAATATTTAGCGAAGCGGCTAAATTTTTTGCGCTAGCAGTATTATCGGTTAATAATGCCGGCAGTAATTTATTAGCTGCATTTGAAAAACTTATTACTTGCTCTTCTACTAATTGTATTATTGCTGCAAGCGAGGTAGCCGTTAAAGGCATTGTAGCGAAGGAGGCATTGTGCTCATTCAAATACTGCTTTAGTGGCCCGTTCATCCAATTTGCAATTGCTTTGTATGCCTTTGTATGTTGCGTTACGGCTAAAAAATAGGTAATGGTTTCTTTATCTTGAGTTATTTGAAGGGCATCATACGCCGATAAACCAAATTGATTGGTTAATATTTCCTGCTGCTGTTGCGGAAGGGTAGGTAGTGTATTTTTTAATGCCAAAACATATTCATTGGTTACTTGAAATGGTGCAACATCTGGCTCAGGAAAATATCGATAATCGTTGGCTTCTTCTTTATCCCTTAATGAAAAAGTGGTGTCGTTACTTGCATCAAAACTTCTGGTTTGTTGTATAATTCGTTCCCCTTTTTCAGCAAGCAAAATCATGCGTTCTACCTCAATTTCTATTGCTTTTTTTATATTGCGAATAGAGTTTAAATTTTTTACTTCTACTTTAGTTCCAAGCGTTGTGCTACCCGCTGGCTTTATACTTATGTTGGCATCGCAACGCAGGCTTCCTTCTTCCATATTACCATCGCTAACATTTATCCAACGAACCAATTTTCTTATTTCTGTTACATAAGCAGCCGCTTCTTCCGCTGTGCTAATACATGGTTCGGTAACTATTTCAATTAGTGGGGTTCCGGCTCTATTATAATCTAAGTAGGTGTAGTTATCATCAGCATCGTGTATACTTTTTCCGGCATCTTCCTCTAGGTGTATTCTATTTAATTGCACTATGCTATCACCTTGCTTGGTGGTAATTTTCACATAGCCACCTTTGCATATGGGCGTTGTATGTTGCGATACTTGGTAGCCCTTTGGCAAATCGGGATAAAAATAATTTTTTCGGGCAAAATAGTTGTGCTCCTCTATTTCGCAGTTGCAAGCAATTCCCATTTGTACTGCTTTGGAAACTGCTTCTTTATTTAAAAAAAGTAATGTACCCGGATGGCCTAATGTTATTGGGCTTACTTGGGTATTGGGCGCTGCTCCGAATGCGGCTGCATCCGCACAAAAAAGTTTGGTATTTGTATTTAATTGCACATGAATTTCAAGACCAATTACCACGTCGTATTTATTAGTAGCATTCATACGCTGTAAAGATAGGCAAATAAAAAAAGCCTTACGAATGGTAAGGCTTTTGGGAGTGTATGGTTGAAAAGAAATTAAATACCTGAACGCTTAAGGCGCTTAGGAATTTTTACTTCAACATCTTTTTTAGCGCCATTTCTTAGCAACTCTAGTTTGTATAAGCTGCCTTCTTTTACATCTTTTAGTTGGGCTTTCAACTCATCTACATTGCTAACTTTTACGCCATTGATGGAAGTGATAATATCATTTTTTTCTAAGCCGGCTGTGGCTGCTGGTGTATCACTATCTACCTCTAAAATTTTTACGCCATTTGCTGCTTCTGTATCTTCTATATCAAGGCCAAATCTTGGTTTTCTGTTACCCATAAAAAAGTTTCCTTGTGCGTCTTCAAAGTTAAAATCGCCTTTAATATTCATATTGCCCATGCCTTTTAAAGATTCTCTTAACTCATGCAACGCGGCTGGTGGTGGCGGTGCATCATTGAACCCAAAAGTTCTAAATCCAGTTCTTACAGATTTCTTTAACTTATTGCTATCTAAAATAACATTTACAGTGCTTGTTTTTCCATCTCTTTCATATTTTACTTTTACCTTATCGTTTGGTTTATAGTCGCTTAAAATTTTTAGGATACTATTTTCTTTAGTTATTTCTTTTTTATCAATTGCCATTATTATATCATCCACTTTCAACCCTGCTTTTGCTGCTGCACCATTTGCACTAATTTCTTCAATCTTTGCACCTTTCTCATTGTTGTCTGTGAACACGCCTAAAACAGCTTTATTTGGTTTGGCTTCTGGGCTAGCAATAACCTCAATACGCTCAATATCTTTTGGATCAATACTATTCAAAAACTTATTTCTTTCAAAAGTCATCACTCTTGCATCACCGTTGGTTTTTCTAACGGTAATATTTTCTCCACCAAACTCAGCTACTGGCTTGCCATTCACGGTAATATTATCGCCATCTACCACAATGGTCATTTTTTCTTTTTTATCTCCTTTGGTGGTAATAACTATGCTTTCAGACTTTACCTTAACTGGTAAAGAATCTTGCCCAAATAATCCCAAACCTAGCAATGCACCAGTAAGGGTAAAAACAATTTTGTTGAGTTTCATGTGTGTATTTTTTATCTACGAAAATATTAGTAGTTCAAAACTAAGGGAAAATTTTTAAATACGAAACATTTCGCAAATGTTAAAGTTTTAAAAAGAACTGAAATAGCAAGGCACTTTTTGTTGCAATGTTGCAATAATAATTCTTCTTAAAAAATTGTTAATTATTTAAGAATAAAATAGCTTGAAAGCTAAATAAATATAAAACCCCATGCGTAAACTTTTTTTATCGTCCTTCATGCTATCAGTTGTGGTGCTTAGTTGTGCCAAAAAAGAAGCCACACAAGAACCCAAAAATGCCGACCTAACCAATGTAAATTCTTCGGAAGAAAGATATTGTGCAAGTAACGATGTATTGCAACTGCAATTACAGGCCGATCCTGCCCTTAGGCAAAGAATGGATGCAATAGAAACATTTACCCAAAAAATGACTAGCGGTGCAAATGCTGTAAAATTATTAGCCGATGGTGTAACCAATGAAATACCCGTGGTAGTAAATGTTGTGTACAGAACAGCTGCAGAAAATATAAGTGATGCCCAAATACAATCGCAAATTGATGTATTGAATAGAGATTTTGCAGCTACCAACACCGATTATAACAATACACCTAGCATATTTACCACCGTAAGAAGTGGCGATACAAAAATAAAATTTGTATTACAAAGTGTGGTTAGAAAAGCAACCACAAAAACAAGTTGGGGTACAAATGATTTTGTAAAAAAGAGTAACAAAGGAGGTATAAACCCTACCAACCCTACCACTACATTAAACATTTGGGCTTGTACTTTATCTGGCGGTGTATTGGGCTATGCCCAATTCCCTGGTGGCGCCGCTACTACAGATGGCGTGGTAATATTAAATACTGCTTTTGGCACTACTGGTACTGCAGCTGCACCATTTAACAAAGGGCGTACAGGAACGCATGAAGTAGGCCATTATTTTAACCTAAGACATATTTGGGGTGATGCCACTTGCGGTAGCGATTTAGTAACTGATACGCCACCACATAATACGGCTAATTATGGTTGCCCTGCTGCTGGCCATAGAAGCACTTGCACTGGCACGCCCGTAGAAATGACCATGAATTATATGGACTATACAGATGATGCTTGCATGTATATGTTTAGTGCAGGACAAAGAGATAGGATGAGAGCTACTTTTGCAGTAGGCGGCCCAAGGGCTAGCTTACGCTAACTGTGGAAGATTTTTTTAAATAAAAACGGAGATTGCTGAAGCAATCTCCGTTTTTTATTTACTGTATGTAATTATAATAAATTCTTTACGGCTGCAATTACTTGTGATAAATTACTAGCATCTTGCCCGCCGGCGGTTGCTAACGATTTCTGCCCGCCGCCACCACCTTTAATAATAGGCGTAATAGCTTGCTTAATAATTGTTGGCGCATCAATATTATTTGCTGCAATAAAGGCATCGGTAAGCATAATTACTACGGCTGCTTTGCCTTCAATATTAGCAGCAAGTGCGGCAATATCTAAATGATGCTCCTCTTTTAAAATTAATGCAATTTTCTTTAGATGGTCGGGGCTTGAAACCGCCAATACTTCACCTAAAAATTGGTATCCATTTACTTGGGTAATATTTGCAACCATAGCCTTTGCTGTAGCAATTATTTGCTTAGCTTCTATACTTTCTAGTTTCTTCTTTAACTGGCTATTTTCATCTTGCAGCCCTTCAATTGCTTTAGCAATATCTTTTGGATTTTTTAATAAATTTTTTACGGCTTGTAGCTGCTGCAATTGGCTATTTATTAATGTTTCGGCAGCACTACCTGCCACTGCTTCAATTCTTCTAACACCCGCTGCAACTGCTGTTTCGTGCTTAATGCTAAAAAAGCCCAACTCCCCAGTATTGGTAATATGGGTTCCACCACAGAGTTCTACGGAATAGTTGGCATCCATAATTACAACTCGTACTACATCGCCATATTTTTCGCCAAATAATGCCATTGCACCCATTTCTACTGCATCTTCTTTGCTCATTTCCTTAATAACTACCGGTATATTTTCCCTAATTTTTTCGTTTACAATAGCCTCAATTTTTATCATCTCATCATCCGTTATTTTAGCAAAATGAGAAAAATCGAAACGTAAATTTTCCTCATTCACCAAACTTCCTTTTTGTGCTACATGGTTACCTAATACTTGCCTAAGTGCGGCGTGTAGCAAATGGGTAACACTGTGGTGGGTACTAATTTTTTTACGTTGTAATTTATTTACATTGGCTATTACAACACCTTTTAAATTAGTTGGTAAAGCTTGGGTAAAGTGAATGAATAGGTTATTTTCCTTTTTTGTATCAACCACCTCAATAATTTCTGAGCCAAACGTAAGAGTACCTGTATCGCCTACTTGGCCGCCACTTTCAGCATAAAAAGGTGTGGCACCTAATACTATTTGAAAAGCAGTTTTACCCTTTGCAGTTACTTTACGGTATTTAACTACGTGAGTAGAATTTTTTAATGTTGTATAGCCCACAAATACCGATGTAGCCTCTTCAGTAACAATTACCCAATCTTCCGTATCAACAGCCGTTGCAGCCCTACTTCTATTTTTTTGCAATTGCATTTCTGCATCAAAGCCTGGCTCGTCTATTATAAGGCTGTTTTCGGATGCTATTAGTTTAGATAAATCAATTGGGAACCCATAAGTATCAAATAATTCAAAGGCACTTTTACCATCAATTACGCCTTCGCTATTGGCAGATTTTATGAGGTCGTCCATTCTTTTCAACCCTTTTTCCAACGTTCTTAAAAAAGCTTCTTCTTCTTCTTTTACCACTTTGGTTACAAAATCTATTTGTGCTTGTAATTCAGGAAAAACGTTTTCAAACTGCTTGCCCAACTGCGGCATTAATTGGTGCAAAAGTGGTTGTTGATAATTAAGGTAGGAGTAATAATACCTAACCGCCCTTCTTAATATTCTTCTAATTACATAGCCAGCCCCTGTGTTGCTTGGCAACTGACCATCAGCAATGGTAAAACCAATGGTGCGTATATGATCGGCAATTACCCGAAATGCAATAGCAGTTTTGCTTTGGCTATAATCGTACTCAGTATTAGTAATAGAAGCAGTGAGTGCAATGGTATTAGTAAACACATCGGTATCGTAATTGCTTTTCTTATTTTGCAATACCCTTACTAACCGTTCGAAACCCATACCAGTATCTACATGCTTATTCGGTAATTCTTCTAAGCTGCCATCTTTTTTACGGTTATATTGTATAAATACATTGTTCCAAATTTCTATTACTTCTGGGTGATCTTTATTTACCAAATCTCTACCTAATATTGGGTTGGTTGCAGCATCATCTCTAAGATCTACGTGTATTTCGCTACAAGGGCCGCATGGGCCGGTATCGCCCATTTCCCAAAAATTATCTTTTTTATTTCCATACACAATTTGTGTAGTTGGCACTAATTTTTTCCATTCCTCCAAGGCTATTTTAGAAGATGGAATACCCTCTTTTGCATCGCCTTCAAACACAGTTACGTAAAGCCTTTCCTTAGGTATTTTGTATACTTCGGTAAGCAGCTCCCAACTCCAAGCAATGGCTTCGGCTTTAAAATAATCGCCAAAGCTCCAGTTACCCAACATTTCAAACATGGTATGGTGGTAATGATCTACCCCTACTTCTTCCAAATCGTTATGCTTGCCGCTAACCCGTAAACACTTTTGCGTATCGGCTATTCTAGTATGTGGCGCTTGCTTATTACCTAAAAAATAATCTTTAAACTGATTCATACCTGCATTGGTAAACAATAAGGTAGGATCGTTCTTAACAACAATTGGTGCAGATGGCACTATTGTGTGACCCTTAGAAGCAAAAAAATCTAAAAACTGCTGCCTTATTTGAGCACTTGTAAGCATAATAGCAAGGTGATTATTTAGGAATAAAATTAGCCTGTAAGCAAGTATCTTTGTTTTTGCTGTAAGGTGTGCAAAGGTAAGTTTTAGCAGTTTATACTAAGGAAAACCCTAAGAAAAACTTGCAAGCTTATATTGGATAATAAATTGCCGATGAAAAAAATTAAATATTACTATAATACTCATACCCTTAGGTACGAAAGGCTTACAACACCATTAAGGGTGAAGCTATTACGTATTTTTGGTTTTCTGGCCGCATCTATTGTAAGTGCCATTATTATTGTGGCAGTTGCTTTTCAATATGTTGAAAGCCCTAAAGAAAAAATATTATCGCAACAAAATGCTAACTACAAAGAAAATTACGACGTACTAAAAAACCGGCTTGAAGAGTTGCAACTGCAAATGGAGGAATTACAAAATAGAGATAATACGGTGTACCGAAGCATATTTGAAGCAGCACCAATACCAGATAGCGCTAGGGTAAAAGCTATTGAAAAAAGTAAAGAATTAGCAATGGTGAGTACTATGGGTAATGATGCATTGGTAGCTTCTATAACCAACCAATTAAATACTTTAAATAAGCGTATACTATTCCAAGAGAAAAGCTACCAAGAAATTGAGGAAATGGTAAAAAACAAAGTAAAGCTATTAGCCGCCATACCCGCTATACAGCCAGTAAGTAATAAGGATTTGGACAGAATAGCCTCCGGCTTTGGCTATAGAATTGATCCGGTATACAAGGTTACAAAATTTCATGCCGGGCTAGACTTTACCGCACCCCAAGGCACACCAATTTATGCCACTGCCGATGGTGTTATTAAAGAAGCTACTTACAGCGCTACGGGTTATGGTAACCATGTAGTAATTAACCATGGTTACGGTTACGAAACCTTGTACGGCCATATGGTACGAATAAAAAGCAGAAGGGGACAAAAGGTAAAACGTGGCGAAGTAATAGGTTATGTTGGTAGTACGGGTAAAAGCACTGGCCCACATTGCCATTATGAGGTGCATAAAACCGGAAAACCGGTAGACCCTATTTACTTTTTCTATAACGACCTTACCCCTGAGCAGTTTGATAGAATTCTTAAACTAGCAGCACAGGCCAACCAAAGTTTCGATTAAGTACTTAGGGCAGCTTCACCTGCTTTTCGCTTGTAGTCCTCACTTCACTACGTTTCGTTGTGGGCTACCACTTCAATCAGGGCTGCAAAAAGCACTGCTTTTACGGGCTTTAGTACCAACCTTTTGTAAACAAATTATACTTAAAACAAATAATTGTAGGGTTATTGAAAAATTATAAACCAAAGTGCCGGTGCTAGCTAAACTATATACAAGTTACTAAGTAAAAAATGTATTGAAAATCAATAGGTTAAGTAATTATTAATTTATCTAAGCATACAAATGCCAAATTCTATAGTTTTAACTTCGTAAAAATTAACATAAAATGGGTTTAAATTCTATTGGCAAACTTTTTATGCCGAAAAATAAAATCTTCTACGAACTATTTGAAGATGTAGCAACCACTGTGCAGCAAATGGGAAAAACACTACGCCAATTGGTAAATGAACCCGATATTGATAAAAGAGCCTCTATTGCAAAAACCATTGAAGACTTAGAACACAAGAACGACGACCATACCCACAAACTCTTTACCGAGCTTGGCAGAAACTTCATTACCCCATTTGATAGAGAAGATATTCACTACCTAGCATCGGCACTAGATGATATTGCAGATTATATTTATGCATCATCCAAAAAAATATCTTTTTACAGGGTTAACCCAAATGATATTGGCATTCAAAAAATGGCCGACTTAATCGACCAAAGTGTAGATCAGATTGCCATTGCAGTTAATGGCTTAAGAGATATGAAAAATCTTAGATCTATGACGGAGGCCTTGGTAAAAATTAATAGCCTTGAAAACCAAGCAGATGATGTGTTTGATATGAGTATTGAACGCCTTTTTGCTGGCGAAGCCACCGCTAAAGAATTAATTATTAAAAGAGAGATTTACCAAGTAATGGAAACTGCAACTGATAAGTGTGAAGATGCAGGTAATGTTATTGAAAGTATTATAGTAAAATATGCCTAAACGCTGCTTTAATAGGTATTACTATTCTTGTACAAATAGCCTTCAACTTCTTACCCAATTTTTATGCTCACCCTACTTATTGTAATTATAATTCTAGCTTTTATATTCGATTATATTAATGGTTTTCATGATGCTGCCAATTCTATAGCCACCATAGTTTCTACCAAGGTATTAACTCCCTTTCAAGCGGTACTTTGGGCTGCCATGTTCAATTTTATTGCCTTCTTTATTTCCAAATACCTTATTGGTCATTTTGGTATTGGCGAAACAGTTTCAAAATGGGTAAGCCCAGAAGCCATTAACCTACAAGTATTATTAGCAGGTATTTCTGCGGCCATTATTTGGAACTTATTTACCTGGTGGTTTGGTATACCTAGCAGTTCTTCTCACACACTTATGGGCGGCTTCATTGGTGCGGCATTGGCACATGCTGGTGGGCTAGCAAAAAATGGAATTGATGTAGTAAACTATGCTAAAGTTATTCCTACCTTTTTATTCATATTTCTTGCACCATTAATAGGTATGATCATTGCATTTATCATCACTATTTTAATTGTGCATATTTGCAAGCGTAGCAACCCCTACAAGGCCGAAAATTGGTTTAAGCGTTTACAACTAGTTTCTAGTGCTGCATTTAGTATTGGCCACGGTGGTAATGATGCTCAAAAAGTAATGGGCATTATTGGTGCAGCCGTTATATATTACGAAATACAAACGGGCAATAGCACCTACATCAATATGCCCAAGGGCGAACGATTTGGCTACTTTGTAGATCATTATTGGTGGGTACCACTCTCCTCTTTTTTAGCCATTGGTTTAGGCACATTAAGCGGCGGTTGGAAAATTGTAAAAACTATGGGTACAAAAATTACCAAGGTTACCCCGCTAGAAGGTGTAGCAGCGGAAACTGCTGGCGCCATTACCTTATTCCTTACCGAACATTTTAAAATACCCGTTTCTACCACACATACCATTACCGGTTCTATTATTGGGGTTGGTGCTACCAAAAGACTTAGTGCCGTACGCTGGGGCGTTACAGTAGGCCTACTTTGGGCTTGGATTGTTACAATACCCATTTCAGCAGTTATTGCTGCAATTATTTATTATATTGTAGCCTTATTTTACTAAGCAATTATAAAAAACAACATATGGCTAAAATATTGGTTACCGGCGGCTGCGGCTTTATTGGCTCTCACACCGTGGTAGATTTAATGCAACATGGTTTCGATGTAGTATCAATTGACGATAACTCCCGTAGCACTACCTACCTTACAAATGGCGTAGAGAAAATAACTGGAAAAAAACTAAAAAACTACAAGGTAGATTTAAAGAATTTCGATGAAACCCTTGCAGTTTTTCAAGAAAACGACGACATAATAGGCGTTATACATTTTGCCGCATACAAAGCCGTTGGCGAAAGTGTGGAGAAGCCATTGGAGTATTATGAGAACAATATGTTTGGCCTTATTAACCTACTAAAATGTATTAGAGAATACAGTATTCCCAACTTTGTGTTCTCCTCCTCTTGCACCGTGTATGGCAGCCCCGATGCAATACCCGTTACAGAAAAAAGCCCTACCAAAAAAGCCGAAAGCCCCTATGGCGCTACCAAGCAAATGGGCGAAGTAATTATTGAAGATTTTACCAAAGCCACCGATACTAAATCTATTCTCCTACGCTATTTCAATCCGGTTGGTGCTCATCCAAGCAACCATATTGGTGAGTTACCACTTGGCCGCCCAATGAATTTGGTGCCAGCCATTACACAATTTGCCATTGGCAAATTAGAAAGTATGCAAGTGTGGGGAACCGATTATGACACCCGAGATGGTAGCTGCATTAGAGATTATATACATGTATGCGATATTGCCCGTGCACATACCTTGGCATTGCAATATTTAATTGATGAGAAGAATAAGGAACAGCTAGAAGTATTTAACCTTGGCACCGGCAATGGCGTATCAGTATTAGAAGCCATTGAAGCCTTTGAAGCGGTTAGCGGTATGAAACTAAATTATAAAAAAGGGCCTCGTCGCCCGGGTGATGTGGTGGCCATTTATGCCAATAACAACCATGTGGTTGAAAAATTAGGCTGGGTAATTGAGCATGACTTACATAGCATGATGCGAACTGCTTGGGCATGGGAACAGAAGGTTAAGCAAGATGAAGAACTAATGCTACAGCAGAACCCAGCATTAAATTAATAAAATGATAAGCTACTCCGGTAGCTTTTTTTAATTCTTTTTTTGGGCGTTACCACCGCATGGTTAATTTTCATTTATAAATGGCTGTAAGCGGTGGTCTGGCCTTACATTTCAAGTACGGCACATGGCTAGGCTTCATATCCTCACCGTGCTTTCCATTCCAATCCTTAACGCAGAGAAATCCATTAACAATAACTTATCTTATTAATACTGCTGTACCTTTTCTAATAATTGTTTCGCCAGAAAATAATTTGGCTTCCGCCATCCATACATAAGTACCAGTTGACTGTGCAACACCATTAATTTTACCATTCCACCCGTTTCTGAAATTAGTTTCATTACTCTCAAATATCATTTGCCCATACCTATTAAAAACTCTAAAATACTTCAATTTAGCTCCAACAACTGTTGGCCTTAATACATTGTTCACCCCATTTGGTGCAAAAGCTGTTGGTACAAAAATATCGGCCCCGCCCTTAAATACTTTTATATAAATACTGTCGGCGCCTGTGCAGCCTTTATCATCTGTCAGTAACACTTTTACACTTGAGCTAATAGAAAGTTTGCCAATGGTATTTGCTGCTGTTGGATTACTAACACTACTTGTTGGCAACCAATTATAAGCTACAATATTTACCAATGGGTTATTAGATACAGTTAGGTTAAATGGCTCATTTTCTGCGGCTAAAGAATCGGCAATTATTCTAGTATTAAATGATGAAATTATAAAGGTTTTGCTTATTTGGCTTTCACATCCATTTACTGATTGTACGGTTAAGCTTACTATATAAGTACCAGCATTGTTAAATATGTAGTTAAGCAATTTGCTTGTACCAACCAACACATTATTTATTCTCCAATTATACTTAATAATTGTATCACTACTTACTGTACTATTATCGGTAAATGTGGCTTGTGTATTTACACATACCGGTGTATTGAAGAACGAGGCAACAGGCTTTGCATTTACATACACCATTTTTTCAGTACTGCTTTTACAACCATACAATGTGTTAGTTACCGTTAAGCCTACTGTGGTATTTCCATTAATTGAAAAAGTTTGTGGCGGTAGCACATTTTGATTAATAATCTGACCATTCACAAGCCAGCTATATTGCATTATGGCGGTATCTATGGGAGCAATTGTTGCAAGTATATTTACTGGTACGTTTTGGCATACAGCATCAGCCATTTGTATGGTGGGCTTAGGTGTAGTGGCAATTTGTACAATATTGCTTTTTATAGTTGTATCCTTACACCCTTCAGTTGTGGTTGTAATTAATTTTACCGTATAGCTTCCGGGTTGATTATAATTTACCGTAGGTGCCATAACAGTACTGGTAGTGCCATTACCTAGTAGCCATTTATACTCATTTACATTTGTATAGCTTTGTAAAATTGTTGGTGTAAACTGCACTTTGCTACTATCGCATTTGCTTTGTTGCAGGGCAGTAAAATTGCTAATTACACCGTACACTTTAATGGTATCGGTTATTGGCATTTGTAATTTGCAGACAGCATTATCAATAATAAAAAGTTGGGGAGTAAACTGGCCTGGTTTTTCATAAATATGTAATTGGCCAATACTAGTATTGTAAGCCGTGTAACCATCACCATAAAGCCATACATATTTATCGCCCCCGAAACTGCTATTTAAAAAATGTATCCTTAGTGGCATGCAGCCCCTTGTGGTATCTAATGCATAAGTAGGGCTTGGGTTGCTAACAACGATAGTTTTGCTAGCGGAATCTTTACAGCCTCCTGGAGAATAAATTAATAACTTAACCCTATAGCTACCAAAATTAGTATAAGTTTTAGTGGGGTTAGTTATGTTGCTAATGCTACCATCTCCAAACTGCCATTCCGTAATAGCAGCATTAAGACCGGTGAAGTTGAAATTAACTATTGCAGGAGTACAAATTATACTAGAATCATTCGCAGTAAAACTAGCTTTTGGCTGCACAATGGAAATATAGTTTACTTTCTTAGCAGTGTCTTTACATCCATTAGCATCTTCAGAAACTAACCGTACAGTATAATTTCCCACACTACTATAATTAGTACTTGCATTAAAGGTATTTAGCACTTGCCCATTACCTAGTAGCCAAGTATACTTTATTGGTAAAGAACCGCCTACAGTAAGGTTTGTAAAATCAACACCTGCCAAGGGGCAGCTTACCGTAGCATTTGCTACAAAATTTGTGTTAATAACAGAAGAACTTATAAGATTGGGGTATGTAATTCTATCAGTACAACCCCTACTATCACCAACATCATATGCAATGCTAAATGTTCCTGCGGAGGTATAAGTATGGGTAAATGGCGGAAAGGTGTAATTATTGGTTGTTAAATCGCCCCAGTTTACATTGTAATAAGCAATTGCAGTGCCACCTGCATTACTTACGGGTGATAGCTTAACCTGTAAGCCAGTACAGCCCTGCGTAAGAGTACTATCTATTTGCAAACTTGCTACTGGCCCTGTTACGTTAACATAACTTGCCCTAGTAATAGTATCGTTACATTTTGTTTCTTCGTTAAACATTTCTGCTTGTATAGTATACAGCCCAAAATTTGTATAACGCATTGAAACTGCATTTTGTGGAGAAAGCGCTGTGGTGCCATCTCCAAAATTCCAAATAATATAGCTAGGTGTTTGCCCTTGTTGCCTAACCCTAAAAGCTATTTGCTCATTCCTGCAAGGGTTGGTTTTGGTGGCAATAATTTCTGGTCTTGGCCCTATTACTAAATTAAAAGTTTTTGTAGAAGCACATGGCCCTGAAATAGCAGTAAGCGTAACTGTATAATTACCGGCATTCAAATAACTATGCTCCAAGCTAGTATCGCTACTAGTTATGCCGTCTCCAAAATCCCATAAAAAATTAGTATTAGGCCTAGCCTTGGAAGTATTTGTAAATTTTTTAGTGTAAGTAGCGTTATTATTACATACGGTAGTTACTTTAAAATCGGCGTACGGTGCTATTACATACAGGGCATTAGTTATTATTGCGGTGTCTTTACAGCCATTAGCAAAAGCTACGAGCCTTACATTTAACCAACCCGTATCTCTAAATGTTATTGTTGGGTTAGTAGTAGTGTTATTAGCATTGTATATATTATTGTAAAATGCCCATTCATACTCTGTAGCATTGGTAGATAAATTATTAAAACTAAAACTTTGAGACGCACAGGCAGATGTAGGAGCGTAGGTAAAATTAGCGTTGGGTTTTGCGGCGGCAAAAACAGGATTATTAGTACTTGCATCAATAACACAACCACTTCTAAATATTAATTGAACGGATACATTATAAGCACCCAAATTATTATAAGAATGTTGCGTATAAAAAGTTGTAGTGGTATCTACAGTTCCATCACCGTAATTCCATATATACTTTACAACAGGTTCTATGCTCGATACTGCTGCAGTAATAGTGCTTCTTACAGGGGCACAGCCGCTTGTACCTTCTATATTTATTAATGCCGGTGATTGTATTCGTATATAGTCAAGATACTCCAATTTCCTAACACATCCATTAGGCAAGGTTATTGTTAGCGATACGGTGTAAAAGCCAATATTACTATATATATGCTGTGGGTTAAGTTCTGTACTTGTGCCTCCATCGCCAAAATCCCATAAGTAACTAGCACCCGCAACTTGGGTAGAACGATTTAAGAATGAAATATTAATAGGAAAGCAGACACTTTTTTCAATATCTGCCGAAAACAAAACACTATCAATTCCACTACTAACTACTATATTTTTTGTTACTGTATCCTTACATACATAATGGTCATTTACTAACTGCAGGGTATAGTTACCAGGTGCAGTAAATACAGTACTATATAGGTTCCCTTGCAACTGTGTTGGCAATGCAGCTATACTCCAAGTACTTGTAGCTGGTGTGGGAGTACTTTGGTTACTAGCAGTAAAGGTATTACCAACACAAGTGCTGTTTACAGCATTAATTACAGCATTATATCCACCAACTTTTATTGCAGGCGCATATATTTTATTAGCCATACATCCATTACTACTTACAACTGTAAGCTTGGGTGTATACTCGCCGTTTGTGTTATAAACCACCATAGCATTTTGTATAGTGCTGTTAGTTCCATTACCAAAACTCCAATTATAACTTAGTGTTCCACTACCAGTAGTAGTATTTGTAAATGCTACTTGCTTAGGTGCGTTACAATTATCACTTGGCGTTACGGAAAAATTTACAATTGGCTTTGGCTTAGTTAGTATATAATTTGGCTTTACAGCAATACTACTACAGCCAGCTACATTAGTAACTGTAAGTAATACCGAGAAAGTATCAACCAATGTATACACCTTCTTAGGGTTAGGTTCATTACTTGTTGTTCCATCTCCAAAGTCCCAAAAAGTGGTGGAAATTGGTGTGTTACCATTAATAATATTATTACTAAACTGTATAGTATCCGGTATACAATTCGCTAACTCGTTAGCAGTAAAATTTACTATTGGTACTGAGCTAGCAGTTATATAATTCACTTTTACAACGCTATCAATTTGCCCGTTACTAAGGGTAATTCTAAGCTTCACGGTGTAAGTGCCGCTAGTAGTATACACATATGTTGGTGTTGCTTGCAAGCTCACATTACCATCACCAAAATCCCATCGCCAACTACTAATATTTTGTGCTCCAGTATTTGCTGAAAAGTTTACTACAAAAGGTATACAACCCTCTTGCATATCTGCAGAAAAACTAATACCTCCCTGTGCTATCCCTTTATTAGCAAGTAAAATCAATAAAAATATGGTTACTATTTTTCGCATTTTTCATTAATAGTTAGGCTTCCATTACATTTAAAGTAGTTGAAAACATTACTTTAAGTTATTATAAAAATAGTGTAAATCAATACGCATATTTATTTTGGGCGTTACCACCGCTTAGCCAAGCACAATATTTTAAGCATCCAAGCGGTGGTCAGGCTTTGCATTTCAAGTACGGCACATGGCTAGGCTTCATATCCTCACCGGGCTTTCCATTCCAATCCTTAACGCATGCAAAAGCAAGGAGTAACTAAGTAGGTTAAGCCAAGCATTTCAATTATATTGCAATCGCAAATAATACTTATGCTTAAAGATATTATCGTTCAAAACGAGAAAGAAACCCGTGGTGGCTTTGGTGAAGGAATATATGAAGCCGCTAAAGAAAATGAAAATATTGTAGTACTCACTGCCGACTTAGCCGGAAGTATGAAAATTGCCCCATTTATAAAAGAATTTCCTGAGCGTTACGTGCAATGCGGCATTGCAGAAGCTAATATGATTGGTATTGCCGCTGGCCTAACCATTGGCGGAAAAATACCCTATACTACTACATTTGCCAACTTCAGTACGGGCCGTGTGTACGATCAAATAAGACAAAGCGTTGCCTATAGCAATAAAAATGTAAAAATATGTGCCTCTCATGCTGGCCTAACACTTGGCGAGGATGGTGCAACCCACCAAATATTAGAAGATATTGGCTTAATGAAAATGCTTCCAGGCATGACGGTTATTGTGCCATGCGATTTTAACCAAACCAAAGCCGCTACCAAAGCAATTGCTAATTATGAAGGGCCAGTATATCTTCGTTTTGGCCGCCCTAAATGGCCCAACTTTACTGCTGCTAATGGCAGCGATTTTGAAATTGGCAAAGCCCAAAAACTTAGTGATGGCAGTGATATTTCCATTTTTGCCTGCGGCCACCTTGTATGGAAAGCTGTTGAAGCAGGTAGGCTGTTAGAAGAAAAAGGTTATAGTGTAGAATTAATAAATATACATACCATTAAGCCATTAGATACTGCGGCAATTATTGCATCTATCTCAAAAACAAAATGTGCTGTTACTTGTGAGGAGCACAATGTACTAGGCGGCTTAGGCGATAGTATTGCACAAGTAGCTGCAAGAAATTTTCCGATACCAATTGAGTACGTTGGCACCAACGATACTTTTGGCGAGAGTGGCACACCTGCACAGCTATTAGCCAAATACGGGCTAGATACACCAGATATTGTAGCAGCAGCAGAAAAGGTATTGGCAAGAAAATAAAGTATGTTTTACCTAAAGAAGGGGTTGTAGGAAAATGCAAGCATTTTCCTACAACCCCTTCTTTTATCTTTCTCCTCAAATTACAGTTCGTAAATAACCGCTTCGTAAGGTCTTAATGCAACTGTATTTTTTTCTGCATTTTGTACTAGTTCTATAGAAGCATAATTACCAAGTACACATTTTTTTCCGGCTAAATTAATCCCAATATTTACCTCTGTATTTTTTGCCGTAAAGTTTAAAATTACTACCACTTTTTTACCCGCTAGCTCCCTTGTGTATGCATATACATTTGGGTTAGCTTTATCTAACAGGGTATATTTTCCGTACACATATATAGGGTTTCCTTTTCTTAAGGCTACCACTTTTCTAAAATAATTAAGCGGAGATTGGGGCTCCTTTTCTTGGGCAGCAGCATTAATAGCTGTATAGTTAGGGTTTACTTTTATCCAAGGTTCAGTGCTTGAAAAACCAGCATAGTTGGAAGCATCCCATTGAAAGGGAGTACGTCCATTATCTCTACAAGAAAATTTCATTTGCTCCAAAAACTTTTTCAAAT
>Ga0114942_1000041_pt1 | contig 32505 bp, 30 predicted proteins | sample LowerColdCreek_FD_88674 | JGI IMG/M metagenome (GOLD analysis project Ga0114942, IMG submission 88674) | Groundwater microbial communities from Cold Creek, Nevada to study Microbial Dark Matter (Phase II) - Lower Cold Creek | ecosystem: Environmental > Aquatic > Deep subsurface > Groundwater ... | reverse complement strand
GCAGCCTTGGGCTTGGCAAAGCGGCGCACCAGGAAGCCGATGACGACGAAGGCCACGATGCCCAGAAGCAGCATGGTCATGAAGTTGGCCAGTTCTGCGCCGAAGCCGAGGTGGCTGGCCAGTGCGGCCAGGCCCAGGCCTGCGGCCAGGCCGGCGATGGGGCCCATCCAGGAACGCTTGGGCGCGGCGGCAGCGCCGGCGGCTGGCGTTGCGGCGGCCTGCTTGGCAGGCGCGGCCTGCTGCGGCGACGGCGCGGGTGACTGCGGCGTTGTCTGCGTGGGGACGTTGCGCTTCACGCCACCGCCGCCCAGGCGCTTGGCCTCGGCGTCATGGACAGGCAGGGCGAAGGCCAACAGGGCGGCCAGGCTCACGGCGAGGATGCGGTTCACGTGCAGTCTCCAGAAGATAGGGAACGGACCCAGCGTACCTGAGGTCTCGACTCAGTATTTTCAAGCATCTCGAACGTCGAAAATTACTGTTTTTCCGAAGTCTGGCCGCGCCAAAAACTGAATGATGGACGCCGCAGTCGAGTCGGCCGTCTGCAGTTGGCCGCCGTCCTTCAGCCCCTGGAACCGCGCCTGTCCGGGGAATTGCATCGGGTCGGCGCCGCGCAGCTGAGCCTGCATCTCGGTGTCGATGACGCCGGGCGCCAGCGAGACGACGCCGACATCGGGCGCTTCCAACGCCAGGGCCCGGCTCAGATGGTCCAGCCCCGCCTTGATGGCGCAATAGGCCGCGCTGCCGGCCATCGCGCGGCGGCCAAGGCCGGAGGAAATGTTGAGGAGGCGACGCTTGGGCACGCGGTGGGTCTCTGCCAGGAAGACGCGGCTCAGCAGCGCGGGCGCCTCCAGGCCCACGCGAAGCGAGGCTGACAGTTCGGCCAGATCCGTCGCGGCCAGCGGCCCGGGGGCGCTGAGCAGCGCGGCGTTGTTGATCAGCGTGGCGCTGTCCCAGCCGGGGTTGGCCCGCAGCCAGGCCTGCAGGCGCGTGGCGGCAGGCAGCGGGTCGGCGAGGTCCAGCGTCCATTGCTGCGCCGTCAGCGCGGGGTTGAGACTGCGTGCGATGCCGATGACGGCGTTGCCCGGCTGCGCCAGTTGGGCGACGAGGGCGGCGCCCAGGCCGCGGGAGCTGCCGGTGACGATGTAGAGGTGCATTCAGAACTCCGGTGGGCAAATGAAGTGCTGGCCAGCGATGCGCAACTCATTCGCGTGCAGCAGCAGGCGTGGGCTGGCGGCGGCGAGGTCGGGCGCAGCGTAGAGCGTATCGCCCAGGATGGCGTGGCCCAGGTGGGCCATGTGCACGCGCAGTTGGTGGCTGCGGCCGGTCAGCGGCTCCAGGCGTACGCGGGTGTGCAGGCCTTCGCGGGCCAGCACGCGCCAGCGCGTCTGTGACGGCTTGCCGCGCGCCAGGTCCACCTGCTTGCGCGGCCGGTTCGGCCAGTCTGCGCCCAGCGGCAGGTCGATGAGGCCTTCGCCTTCGAGAGGTCCGGCCACCACCGCGACATAGACCTTGCCGACCCGGCGCTCCGCGAAGTCGGCACTGAGTTCGCGCTGCGCGGTGGCGCCACGGGCGAACAGCAGCAGACCGGAGGTGGGTTGATCCAGCCGGTGCACGACCAGGGCATCCGCGTAAAGCGCCTGCACGCGCGCACTGGCGCAGTCCGGCTCGGTGCGCCCGGGCACGCTGAGCAGGCCGGCCGGCTTGTCGATGACGACCAGTCGGTCGTCCACGTGGATGACTCGCATCAATGGGAGGGCAGGAGGATGACGGCCGCCGCCAGCAGCAGGGCACGACGTGGGGTCGGCTTCATCGACAGCGGCGCGGTGTGTGAAGGACTGGCACGATACCGGCTCTGTCAGATCGGAGGGGTCGCATGCGTGAGAAAGCCGTGGTCATCGAGGCGCCGGGTGGGCCGGAGCAACTGAAGCTGTTGGACGTCGAAGTCGGTGACCCCGGACCGGGCGAGATCCGCATCCGCCATCACGCCTGCGGCCTGAACTACATCGATGTCTATCACCGCAACGGCGCCTACCCGCTGCCGTTGCCGGCCCGGTTGGGCATGGAGGGTGCGGGCCTCGTCGAGGCGGTGGGCGAGGGCGTCACGCACCTGTCGCCCGGCGACCGTGCCGCCTATGCCAGCCAGCCGCCGGGCGCCTATGCGACGGCACGCGTGATGCCGGCCAAGGCGGTGCTGAAGCTGCCCGACGGCATCGGTTTCGAGACGGGTGCGGCCATGATGCTCAAGGGCCTGACGGTGCAATACCTGCTGCGCAGGACGCTGCCGCAGGGTGGTCTGCAGGCGGGCGACTTCATCCTCTTCCACGCGGCGGCCGGCGGCGTCGGCCTGATCGCCTGCCAGTGGGCGCGGGCGCTGGGCCTGCAGTTGATCGCCACGGCAGGCGGCGCGGAGAAGTGCCGGCTGGCACTCGAGCAGGGCGCGTCGCATGCGATCGACTATCGCCGCGAGGATTTCGCCGCCCGGGTGCGTGAGATCACCGGCGGGCGTGGCGTGAAGGTGGTCTACGACTCGGTGGGCGCCGACACCTGGGAAGGCTCGCTGAACAGCCTGGCGCCGTTCGGCCTGATGGTCAGCTTTGGCGGTGCCTCTGGCCCGGTACCGCCGGTCAACGTCGGTACGCTGGCGGCCAAGGGCTCGCTCTATCTGACGCGGCCGACGTTGTTCACGCACATCGCCACGCATGAAACCGCGCAGGCCATGGCCGACGAGCTGTTCGCCATGGTGGGCAGCGGGCAGGTCGGCATCCGCATCGACAAGCGTTATGCGCTGGGCGACGCCGCACAGGCGCACCGTGACCTGGAGGCGCGCCGTCTGCTGGGCAGCGCCGTGTTGCTGCCCTGAAGCGAGGCGGGCCAGCGGAGCAACTCGCTTCAGCGGCTTAGGCGAGGCCGCACGACGCCACCGACGGCGGCCAGGTCCGCACGCATCGGTGCATTGCTTTCGGGCGCTGGCGCGGGCTTGCGTGTCCCTAGGCGGCCCGCGCCTCAGGGGACAGGCCTTCCGGTTCTGCCAGGGGTTGCGACACCCGCCCCACCGCAATCTCGAAGCTGAAGCAGGAGCCCACGCCAGGTGCGCTTTCCACGGACACCTCTCCGCCCATCAGGTCGACCAGGCGCTGCACGATGGTCAGGCCCAGCCCCGTGCCGCCGTAGCGGCGCGTGATGCTGCCGTCGGCTTGCGTGAAGGGGTCGAAGATCTGGCCGATCTGGTCGCGCGTCATGCCGATGCCGGTGTCGGTCACGGCGATGCTCAGGCGCAGCCATTCAGGACTGTCGTCCGCATGGGCGTCCGCGCGGGCAATCTCGACGCGGACCTCGCCATGCTCGGTGAACTTCAGCGCGTTACCGATCAGGTTGATCAGCACCTGGCGCAGCCGCAGCGCATCGCCCACCAGTTCGGCCGGCACGCCCGGCTGGACGAGGGCGTGCAGCTGGATGCCCTTTTCGTGCGCCTGCAGCAGCAGCGGCTGCAGGGCTTCGCTGAGGCAGTCGTGCAGGCCGAAGGGCTGCTCGTCCATGACGATGCGGCCTGCTTCGATCTTGGCCACGTCCAGCAGGTCGTTGATGATGGTCATCAAGCCCTTGGCGGACTGGTGGGCCATGCCGATGAAGCGGCGCTGGCGCTCGGTCAGCTCGGTCTGCAGCACCAGTTCGGTCAGGCCCAGCACGCCGTTCATGGGCGTGCGGATCTCGTGGCTCATGTTGGCCAGGAAGCTGCTCTTGGCCTGGCTGGCGGCCTCGGCGGCTTCGCGGGCGGCGACGAGGGCGGCCTGGCTGGCCTTGAGGTCGGCGATGTCGCGCGCGTTGAGCAGCATCACCGTGTCGCCGGTGATCGGGTCACGCATCGGCCGCGCATCCAACGCATGCCAGCAGGGGCCGGCCAGCGTCTGCAGCTCGACGTCCTGGCGGCAGGTCTCGCCGCGTTGCACCCGGGCGAGGATGCTGGCGGCGTCGTGCCAGTGCGCAAACAGGCGGCTGAACTCGCTGCCACCGGCCGGCGGCGGCGTGTCGCCAAAGGTGAGTGCGGCGGCGGGGTTGCGCATCAGCAGTTCGCCACCTTGCAGCGTGAACACGGCGATGCGCGCGGACGTGTGCTGCAGGGCCTCGACGCCGCGCAGCATGGACAGGTCGGCACCGCCGCCCAGTGAATCGGCCGCGAACAGCATGACCTGGCGGCGGTCCGGCGTGCGCATGCCGCGCGAGACCAGCATCACCGAGGTCGGCTCCCCCTTGGGATAGAGCGTCCACAGCTCGCGGACGATCTTGCCCTGGGCGTGGTCCGCCGCCGTGACGGCCAGACGCTCGCGCACCGCATTGCCGTGTTCAGAGAAATCGCGAGACAGGAATTCTTCGGCGCTGTCCGCATGCCAGAAGCGCAGGGCGGCCGCATTGGCCCAGAGGTTGCGCTGCTGGTCTGGATCGAAGACCCAGAGTGGAACGTCGAGCCAGTCGTAGTGGCTGAGGCTGGCGAAGTCGAGGAGCATGAAGGCTGGGAGTGAGCAGGCGATTGTCGCTGCGGCCTCCCTGCCGCGGCTGTGACCTATTGCGCCGTTGGCGCTGCCTCGTCGACGCCGAGCGCGGCGCGGTAGGCATGCCAGCTCGCGTGGCCCAGCCAGGGGCCGACGACGATGAGGCCGGCGAACATCGGCAGCATGGCCAGCACGACCAGCAGCGTGATGATCAAGCCCCACAGCAGCATCACGAGCGGCTGTGTCAGGCAGAGCTTGAGGCTGGCAAGACCAGCGCTGATCGCGTCGCTGCGGCGGTCCAGCAGCAGCGGCATGGCGATGACGCTGACGCCGAAGATCAGGCCGGCAAACAGCGCCCCGACGCTCAGGTAGGCGACGATGAAGCCGAGGTTGGCCGCGTCCGCGAGCTTGAGCACGGAGCCGGCGAAGTCCGGCATGCCGTTGAAGCTGACGGCAAACACGACCAGTGCCGCGCGGCCCCAGAGCATTTCGAGGATGAGCAGCACCGTGCCGAAGATGGCAATCTGCGGCAGGTTGGACCGCCAGGCCAACAGTGCGTCCACCAGGGTGACCGCTTCACCGCGCTCCAGCCGGCGGCTCACTTCGTACAGCCCCAGGCAAAGCAGTGGCCCCACCAGCAGGAACCCGGCGCACAGGGCCAACGTGTAGATGGGCGCGTGGCGGAAGACCGCCAGCACCGCCAGCCCCATCAGCGCGAAGCACAGACCGAAGAACAGGCTGACCGCAGGCTTGCGGCGCAGGTCCTGCCAGCCGAGCTGCAGCCATTGCCAAGGCGCCGACAGCGGCAGCCGCCTCAGCGACGGCCCGAGCTCGACGCGCGGCTCGGGCACATAGGGAACGTAGGCCGGACGTTGGAGGGGGTCTTCAGGTGCGTCTGACACGTCGGAGTTCATCCAGGATCAGCAGGATGGCTCCGATGGTGATGGCGCTGTCGGCAATGTTGAAGGCGGGGAAGTACCAGCCACCAGCGTGGACCTGGATGAAGTCGACCACGTAGCCGTGCACGCCGCGGTCGATGACGTTGCCCAGCGCACCGCCAAGAATGAGCGTCAGCGCCCAGCAGAACAGCTTTTGCTCACCATGTCGGCGCAGCATCCAGATGATGAAGCCGGCCGCAACGATGCCGATGCCCAGGAAGAACCAGCGCTGCCAGCCGGACGCGGTGTGCAAGAAGCTGAAGGCGGCGCCGTAGTTGTGGGCGCGCACGAGGTTGAAGAAGCCCGTCACCGGGCGCACGTCGCCGAGCTGGAAGGCGCCGATGACGAGCACCTTGGTGAGCTGGTCGGCCACGATGATCAGGGCCGCGATGAGTAGCCACTGCGAGAGGCCGGGCGTGGAGGAGGTCTTGGGCATGGCGGCTTCAGGCGATGGTGCGGGTCTCGCCCGCGCCGTGCAGGTTGCTGTCGCAGCGTCCGCACAGCGTCGGGTGGGCCGCGATGCTGCCGACATCGGCGCAGTAGTGCCAGCAGCGCTCGCACTTGGCGTGCGGGCTGGGCGTGACGGTGACGGCGAGTTCAGCCGCCGATACCAGCCTGACCGCCGACGTGATGAAGACGAAGCGCAGGTCGTCGCCCAGGCTGGCGAGCAGCGCCTGGTCCTGCTCGTTCACGCTGAGCACCAGCTCGGCCTGCAGCGACGCGCCGACGGCGCCCGTCACGCGCACCGCTTCGATGGCCTTGTTGACCTCGTCGCGGATGGCGTGGATGCGCTGCCACTTCGCCAGCAGGCTCGCATCCACCGCACCGAAGTCCCAGTAGGTCTCGGTGAAGATGCTTTCGCCAGCCTTCTTGTTCGCGAACACGGCCCATGCCTCTTCAGCGGTGAAGCTGAGGAAGGGCGCCATCCAGCGCAGCATGGCGTGCGTGATCTGCCACAGCGCCGTTTGCGCCGAGCGGCGCGCCAGGCTCTTGGGGGCGGTCGTGTAGAGGCGGTCCTTCAGCACGTCCAGGTAGAAGGCGCCGAGGTCTTCGGAGCAGTAGACCTGCAGCTTGGACACGACCGGGTGGAACTCGTAGCGCTCGAAGTGGGCCAGGATGTCGGTTTGCAACTCGGCGGCGCGGGCTAGCGCGTAGCGGTCGACTTCAAGCAGCTGTTCGTGCGCGACCGTGTCCGTCGCCGGGTCGAAGTCGCTGACGTTGGCGAGCAGGAAGCGCAGCGTGTTGCGCACGCGGCGGTAGCTGTCCACGACACGGGCGAGGATCTTGTCGTCCAGGCCCAGGTCGCCCGAGTAGTCGGTCGCAGCCGTCCACAGGCGCAGGATCTCGGCGCCGTACTTGTCCGACACCGCCTGCGGCGCGACCACGTTGCCCTGCGACTTGCTCATCTTGCGGCCCTGGCCGTCGACGACGAAGCCGTGGGTCAGCAGGCCCTTGTAAGGCGCGCGGCCGTACAGCGCGCAGGCGATCAGCAGCGATGAGTGGAACCAGCCGCGGTGCTGGTCGTGGCCTTCCAGGTAGAGGTCGGCCTCGGGGCCCGTCTCGTGGGCCGCGCCCTTGTGGCTGCCCTTGAGCACATGCTCGAAGGTGGAGCCGGAGTCGAACCACACGTCCAGGATGTCGTTGCCCTTGGTGTAGTGCGCGGCTTCCTCGCCCAGCCACTCGGCGGCGTCCAGCTTGGACCAGGCTTCGATGCCGTGGCTCTCGACGAGCTGCGCGGCGCGCTCGATGAAGTCCAGCGTGTCCGGGTGCGCCTCGCCGGTGTCCTTGTGCAGGAAGATGGGCAGCGGCACGCCCCAGCTGCGCTGGCGCGAGATGCACCAGTCGGGCCGGCCGGCGATCATGTCGTGCAGGCGGGCGCGGCCGTTCTCGGGGTAGAAGCTGGTCGCCTCGATGGCGGCCAGTGCCGTCTGGCGCAGGCTCTGCGGGGCCTTGTCGGTGGTGAAGAGGCCGTCGCCCTCGTCCATGCGCACGAACCATTGCGCGGCCGCGCGGTAGATGACCGGCGACTTGTGGCGCCAGCAGTGCGGGTAGCTGTGGGTCAGCTTGGACTGGGCCATCAGCCGGCCGGCGTCCAGCAGTGTCTGGGCGACGACGGCGTTGGCCTTCCAGATGTGCTGTCCGCCGAACAGCGGCAGGTCGGCCGCGTAGGCGCCGTTGCCCTGCACGGGGTTGAGGATGTCGTCGAAGGCCAGGCCGTGGGCGACGCAGGATTGGAAGTCGTCCAGGCCGTAGGCGGGCGCGGAGTGGACCACGCCGGTGCCGTCTTCGGCCGTCGCGTAGTCGGCGAGATACACCGGGCTCTCGCGGTCGTAGCCCGCGTCGACATGCGCCAGCGGGTGCTTGAACTTCAGCAGCTCCAGCGACCGGCCCGGCGTCGTCGCGACGATCGCGCCTTCCAGCTGCCAGCGCGCCAGGCACTTCTCCACCAGCGCCTCGGCGACGACGAAGTAGCCCTTGGGCGTGTCGACCAGCGCGTAGGGCAGCTCTGGGTTCAGGTTCAGCGCCTGGTTGGCCGGGATGGTCCAGGGCGTCGTCGTCCAGATGACGGTGAAGGCGTCTTTGGCCAGCGGCGCCACGCCGAAGGCCGCAGCCAGCTTGTTGGGTTCGGCCGACAGGAAGGCCACGTCGACGGCAGGCGACTGCTTGTCCGCGTACTCGATCTCAAACTCGGCCAGCGACGAGCCGCAGTCAAAGCACCAGTACACCGGCTTCAGGCCGCGGTAGACGAAGCCGCGTTCGAACATGCGCTTCAAGACGCGGATCTCGCCGGCCTCGTTGGCGAAGTTCATCGTCTTGTACGGGTTGTCCCACTCGCCCAGCACACCCAGGCGCTCGAAGTCCGCGCGCTGGCCGGCTATCTGCTCGCCGGCGTAGGCGCGGCTCTTGGCCTGCACCTCGTCGCGCGGCAGGCCGCGGCCGAAGGTCTTCTCGATCTGATTCTCGATCGGCAGGCCGTGGCAGTCCCAGCCGGGGATGTAGGCCGCGTCGAAGCCCGCCAGCTGGCGGGCCTTGACGATCATGTCCTTCAGGATCTTGTTGGCGGCGTGACCGATGTGGATCTGGCCGTTGGCATAGGGCGGGCCGTCGTGCAGCACGAACTTAGGGCGGCCGCAGCGGGCGTCCCGCAGGCGCTTGTAGAGGCCTTGCTCCTCCCAGGCCTTGACCCAACCCGGCTCGCGCTTGGGCAGGTCGCCGCGCATCGGGAAGGGCGTGTCGGGCAGGTTGAGCGTGGAACGGTAGTCCGGGGTGGTCATGGCGTGCGGCCAGGCGGCGAGCCTGGCGGTCGGAAGGCGGGAAGGGCGGAGCGAAGAGCGGCGGGGAGCCGCTTCAAATTCGATCGCGCGTGGTCTGGCGACGCTGTGCCGCGTGGGTGGCCAGGAAGGCGCGAGCTGCCTCGGTATCGGCGGCTATCGCGGCCGTGAGCGCATCCAGCCCGTCGTACTTGGCTTCGTCGCGAAGTTTGTGCAGCAGTTCCACGCGGGCGAGTTTACCGTAGCCCCCCTCCCGACCCAGGGGCCATTCCAGGCAGTGGACTTCCAGCAGCACCCGGCCCGCGTCCTCGACGGTGGGGCGTCGGCCCAGGCTGGCGACACCCGGCAGCGGCTCGGGCGCCAGACCATGGACGAGGACGGCGAAGATGCCGCTGGCGGCCGGCTTGTCGTGCGCAAAGCGCAGGTTCAGCGTGCGGAAGCCGTCAGCGGCCCCTAAGGTGCTCTCGCCCAGCTGGCGACCCAGCTTGCGGCCATGCGTGACATGACCCGTGATGGCGTACGGCCGGCCCAGCAGCGCCGCAGCAGCGGCCATGTCGCCCCTGGCCAGCGCCTCGCGCACGGCCGAACTGCTGACGCGCAGGCCGTGCACTTCGTAGCTCATCATGCGCGCCACGTCGAAGCCGCGTGCCCGGCCGGCGGCGTCCAGCGTCGCGTAGTCGCCCTGACGTTTGGCGCCGAAGCGGAAGTCGTCGCCGACCAGCACGTAGCGCGCGCCCAGGCCCTCCTGCAGCACCTGGCGGATGAAGTCATGCGCCGTCAGCGAGGCCAGCGCCTCGTCAAAGCGCAGGATGACGACCTGGTCGACGCCGCAGCGCTCCAGTTCCACCAGCTTGTCGCGCAGGTTGGCGATGCGGGCAGGGGCCAGCTCCGGCTTGCCGGCCTTGGCGGCAAAGAAGTCGCGTGGATGCGGCTCGAAGCTCAGCACGCAGGTCGGCAGGCTGCGGTGTCGGGCCTCGGACTGCAGCAGCGCCAGCATCGCCTGATGGCCGCGGTGCACGCCATCGAAGTTGCCGATCGTCAACGCGCAGGCGGGGGCGATGCCGGGGTGGTGAAAACCTCTGAAAACTTGCATCGGTCCTATTGTCCTCAGACCTCAGCCGGGCTGGCGACCCAGCGCCATTCACCGGGCTTGAGGTCAGCCGGCAGCGTCAGCGCACCGAACTGCGGCCGGTGCAAGGCCTCGACGCGGTTGCCGACGGCCGCGACCATGCGCTTGACCTGGTGGTACTTGCCTTCGATCAGTGTCAGGCGCAGCAGCGTCTCCTCGACGATCTCGGCGCCCTCGGCATGGGTGATCTCGCTGCCGGGCTTGCTGAACTTGTCATCAGGCTCGCGCAGCTCCACGCCGGTCTTCAGCCGCTCCACCATTTCCGTCGTCAGCGGATGCTTGCAGCGCGCCTCGTAGACCTTGGGCACATGGTGCTTGGGCGAGGTCAGCTTGTGGATCAGCGTGCCGTCGTCGGTCAGCAGCAGCAGCCCGGTCGTGTCTTCGTCCAGACGGCCAATGGGCTGCACGCCGCGCTCGCGCAGCGGCGCGGGCAGCAGGCTGAGCACGCTGGGGTGGTGCTTGGGCTTCTGCGAGCACTCATAGCCGGCGGGCTTGTTCAGCAGGATCAGCGCCTTGTCGAAGAAGGGCCAGGTCTGGCCGGCGACCTCGAACTGCAGGCCGGCCGTGTCGAACTCGGCCCACGGCTCGTCAACGACCTCGCCTGCGACCTTGACCTCACCATGGCCAATGAGGCCGGCACACAGGCGCCGGGTACCGAAGCCTTGGGAAAAGAGGATCTGGTCGAGTCGCAAGGGTTTGGGCATGCCCGGATTGTCGCGCCTCGGCCTTTCGCTTCAGGCAAACACGCCTGCCGTGTCCTGCATGCCCTGGCTGACTTCGCCGAGGTGATGCAGCGTGTCGCCCCACTGCATCTCCATGGCCGTCAGCCGCTTGAAATAGTGGCTGCCGGCGTACTCGTCCGTGACGCCGATGCCGCCATGCAGTTGCGTGCATTGCTGCCCGACAAAGCGCATCGAGTTGCCGAGCTGCACCTTGGCCTGTGACAGCGCGCGCCGGCGCACGGCGGGCACGTCGCCAAGGCGCAGCGTGGCGTAGTAGCTCATGGAGCGGGCCAGTTCGAGCTGCATCTTCACATCCGCGATGCGGTGCCTCAGGGCCTGGAAGCTGGAAATCACGACGCCGAACTGCTTGCGCGTGTTCATGTATTCGACGGTCAGTGCCAGGTACTTCTCCATCACGCCGATGGCTTCGGCCGCCTGCGCCGCAATGCCGATGTCGGCCGCGAGCTCCAGCAACATGAGGCCCTGGTCGGGGCCGGCGATGAGATGGGCAGGTGTGTTGTCGAAATGGACTTCGGCAGCGCGGGAACCGTCGTAGAGCGCATAGGGGCGCGTGTGCACGCCAGCCGCCGAGCGCTCGACAAGGTAGAGGGCCACACCGTGCGGCGCGTCGTCGGCTCCGGCGACGCGGGCCGGCACGATGAATGCATCGGCCACATCGCCTGCGGGCACCAGGCTCTTCACGCCGGTCAGCCTGCCGTCGACGGCACGTGTGGCGACGCGGTTCAGGCGGTAGCGCGACCTGGCTTCCTGGTGGGCCAGCACGACCAGCGCCTCACCCCCGGCAATGCGCGGCAACCAGGCGGCTTGCAGCTCGTGCGGCGCCTGGCTCAGCACGGCCGGGGCGATCAGCGCTCCCTGGGCCAGCGGCTCCATGACCAGGCCGCGGCCCAGTTCCTCCATCACCACCATGGCCTCGACGGCGCCGAAGCCGAGGCCGCCATGTGCCTCGGGCACGGCCAGCGCGGTCAGGCCCAGGCCGGCGAGGCCGCCCCACGCGGCGCGGTCGAAGCCGCCGGCGCGGACGATCTGCGAGCGGCGTTCGAAGCTGTAGTCCTTGTCCACGAAGCGGCGCACGGCATCGCGCAGGGCTTCCTGGTCTTCAGAAAAATCGAAATCCATGTCCTGTCCCTCCGCTCAGCCAAGCACCGTCTGCGCGACGATGTTGCGTTGCACTTCGTTGGAGCCGCCGTAGATCGTCGTCTTGCGGGCGTTCAGGTAGTTGCCGGTCAGCGGGATGGCGTGCGATGCACCACCCAGCCAGGCGCCGCCCAGCCACTGGTCGCCCTGCCAGCCAGCTTCCATCGCCTCGTGGATATGGGGCAGGGTCAGCGGGCCGCCGGCCAGCATCATCAGTTCGGCGTAGCGCTGCTGCAGTTCGCTGCCGCGGATCTTGAGCAGGCCGGCCACATCGAGCGGCTGCTTGCCGGTCCGTTCGCCGGACAGCACGCGCAGCACCATCATCTCCAGCGCGACGACGTCGACCTCGCACAGCGCGATCTGGTCGCGAAAGCGGGCATCGTCCATCAGCCCCTCGGCCTTGGCGACGCGCTTGAGCCGCTCCAGCTCGCGCTTGGCGCGGTTCACGTCGGCGATGTTGGTGCGCTCGTGCGAGAGCAGGTGCTTGGCATAGGTCCAGCCCTTGTTCTCTTCGCCGATCAGGTTCTCGGCTGGCACCTCGACGTTGTCGAACCAGACCTCGTTCACCTCGTGCTCGCCGTCCAGCATGACGATGGGCTTGACCGTCACGCCAGGCGACTTCATGTCGATCAGCAGGAAGCTGATGCCGGTCTGCGGCTTGCCTTCACTGGAGGTGCGTACCAGGCAGAAGATCCAGTCGCCGTACTGGCCCAGCGTCGTCCAGGTCTTCTGGCCGTTGACGATGTACTTGTCGCCTTGCCGCTCCGCCCGGCACTTCAGCGAGGCGAGGTCAGAGCCCGAGCCGGGTTCGCTGTAGCCCTGGCTCCACCAGACCTCGCCGCTCATGATGCCGGGCAGAAAGCGCTGCTGCTGCTCCGGTGTGCCGAAGGCCATGATGACCGGCGCCACCATCACTGGCCCGAACGGCACGATGCGCGGCGCGCAGGCCAGCGCGCATTCCTCTTCGAACAGATGGCGCTGGATGGCATTCCAGCCCGGGCCGCCGAACTGCGTAGGCCAGGCCCAGCCATGCCAGCCCTTGGTGCCGAGGATCCTGGCCCAGCGCTGCAAATCGTCCTTGTTCATCCGCAGCGCATGGCGAACCTTGTGGGCGATGTCGGCCGGCAGGTTGGCCTGCACCCATTCGCGCACCTCGGCGCGGAAGGCCAGCTCCGCATCGGTGAAGTGGAGGTTCATGTCTTGCGCTATTTCGTTGGAATGCCGGGCTTTTTAGCACGGTCGTTCGTATCGGCGCTGTCCGGCCAGGGACAGTGCAGAGAGCTGGTGCTGAAAGCAAAAAAGGCGCTCCGAAGAGCGCCTTTACATGCGGGATGAAATGACTCAGATGGCCGTCTTGGCCTTGCGGCGGCGCAGGCCGGCAACGCCCAGCAATGCCACGCTGGCCAGCGCCAGCGAGGCGGGCTCGGAGACTCGGGAGGGACCGCAATCCTGGCCCTTGACGCAGGTGATGCCGGCGACGGCGAAGAGCTTGAAGTAGTCGTTGCCGTTGTCCAGCGTGCCGCGGTTCTCGGTGGTGGTGCCTTGTGCAAAGCCGCTGTTGTAGGCGCTGATCAACCACCAGCTCGAACCCTTGGCGCCAGCACCTGCTGCGCCCGAGCCGCCGGTGCCGGTGATGACGCCGTTGGACGTGCTCGTCGTGCCCTTCACGCCGGTGTTCACCTTGGTGTAGTCGGCGGTGTTGTCCTGCGCAACATCACCGTAGTTGCCGACCAGTTCCCAACCGGAGTTGGCCGTCGCGCTCTTGCCCACGAGATCAGGCGGCGTGCCCGTGCCGACCCAACGGAACACGGACAGGTCAATGGCCCGATTGGTATTCAGCGAGGTGTTGGTCGGGCACTGATTCGTCGAGGCGTTGACGGCGACGTTGGTGCCGCCGGTGCCGCTGCAGGTGCCGTCCGACGTCCACCCCAAGCCGATGCTGGACAGGATGACGCTGGAAGAAAAGTTCAGCAGAACAGCCTCGGTCTTGCCGAAGTTGTCGATTGCGTGGTTGGGCACGCCGCCGTTGACGGTCTCCCCCGTCTGCTGCATGCCCAGACCGCTGGTGCCCCAGGAGATCAGGCTCGCGGAGGACCAGGTGCCGCTCACCACGTTCGAGGTGTTGGTGGCGGTGACGCCGCTCAGGCTGACGGTCGGGTCGGTGCCGTTGACAGGGTCGTAAGGCGTCGTCGCGACGACGTTGGTCGGCGTGACCACCTGGCCGTTTGTGTAGCCACCGAAGGTCCAGACCGCATGCGCGCTGGTCGACATCAGGGCCGCAAAGGCGCCGAGGGCCATCAAATTCCAGCGAATATTTCGAATCTTCATGTTTGTTTTCCTTCGGGACGGGCACTCAACGATGAGCGCTTCCGTTCTTGCCTGAGCAAACTTGGTGCCAGCGGAAATTTCCCTTGGCTATCAAGGGTTTCCGAATATCTAGGGATTGCCGTCAAACAAATTGTAAGAAGACTCGACAGCGAAATAGGTGGGCTGAGCCCCCTCAGTTGAGTGTCGATTGCAGCCGCCGCGCGTCTTCGGCAGAGGCAAAAGTCACGCCGTTGCGCAGTGCGGCATTCAACTCTTCCCGTGCTTCCGTCTTGCGACCGGCCTGGGCCAGCACGACGGCCAGGTGGTAGCGGATGTCGGGGTTGTCTGGCGCGCGCAGGCGCGCGTCGCGCAGCAGTTGCAGCGCGCGCTCGGCCTTGCCGGCACGGTGGTTGGCCCATCCGGCGGTGTCCAGGTAGACGGCATTGCGGGGATCCACCTTCAGCGCGCGTTCGGCAATGTCGACGGCACCGGGATCCTTCTGTTCGATGAGCACGTTGGCGAGGTTGTTCAGCGCGGCTCCGTCGGCGGGGCGGCTCTGGAGCAGGGCTTCATACTGCCGGCGCGCGCCGGCCAGGTTGCCGGAGCGGATCTGCAGCTCGGCCAAGGTGCTGCGGACCGTGAAGTCATTGGGTCTGCGGCGCAGCCAGGCCTCGGCCGCGTCGGCTGCCGCCTTGAAAGCACCTTGCGCCGCCTGGGCGCGCATCAGCCGCGTCAGCGTCTGTGCGGACTGGTCGATGTCGTGAGCCTTGCGCAGGGATTCCAGTGCCGGGCCGGGCTGGCCACGGCGCAGTGCGACCTCCGCCAGCAGGTTGTGGCCCAGCGCCGACTTGGGGCTGGCTGCCAACACCTGGCGGGCGTGCTGCTCCGCCTGCGGCAGATTGCCCTGTGCCAGTTCCACGCTGGACAGCATCGCCGTTGCCGCGAGGTCGTTGGGCGTGCCGTTGATCGCTTTCTCCAGGGAATAGGCGGCGCCTTTCAGATCCTGGCTTTCAACCTGCTGGCGCGCGACCTCCACGAGGCGCGGCGTATCAAACCCCGCACGGCGCGACGCACCGGTCAGCGTGGAGCGCGCGCCGGCGGCGTCACCATTGGCCAGCTGGGCTGCGGCGTAGGCCTGCAGCGCTTCGACGTCTTCAGGCAGCTTGGCCAGCAACTGCTTGGCGGCTTCGAGTGCGCGGGCCGGTTGGGCCTTGCGCAGATGCCAGGCGACGAGTGCGAAGTTGACACGGGTGTCGCGCGGGCCGCTGACGGCGGCCGTGCTTTCCAGCCACTTGAGGGCTTCGTCGTCGCGGCCGCGCAGTTCGCTGTTCAGCGCCAACTCGAACTGCACGTTGACGTTGTTCGGCTGCTCCTTCAGCACCTGTTTCAGGCGTTGCTCGGCCGCGTCGAAGTTGCCCGTGAGTGCGTCGACGCGGGCCAGGCCAAGCTTGGCCTCAAGCTGGCCGGGGTCCAGCTTGAGCGCCTTCTCGTAGCCAGCACGGCTGCCCGCGTAATCGCGCGCCTGGGCCTTGGCGTAGGCCTGCACCATCTGCACCGTTGCGTTGTTGGGGTGCGCGCGCGCGAGCGAATCAGCCACCGCCAGAGCCTTGGGTACCTGCTTGTCGCGCAGATGCACGGTGACCAGCGCCAGCCCGGCATAGGTCTGCCGTGGGTCGGCCTTGTAGGCCTTGGCAAGCTCGCTTTCGGCCATGGAGGCCTGGCCCGACTGCAGCAGCGACAAGCCGAGCGCGGTGCGGAACTGCGGCGAGTCCTTGGCCTTCAGCGCATCCTGCATCAACTGCGTGGCCCGCGCGTGGCGGCCCTGGCGCATATGGGTGGAGGCCAGCATCAGCAAGGCCTGGCCGTCGCCGGGGCGGGCTTTCACGTAGCCGTCCAGCAGTTCGGTGGCCCGGTTCAGGTTGCCTTCGGCCATGGCGATCTGCGCGAGCAGCTTGATCAGCGGACTGCCGGGCTGTTGGCGGGCGGCCATCTCGAGGAAGGGCTTGGCTTTCTCCAACTCGCCCAGACTGAAGTGGGCCAGCCCGTTGAGCATCAGCAACTGCGTCCTGTAGCGGATGTACTCGATAGGGACGGGATCCAGCAGCTCGGTGATCTTCTTCAGCGAAGCCGCTGACGCCGCCTTGTCGCCGGCACGTTCCGCCAGCAGGGCGCGCAGGTAGACGCCGCGCGGGTCGTTGGGCTTGAGGGCCTGCAAGGCGTTGACGGCTGCCAGAGCTTCGGCGTCCTGGTTCAGATCAAGCAGCAGGCCGGCGCGGGCGAGTTGGGACTCCGCATGTCGGGGCTGGAGCTTCAGCGCCTGGTCGTAGCCCGCCATTGCCGGTGCCGTCTCGCCGCTGGCATGCAGGATGGACGCCTTTTGGTAGACGGCTTCGGCATCGCCGGGTGCCAGCTTCAACGCCTGGTCGGCGGCGGCATGGGCCTCGGCGAACTGGCGGTTGCGCACGCGCAGGGGCACTTCAGCCAGCCAGCTGTTCACGTCGTTGCCATTGAGGGCACGGGCCTGAGCGACCGATGCCAGAGCTGCTTTGGCGTCGCCGAGGTCGGACTGGGCCAGGGCGCGCTCGAGCAGCAGCTGCTGCTGTGTGCCGGGCGGCAGGCCGCCGATCTGCACCCGAGGATCGTCCAGCACCTGGGGCTGCTTGCCCTGGGCAATCATGGCCATGGCCAAGGGCACAGCGACTTCGGCACGGTTGACGCCCAGGCGCAGGGCTTCACCCAGCTGAACCTCGGCTGCCGCTGGCTGGCTGTCGGCGAGCAAGGCACGTCCGAGCAGCACATGCACGGACAGCAGGGTCTTGTCGGCCTGCAGCGCGTTCTTCAACTGGATGATGGCGCCGGGAATGTCGCGCTTCTCGTAGCGCTGCAGCGCGTCTTCGTAGAAGCGCGAGGCCTTGGCGGCGTCCTGGGCCTGGGCCGGCACGGCGGCGAGCAGCAAGGTGGCCAGCAGGCCTTGGATCAAGGCGCTATTTCTTGGTGAACGACGGGTCATCGAAGCAGGCCAGCAGACGGAAGCGGCGGATTCTTGCAGAAGCCCGTCCGGCCGCAACGTCGCAGATCAGTAGCGAAGCTCGAGCGTCATGACATCGTTCTCGCGCCGCATCTGGAAGCGGTTCAGGAAACTGTTGCCGAGCAGCACGTCGTTCATCTGGCCCGGGATGACGATGGCGACGACGTCACGCACCTCGATCTCGCCGATGCGGATGCTGGCCAGCTGGATCATGTAGGCCGGCACGGCGCCGTTGGCGGTCTGCGTGACGATGCGCTTGCCGTTGACGAAGCGCAGGCCGAGCCGCTCCGCCTCGATCTGGCTGATGGCGACACTGGTGGCACCGGTGTCGACGAGGAAGCTGGTGACCTGGCCGTTGATCGTGCCCAGCGTTGTGAAATGCCCGCCCGGGCCCATGGGCATGACGATGTAGCGCGGTGGTTCGGTCGCCGTCACGATGCGGCCCGGCGCGGCGCCGAGGACGAGGGTCTGGCGGCGACCGGCAATCTCGACGGTGGCGCGGCCGTTGTCCAAGGCAATCAGCCGGACGCCCTTGGCCATCTCGCCCACGCGGATGGTGCGGGGCTCGCCATCGATGAGGAGCAGCGCCGCGCTGGCGCCCAGCGTGCCGTTGAGGTGCACCTGCACCGGCGGCGGCAGCGGCTGCGCCGTCGCCAGGCTCAGGCCAAGCAGCAGGGGCACAAGGATGACGCGGCGCACGAACGTGGCGCATTCCGGGCTGAGCGCCGGGCCGCTCCCAAGCCGGCCCGGCTGGCGATGTGCTTGCCGGTCAAGCCGGCAAGCATCGCCGTCCCCTTGGGGGGCCGACCGGGCGCGCCCGCGTGCAGCGGCGCGGGGCTGGGCGAGGGACGCCATGTCAGTCGCGGAAGTTGTTGTACGTCAGCGGCGTATCGCTGAAGTTCTTCTTCAGGTGGGCGATGGCGGTCTGCAGGTCGTCACGGTTCTTGCCAGTCACGCGCACGGCGTCGCCCTGGATGCTGGCCTGGACCTTGAGCTTGCTCTCCTTGAGCGAGCTGACGAGCTTCTTGGCCAGCGTGGCCTCGATGCCTTCCTTGATCTTGTAGACCTGGCGCACCTTGTCGCCGCCGAGCTTCTCGATCTTGTCCTGCTTGTCGAGGAAGCTGATGACGACGTCCTGCTTGGTCAGCTTGCCGTAGAGCACGGCTTCAATCTGCTCCAACTGGAAGTCGCTGTCGCCGGTGGCGTGGATTTCCTTGTCCTTGAGTTCGACCTTGGCACCGGTGCCCTTGAAGTCGAAACGGGTGCCGATTTCCTTGATGGCGTTGTCGACGCCATTGCGGATCTTGACGTGGTCGGGCTCTAGAACGGTGTCGAAGCTGGGCATTTGCGGAACGAGGTGTGTGTGTCTGCGAAAATTTTGACGATTGCGCGTCGCGCAAACCGTCCAAAATTTTCCCATGCCCTCGCCTTCACAGACCCCCTCGAACGGAGTGCCGATTCCCCTCCGGATCGAGACTGACGTCAATCTCAAGCCCTACAACACCTTTGGCCTGCCCGCCGTGGCCAAGCGCCTGGTGCGCATCCGCGAGGCGGCGGACGTGCGCCGCGTCGTCGACCATCCGGAACTGGGCCGGGCGCCCAAGTTCGTGCTGGGCGGTGGCAGCAACCTGGTGCTGACCAAGGATGTGGACGCCGTCGTGCTGAAGGTGGAGATCCCCGGCATCCGGCTGCTGGAGGAGCGCGACGACGCCTGGATCGTCGAGGCCGGTGCCGGCGTCGTCTGGCATGACCTCGTCACCTGGACGCTGGACCACGGCTACCCCGGCCTGGAGAACATGGCGCTGATTCCCGGCACCTGCGGCGCGGCGCCGGTGCAGAACGTCGGCGCCTACGGCATCGAGATGAAGGACCGGCTGGAAGCGGTGGAGGTGATGGACCTCATCACCGGCCGCCCGGCGATGCTACCGGCTGACGTCTGCCGCTTCGGCTACCGCGACAGCGTGTTCAAGCAGACCGATTTCGGCGGCCTGGCGGGCAAGAGCGTCATCACGCATGTGCGGTTCCGACTGCCCAAGCCCTGGCAGCCGGTGCTGGGCTATCTGGAAATCGAGCGCAAGATGGCCGAAACCGGCATCACGGCGCCCACGCCACGGCAGATCTATGACTGGATCGTCGCCGTGCGCCGCGCCAAGCTGCCCGACCCGGCCGTCATCGGCAATGCGGGCAGCTTCTTCAAGAACCCCGTCGTCACCGCCGAGCAGTGCAAGGACATCATCGGCCGCGATCCCGGCATCGTGCACTACCCGATGCCCGACGGCACCGTGAAGCTGGCCGCCGGCTGGATGATCGACGCCTGCGGCTGGAAGGGCAAGACGGTGGGCGGCGCGGCGGTCTATGAGAAGCAGGCGTTGGTGCTGGTGAACAAGGCTGACGCGCGCGGGGCCGAGGTCGTCACGCTGGCGCGGGCCATCCAGGAGAGCGTCTACGGGCGCTTCGGCATCCGCCTGGAGCCGGAGCCGGTCGTCATCTGAAGGTGAATCCTGCCGCCCACGGGCGGCGGGCCGCGTCGATCATGCCGTCTCCGGTCCCGACGGAGAGTGGCGATGAGCATCAAGACCTTGAGCCGGCGCGCATGCTTGGCCTGGCTGGGCAGCTGGGCCGTGCCGGCGCTGGCGCTGGAGCCACTGCTGGCGAAGACCGCGCCAGCCGGCATCGACCCGCGGCCCTACCTGGTCAGCGAGAAGCTGGATGGCGTGCGGGCGTTGTGGGACGGCGCGACGCTGCGCTTTCGCAGCGGCCGCTCCGTGGCGGCGCCGGCCTGGTTCCTGGCCGGGTTGCCGAAGACGCCGCTGGACGGCGAGCTGTGGATGGGGCGGCGGCGCTTCGATGAGCTGTCGGGTGCCGTGCGGCGGGCGGAGCCGCTCGATGCCGAATGGCGTCGCATCGCTTATCAGGTGTTCGAGCTGCCGGCGGGCGAGGGCACGTTCGAGCAGCGGGTGGCTCGTCTCCAGGCGCTGGCGAGCGAATGGGTCGTGCCGGTCGAGCAGCAACGCTGCGCGTCGAACGCGGCGTTGCGGGCGAAGCTGAAACAGGTGGTCGACGCTGGCGGTGAGGGGTTGATGCTGCACCGTGCCGACGCGCCGGTCACGTCCGGCCGCAGCGAGGTGCTGCTCAAGCTCAAGCCACTGGCGGATGCCGAGGCGGTCGTCGTCGGTCATGAGCCCGGCAAGGGGCGCTTGCAGGGCCAGCTGGGCGCGCTGGAAGTGCAGACGCCCGACGGCGTGCGCTTCAAGCTGGGCAGCGGCTTCAGCGATGCCCAGCGCCGTGACCCGCCGCCCATCGGCGCGACGGTGACGTATCGCTACCGTGACCTGACTCCCGCAGGCAAGCCGCGCTTCGCGAGCTTCCTGCGGGTCAGCGAAGCGTTTTAGCCTTCCAGCTTCGGCAGGCCGCCGCCGGCCAGCAGGCCGGTGCCGGTGTAGATGCCCAGCTTGCTGCGTGTGTCGGTGATGTCCAGGTTGCGCATGGTCAGCTGGCCGATGCGGTCGGCCGGGCTGAACGGCGCGTCCTCGACCTTCTCCATCGACAGGCGCTCGGGCGCGTAGGTCAGGTTGGGGCTCTTCGTGTCGAGCAGCGAGTAGTCGTTGCCGCGGCGCAGCTCGAGGGCCACTTCGCCGGTCACGGCGCGGGCGATCCAGCGCTGGGCGGATTCGCGCAGCATGATGGCCTGCGGGTCGAACCAGCGGCCCTGGTAGAGCAGGCGGCCCAGCTTGCGGCCGTTGTCGCGGTAGAGCTCGATGGTGTCTTCGTTGTGGATGCCGGTCACCAGGCGCTCGTAGGCGATGTGCAGCAGCGCCAGGCCGGGGGCCTCGTAGATGCCGCGGCTCTTGGCCTCGATGATGCGGTTCTCGATCTGGTCACTCATGCCCAGGCCGTGGCGGCCGCCGATGACGTTGGCCTCGGCCAGCAGCGCCACCGGGTCGCGGTACTCAATGCCGTTCAGCGCGACGGGCACGCCCTCCTCGAAGCGCACGGAGACTTCCTCGGCCTTGACGACGACGTCCTCGCGCCAGAAGGCCACGCCCATGATGGGGTTGACGATGCGGATGCCGCTGTTCAGGTGCTCCAGGTCCTTGGCCTCATGCGTGGCGCCCAGCATGTTGGAGTCGGTGGAGTACGCCTTCTCGGCGCTCATCTTGTAGGCGAAGCCCTTCTCCGTCATGAAGGCCGACATCTCGGCGCGGCCGCCCAGCTCGTCGATGAAGGTCTGGTCCAGCCAGGGCTTGTAGATCTTCAGCGCCGGGTTGGTCAGCAGGCCGTAGCGGTAGAAGCGCTCGATGTCGTTGCCCTTGAAGGTCGAGCCGTCGCCCCAGATGTTGACGCCATCGGCCTTCATCGCAGCCACCAGCATCGTGCCGGTCACGGCGCGGCCGATGGGCGTGGTGTTGAAGTAGGTCACGCCTGCGGTGCTGATGTGGAAGGCACCGGCCTGCAGCGCGGCGATGCCCTCAGCCACGAGCTGCGCGCGGCAGTCCACGAGGACGGCCTTCTCGGCGCCGTACAGCATGGCCTTGCGCGGGATCTCGTCGTAGTCGGGCTCGTCGGGCTGACCCAGGTTGGCCGTGTAGGCGTAAGGCAGGGCGCCCTTGAGCTTCATCCAGTGCAGGGCGGCCGAGGTGTCGAGGCCGCCGGAGAAGGCGATGCCGACCTTCTGGCCGACGGGGACGGATTGCAGGATCGTGGACATGGTGAGGGTCTCTCAGACGAGGTGTTGCCACTCGGGGTGGCGCTGGATGTAGACGTGGACGTAGCTGCAGGCGGGCTGGACCTTCAGGCCTTCGGCCTGGGCCCACTGCAGGCCGGCTTCGACGAGCTTCGCTGCCAGGCCCTGGCCCTGGTAGGCGGGCGGCACGCCGGTGTGGGTGAAGACGACGCGGCCGGCGCTCAAGCTGTAGTCGAGCACGCTGACCGGCGTGGTCGGCAGCGTGAAGCGCTGCCTGTCCGGCTCATGTTGGGGCTCGTGCTGCGGCGTCATTCGCTGGCCGTCTTCAAGGCGACGGGGTGGATCTCGACCGAGGCGCTGCTGGTCGACACATAGATGCTGCCGTCCTGGATGCTGATCTGCAGCTGCATGCTGCGCTCGGCCAGTGCAATGAGGGCTTGGGACTGTTCCGCAGGGATCTGCCAGACAGCCAGGCGCGGCGCGCGCGTCAGCTTGTTCTCGATGCCGGCCCACCACACCGGCGTGCTGGACGCGAAGCTGTAGACGCTGACGCGGCGGGCGCGGCCGTGGGCCTTCATCAGGCGGCGCTCGTCGGGCTGGCCGAGGTCGATCCAGTGTTGCACCTCGCCCGTCAGGTCCAGCTGCCAGAGATCGGGCTCGTCCACATCGGACAGGCCCTTGGTGAACTCCAGTCGGCCGTTGAGTTCATCGGCCGTCACGTTCAGCGCGTAGGCCAGAACGCGCACCATCATGCGTTCGTCGGTCTCGCTGGGGTGGCGGGCAATCGTGAGCGCGTGGTCGCCGTAGACATGGCGGTCCATGTCGGCGATTTGCAGCTGGGCTTTGTGGATGGTGGCTTTGAGCGCCATTCGGTGGGGGTACGAGGTGGTAACGAAGAGCAGCCGGTGATTATCGCGGTGAAGCCCTCGTGGCATCATGCCGCCTCCCGTTTTGAACCTTCGCAACCCGCGTTGCGCCCTCGTCATGAAACGCATTCTTCTCCCGCTGGCCCTGGTTTTTGCCGTCGCTGCCCAGGCACAGGTCATCAACAACCCCAAGGCCAAGGTCGACCCGAAGAACAACAAGGTCAGCAACCCGGTTGTCGAGAAACCCAAGCCGAAGCTGATGTCTCGCGAGGCGCTGCGCGCCTGCATCGATCAGCAGGAGGCCAACAGCAAGGAAGCGCAGGCCATCAAGGTCGAGCAGGCCGCGTTCGAGGCCAACGAGGAGAAGATCAAGGCCGAGAAGGTGACGCTCGATGCTGGTGAAGCGGCGCTGAACAAGCAGGTCACCGAAGTGAAGGCCGAGCGGGATGGCATCCTGGCGGCCCACGCCGCACTGACCGCCGAGGCGCCCAAGCTGGCGAAGGCCGACCTGAAGGCGCGCAACGATGCCTACGTGGCACGCACCACGGCCTTCAACGCCATGTTCGAGGCCGCCAAGGCGGCCGAAGTCGAGCAGAGCGCCAAGCGCAAGGCCTTCAACGAGAAGATCGATGCGCGGGACGCGCAGTTCAAGACGGTGAAAGAGCGCGAGGAAAAGTACTTCGACGCCGATGACAAGTGGAAGGCCGAGTGCCAGAACAAGGCCTACGACGAGAACGACGAGAAGGCCATCCGCAAGGAGAAGGCTGCCGCTGCGGGCAAGTGATCCGCACCGCTGGCTGAACTGCACCACAAGCCGGGCCGCCCCCACCAGGGAGCGGCCCTTTGTCTTTGTATTTGGGAGATCCTCGCATGAACAACCCCAACCCGTTGCTGCAGGACTGGGCCGGCGCCCACGGCCTGCCGCCCTTCGCCGATATCGCCCCCGAGCACTTCCAGCCTGCCTTTGAGGCGGCGCTGGCCGAACATCGCGCCGAGGTCGATGCGATCGCTGCCCGGGCTGAGCCGCCGAGCTTCGCCAACACGCTGGCCGCCTTCGACGCCAGCGGCCGCCGGCTCGCCCGGCTGGAGCATCTGTTCTACACGCTGGCCGCCTCGGCCACGTCGCCCGAGCTGCAGGCCGTGCAACGGGACCTGGCGGCACCGCTGTCGGCGCACGGCAGTGCCGTCTACATGCATGCGGGGCTGTTCGCCCGTGTCGATGCCTTGTTCGAGGCGCGCGAGCGCCTGGGCCTGTCGGCCGAGTCCGTTCGCCTGCTGGAGCGGGTGCACCTGGACTTCCTGCGTGCCGGCGCCCGCCTCGCCCCCGAGGCCAAGGCCCGCTATGCCGCCGTCATGGCGCGTCTGGCCGAGCTGAACACGCGCTTTGCGCAGAACGTGCTGGCGTCCGAGAACGGCTACCAGCTGCGGCTGACGAGCGAGGAGGAGCTGGTCGGCCTGCCCGGCTTCGTGCGCGCGGCGGCCCGCCAGGCGGCTGCGGAGCGGGGGCTGGAGGAGGGCGTTCACGTCATCACGCTGTCGCGCTCGCTGATCGTGCCCTTCCTGACTTTCAGCGCGCGGCGCGACCTGCGCGAGCAGGCCTGGCGCGCCTGGGTGCGCCGGGGCGACGGCACCGGCCAAACCGACGAGTCCGGTGACAACCGCGCCATCTGCCGCGAGATCCTGGCGTTGCGTGCCGAGCAGGCACGGATTCACGGTCACGCCTGCTATGCGGACTTCGCGCTGGAGGACACGATGGCGCGCAGCCAGGCGGCTGTCATGGGCCTGCTGGAGCGTGTCTGGCACCCGGCGCTGGCCGCGCAGGCGCGCGAGCGCGAGGCCGTGCTGGGCGCGATGGCCGCTGCCGGTGCCACGCACGAGCTGCAGCCCTGGGACTGGCGCTTCTATGCCGAGCAGGCCCGGCGCGCGCGCTTCGAGCTGGACGAGGCCGAGGTCAAGCCTTATTTCCCGCTGGAGCGCATGGTGGCGGCCATGTTCGACTGCGCCAGCCGCCTGTTCGGCCTGCAGTTCAAGGCCAGGCCGGACATCCACGGCTACCACCCTGACGTGCGTGCCTACGAGGTCTTGAATGCCGACGGCTCGGTGCGTGGCCTCTTCCTGCAGGACAACTTCGCGCGCCCGACCAAACGCAGCGGTGCGTGGATGAACGCGCTGCGCAACCAGAGCCGCGCGCTGGGCGCCACGCCCGTCATCCTGAACAACAACAACTTCGCCCGCGGCGCGGCAGGAGAGCCGACGCTGCTCAGCTTCGACGACGTGCGCACGCTGTTCCACGAGTTCGGCCACGGGCTGCATGGCCTGCTGAGCAGCGTGGAGTACGAACGCCTGGCGGGCACGCAGGTGCTGCGTGATTTCGTCGAGCTGCCGTCGCAGCTGTACGAGCACTGGATGGCCGAACCGCAGGTGCTCAAGACCTTCGCTCGCCACTGGCAGACCGACGAGCCGCTGCCCGACGCGCTGCTCGCCAAGCTGCAGGCCGCGCGCCAGTTCGGCCAGGGCTATGAGACGCTGCGCTACACGGCCAGCGCGCTCGTCGACATGGCGGTGCATGCGCTGCCCGAGGCGCCGGCCGACGTGGTCGCGTTCGAGGCCGAGACGCTGGCCAAGTGGGGGCTGCCGGCCGAGGTCGGCCTGAACCACCGGCTCACGCACTTCCAGCACCTGTTCAGCAGTTCCGGCTATGCGGCGGGCTACTACGTCTACCTGTGGGCCGAAGTGCTGGACTGCGATGCCTTCGATGCCTTCGTCGAGGCCGGCGATGTGTTCGATGCCGACGTGGCGGCGCGGCTGCGCGACTGCATCTACGCGGCCGGCAACAGCCGCGAGCCGGGCGAGGCCTTCCGCGCGTTCCGGGGCCGCGACCCGGTCGTGGAGCCGATGCTCAAGGACCGGGGCCTGCTGGAGCCGGCGGCTTGATCCTGCGGCAGTGGTTGCTCGCAGCCGCCCTGGCCGGGTTGACTGCGGCGCACGCCGCGCCGCTGGTCGTGCCGGCACGCATCGACGCCGCCTTGTCGGCCATGGTCAAGCGCGGCGAGCTGGTGGGGGTCACCGCCCTGGTCTACGAGGGTGGCCGCGAGGCCTATTTCGGCGCCTTCGGCCAGGCGGACCGGGAGCCCGGCCGCGCGATGGCGCGCGACGCGCTGATGCAGATCCACTCCATGACCAAGCCCATCACCGGCGTGGCGCTGATGCAGCTCCACGAGCAGGGCCGGTTCGACCTGGATGACCCGGTGGCCAAGTACCTGCCGGAGTTCGCGAACCCGCGGGTCTGGGTGGGCGAGGGCGCCGATGGCCAGCCCGTCACGGAGCCTGCCGAGCGCGCCATCACCATCCGCGACCTGGGGCGGCACACCACCGGCATCGCCAGCGGCTCGGGGCTGCCGCCGGCCCTGGAGCGCCACATCAACGTGCACTACCAAGGCATGGCCTGGACGTCCGAGCTGAGCGGGCTGGTCGCCCGCACGGCCTCGGCACCGCTGGTGGCGCATCCCGGCCGACGCTGGACCTACGACCTGGCGACGAATGTGCAGGCGCGCCTGGTCGAGAAGCTGTCGGGCCAGCGCTTCGAGGACTACCTGCACGACCACCTGTTCAAGCCCATGGGCATGGCCAGCACGCGCTTTCACGTGGCGCGCGACGCCGCTGATCGCGCCCGCTTCGCGCCCAGCTATGCCCGCGATGCGAACGGCCGGCTGCAGCGCATCCCCGATGCGCAGTCACACGCCTACAACGACAGCGACTGGCCGCTCAAGACCGGCACCACCGGCCTGGTGTCGACGCTGGACGACTACATGACCTTCGCCCGCATGCTGCTGGGCGGGGGCGTGGCGCCCAACGGCACGCGGTTGCTGAAGGCGCAGACGGTCCGGCTGATGGCGACCGATGCACTGCCGCCCGAGCTGAGCGACCGCGCCTGGCTGCCCAGCAAGGGCAACGTCGGCTTCGGCATCAACTTCGGCGTGCGCGTGGGCCCGCCGCGCGACTCGGGCGAGTATTCCGGCGCGCCCGGCGAGTTGTTCTGGGACGGCGCGGCCAACACGCTGTTCTGGGTCGACCCCAAGCACGGCATCGCGGCGGTGCTGTTCACTCAGCTCTACCCGCCGGGCGACGGCAAGCTCAACCGGGCCTTCCGCGATGCCGTCTATGCCGACGACACCGAGGCATTTGCTGGCAACAAGCCGGCGCCTTAAGGCTAGTTCTCTGGCCGGCGCCACAGCCAGATCGCGACGGTGGCCATCACCGCCGGCACGCCGATCTTCACGGCCAGCGGCAGCGGCATGAAGGCCAGCATGATGGCACTGCAGCTCATCATGACGGTGGCCAGCCACTTGGCCCGGCGTGGCACCGCGCCCTTGTCGCGCCAGCTGCGGATGTGATGGCCGAAGTGGGTGTGGTTGAGCAGCCAGGTCTCCAGCGCCGGCCAGCCCTTGCTCGCCGCCCAGGCGGCCAGCAGCAGGAAGGGCACGGCGGGCATCAGCGGCAGCACGACGCCCAGCATGGCGAGCACCAGGCACACAGCCGCCAATGCGCGCCACAGCAGCCGAGCCAGCGCGCGCCTCATGCCGGCGCCTACTTCAGTCCGCCGCTGAGGAACTGCTGCAGCCGCTCGCACTGCGGGCGCAGCAGCATCTCCTTGGGGTTGCCTTCTTCCTCGACCTTGCCCTGATGCAGGAACAGGCAGTGGTTGGACACCTCGCGCGCAAAGCCCATCTCGTGCGTGACGACCACCATCGTGCGGCCCTCGCCGGCCAGGTCGCGCATGACCTTGAGCACCTCGCCGACCAGCTCCGGGTCCAGTGCCGATGTGGGCTCGTCGAACAGCATGACCTCAGGCTCCACGGCCAGCGCGCGGGCGATGGCCACGCGCTGCTGCTCGCCGCCCGACAGCTGGGCCGGGTAGACGCCGGCGCGGTGCGCCACGCCGACGCGGGCCAGCAGCGCCTGGGCGCGCTCGATGGCCTCGGCCCTGGGCTTGCCCAGCACGTGGATGGGCGCCTCGATGACGTTCTCCAGCACGGTCATGTGGGCCCAGAGGTTGAAGTTCTGAAACACCATGGCCAGCTTGGCGCGCCAGAGCTGGAGCTGCTTGGCCTCGGCGGCCTTCAGGCTGCCGTCGCGGTCGCGCACCAGCTTCAGGCTTTCGCCGCACAGGCTCAGCTCGCCTTCGTTGGGCTGCTCCAGCAGGTTCAGGCAGCGCAGCAAGGTGCTCTTGCCCGAGCCCGAGGAGCCGATCAGCGTGACGACGTCACCGCGCTTCGCGGCCAGCGAGATGCCCTTGAGCACCTCGCGCTCGCCGAAGCGCTTGTGGATGTTGGTGGCTTGAAGCTGGATCATGGGTTCAGGCACCAAGGAGTTTGCCGGTGCGCAGCGCTTCGCGGCCGGCGACCTTGGCGACGCGCATGCCGGCGTTGGCAAAGCGCAGGAAGTCGCGCGCGAAGAACAGGCCGTCGACGGGGCTCTTCAGCTCCGTCACATCGGCCGTGATCGGGTCGATGACATGGGCCAGCACCTCGCCGGCCTTCACCTCGGCACCGACCTGCTTCAAAAAGGTCAGCACGCCGGGCACGGGTGATTTGATCGGCATGCTGCCCGCCAGCGGACGAGCGTCGCCGACTGCGTCGGGCAGGGCGGGCTTGTCACCGGCGATGAGGCCGCGCCAGCGCAGGAAGTCGACGATGTTCTTCGCGTCTGCCGCCGCCAGCTCGTGCGTCACATCACAGGCGCCGCGCAGCTCGACGGTGACGGACAGACAGGCCTGCGGAATCGGGAACTTGCCGCCGAAATGCTGGCCCCACTTCCACCAGACCTGCGAGCAGGCCTCGTCGAAGGGGTTGTCGCCGGAGTCCTGCGCCAGCAGCGTCAGGCGCGAGCCGAGGAAGCGCGCCAGCGGCTCGCAGTCGGCCCAGCATGGCGTCTCGGTGTAGAGGTGCATCAGCGCCTGGGCATCGCAGTGCAGGTCCAGCACGATGTCGGCGTCGCAGGACAGCGCCAGCAGCGTACGGCGTTGCGACTGCAGCTCCGTGTCGACCGGCGAGGCCAGCACGGCGGCCTTCAAGGCGCGGCGCAGCAGGGCGACGTTGGCGGCGGCGTCGGCGCCCAGCTGCGACTCCACCGCCTGCGCGACGGCGGCGACCTGGTCGGGGTAGTGGCGGTTGAAGTTCTCGCCCGACATCAGCTCGAAGCGGCCCAGGTGGGCGTGCAGCAGGAACTGGGAGAGGCCGATGGGGTTGGCCATCGGCACGAGGACGATCTCGCCGGTGATCTGGCCGGCAGCTTCCAGCGCGGTCAGTTGCTGGCGCAGGTGGTGGGCCACGAGCATGCCGGGCAGCTCGTCGCCGTGCAGCGAGGCCTGGATGTAGGCCTTCTGGCCGCCGGTCTGACCATAGTGCAAGGAGACCAGCTCGCGTTGCGTGCCTGGGGCGGGAGAGATGAGAGGGTGGCGAACGGTTTGCATGATCAACGGCTCATCATGGGTTTGAGCCAGCGGTTCTCGGCCCAGCGGAACAGCCCCACCAGCACCAGCGTCAGCACGAAGTAGAAGGCGCCGGCCGTGATGAAGGCCTCGAAGGGCAGGTAGTAGGTGGCATTGACGGTGCGTGCCGCGCCGGTCAGGTCCAGCAGCGTGACGACGCTCGCCAGGGACGTGCCGTGCAGCATGAAGATGGCCTCGTTGCCATACGCCGGCAGCGCGCGGCGCAGGGCAGCCGGCAGCACGATGCGGCGCAGCATCAGGGCGCGTCCCATGCCCAGTGCCTTGGCGGCCTCGATCTCGCCGGCGGGCAGCGCGCGGATGCTGCCGGCGATGATCTCGGTCGTGTAGGCCGCCGTGTTCAGCGTGAAGGTCAGCCAGGCGCAGAAGGTGGCCGACGACAGCCAGGGCCAGGCCCAGCTCTCGCGCACGGCGTCGAACTGCGCCAGGCCGTAGTAGCAGAGGAAGAGCTGTACCAGCATCGGCGTGCCGCGGAAGACGTAGGTGTAGGCCCAGACCAGCCTGGAGGCGATGCCCTTGGAGACCGTGCGCACGACAGCCAGCGGCACGGCCAGCAGCAGGCCGCAAGAGAGCGACAGCGCCAGCAGCTTCAGCGTGACGCCCAGGCCCTCCACGTACTTCGGGAATTCGTCGAGGATGGCGTCGAAGTTCAAAGTCGTGCCTCCTTCGCGCCGATAGCCAGGCGCTTGCTGGCCCACGCGAAGCCGAGCTCCGACAGGCTGGTGAAGACGAGGTAGATCAGTGCCACGGCGAGGTAGAAGCTGAACGGCTCGCGCGTGTTGCCGGCCGCCTGCTGGCCGCGTGTCATCAGGTCAGACAGGCCGATGACCGAGACGATGGCCGTGCTCTTGACGAGCACCAGCCAGTTGTTGGACAGGCCCGGTAGCGCATGGCGCAGCATCTGCGGCAGCGTGATGCGCCATAGCACCTGGCGCGGGCTCATGCCAAAGGCCAGGCCGGCCTCGCGCTGGCCCGGCGGCACGGCCAGGAAGGCGCCGCGGAAGGACTCGGTCAGGTAGGCGCCGAAGATGAAGCCGATGGTCAGCACGCCGGCGACGAAGGGGTTGATGTCGATGTAGTCCTCGTGGCCCAGCATCGGCGCGAGCGTGTTCACGGCGACCTGCCCGCCGTAGAAGACCAGCAGCATCAGCAACAGGTCGGGCACGCCGCGGATCAGCGTCGTGTAGACGGTCGCCAGGCCTTGCGCCACGCGCGAGCGCGACAGCTTGGCCAGCGCACCGACCAGGCCCAGCACGATGGCCACGGCCAGGGACGACAGCGCCAGGCCAAGAGTGACCGATGCGCCTTCGAGGAGGCTGGGAAGAAATCCGTGCAGGAGCATGTCTAGCGCGTGGGGCTGACGAGGTCGAAACTGAAATAGCGGTCGTTCAGCGCCTTCAACGCGCCGCTGCGGCGCAGCGCGGCCAGTGCGTCATCGACGCGCTTGCCCAGCGTCTGGGCGTCTTCCTTGCGCAGGCCCACGCCAATGCCCTTGCCATAGTGGTGCTCGTCGCGGCCGAAGTCAGGCCCTTTGAAGCCGAAGCCGCGGCCCTCGGCATGGTTCAGGAAGCCGAACTGCGCGATGACGGCGTCCACCAGCGTTGCGTCCAGCCGGCCGGCCTTGAGGTCCAGGAAGACCTGGTCCTGCGTGGCGTAGCGCATCACCTGGCTGCCCTTGAACTGCTCGGCCAGGAAGCGCTCATGGATGGTGCCGCGCTCCACGCCGATGCGCCGCCCCTTCAGCCCTGCCGGGGTGGCCTCCAGGCGCGCATCGGTGCGCATGACCATGCGCACCGGCGAGAAGTAGTAGGGCGACGAGAAGGCGATGAGCTGCTGGCGCTGCGGCGTGATGGACATCGAGGCCAGGATGGCGTCGATCTTGCGCGACTGCAGGGCCGCGATGAGGCCGTCGAAGTCGAGGATCACGGGCGTGACCTGCAGCCCCATGTGGCGACACAAGGCCTCGGCCACTTCGACCTCGAAGCCCTTGAGCTGGCCGTCGGTGCCGATTTCGCTGAAGGGCGCATAGCCGACCGCGAAGCCGATGCGCAGGCGCTGCGGCGGTGTCTGGGCCATCGCCGAGCCGGCGATGGCCAGGGGGGCAGCCAGGGCGGAGCGCCTTCGCATCACTTCTTGGGCGAGATGTCGTAGTCGAAGTACTTGTCGGCGAGCTTCTTGAAGGTGCCGTTGGCCTGCAGCGCATCGATGGCGGCGTTGAACTTCTTGCCCAGCGTGGCTTCGTCAGCCTTGCGCATGCCCACGCCGGTGCCGGCGCCGAAGATCCTGTCGTCGCTGATCGGCCCGCCGACGAAGGCGAAGCCCTTGCCCTCGGGCTTCTTCAGGAAGCCGAAGTCGGCGGCCGGCGAGTCCATCAGCGTGGCGTCGATGCGGCCGCTCTTCAGGTCCAGGAAGACCTGGTCCTGGCTGCCGTAGCGCACGATGTCGCTCTGCTTGAAGGTGGCGGCGGCATAGGTCTCGTGCGTCGTGCCGCGCTGCACGCCGATCTTCTTGCCCTTCAGGCCGGCGGCGGTGGGCTCCAGCGGGGCGCCGGCCTTGGCGACCAGGCGGGCCGGCGTGGCGTAGTAGGGCTTGGAGAAGGCCACCACCTTCTGGCGCTCGGCGGTGATGGAGACGCTGGCGAAGATGGCATCCACCTTGCGCGATTGCAGCGCCGGAATGAGGCCGTCGAACTCCTGCTGCACCATCGTGCACTGGGCCTTCATCTCCGCGCAGTAGGCCTGCAGCAGCTCGATCTCAAAGCCCTTCAACTTGCCGTCGGGGCCGATCTCGGAGAACGGCGGGTAGGCGCCTTCGACGCCGATGCGCAGCTTCTTCCATTCGGGGGCCTGGGCCTGGGCGACGGATGCGGCCAGGGCCAGCACAAGCAGGGCGGTTTTCTTCATGTCGGACCTTTTGGGTGGGACGGTTCAGCGGGTGACGGCCGGTAGCCAGTCACGCAAGGCCGCAAGGGTAGCAGCCGGGTCTTCCTCGTGAGGCACATGGCCCAGGGCGTCAAACACCCTCAGGCGGCTGCCCGGAATGGCCTGCTGGAAGGCCTGGCCCCAGCGCGGCGGGATGAGCCGGTCCTTGCCGCCCCAGAGGATGAGCGTGGGCACCTTGATCTCGGGCAGGCGCTCCACCGGCCCGGGGGCGAGCTGGTCCATGCGCTGCATCAGCGCTGCGCGGTTGCCCTCGCGCAGCGTGAGCTCGTAGTAGCGGTCCACCAGCTCTGCGCTGACGCGCGACGGGTCGCCGTACACGTTGGTGACGCTGGCCTCGATGGCGCGGCGCGGCAGCAGCCAGCGCATGGGCTCGCGCAGCACCGGGATGCGGGCGATGCGAAAGCCCAGCGGCAGCGATTCGGGCACGAAGTCGTGGCCGGCGGCGTCGACCAGCACCAGGCCGG
>Ga0114942_1000040_pt1 | contig 32515 bp, 29 predicted proteins | sample LowerColdCreek_FD_88674 | JGI IMG/M metagenome (GOLD analysis project Ga0114942, IMG submission 88674) | Groundwater microbial communities from Cold Creek, Nevada to study Microbial Dark Matter (Phase II) - Lower Cold Creek | ecosystem: Environmental > Aquatic > Deep subsurface > Groundwater ... | reverse complement strand
TAGATTTCATTTTCAGCAGTTTCAATAAAACCAAAATGTCTTTCATTGTCGTATCGTGTAATATGTCCTTTATGTGTTTGTAGTGTGTCCATAGAATTACAGGCAACGAACAGGGCTTTGTGTCAGGTTGGAATTTATCATTCCGTCTGCCTGTAACTACTGTTCATTGATTATTGATTATTGAAATTACCAAAAATGCCGATTGAGTGGAGTCCAGCTGATAAAAAATGTTGATTAGAAATACTAGTGCTCACTTATTCCGTCCACCCGACTTGCACAAAACCCCTTGTTATATGTAGGCTTTCAAAAGATTGTACTTATTTGGTGTTTTTGTATCTGCTTCCTTTTATATTGTTTTGGTGTCTGCTATTTCTTCTGCTGTTACTTCTTCTATTCTTAAACTCTTCTTCGTTTTACCATTTCTGCTGCAGACTTGTTTTGTATTTTCAACTTCTTTTTTTCTCAAAAGCTTTCTTCTGTCTTTCATTGGCTTTCGTTTTGTATTCATTTTACGGGCGTTTGGTAATTGGGGTGTTTCTGTTCTATTTTGATAACCTTAATTAGCCAAACCCAAACAACACCGATAATACCGTAAACACCGCGTTAAAAAACCTCTGAAGCCAAAAAAAAGATTTAACTAAAACTGACCGTGAAAAAACGACCATTGTCCACAAAAATAAGCTTACATATAACTCATAAATAGGCGAATGTTTGCAACCTATTTATAAGTTTTTTTATTTGTGAAGATAATATTTTAAAACGCATCTTATTTTCATCAATTCAACTTTTCACTTAAAACTATTGCGTATTTAATATATATTTTATCTATTTATTTTTCATACATATAATTATATCTATAATAAAACGCAATTGCGTTTTATTATAGATATAATTGCTACATATTCTTTTTACGCATTATTCTATCTAGCGGACTTTCTACCTTCGTTAGTTCTTTTTTACTTACATGGGTATACCGTAAAGTAGTTTTTATATCATTATGCCCTAATAATTCTTGTATGTACTTTATATCCGTTCCGTTTTCTAATAAATGGGTGGCATAACTATGCCTTAAGTTATGAAAACTCATATTACTTGGTAAACCCAGCTTTTTGTAAGCAGCCTTAAAAATACTTTGGGCACTTCTTACCGAGTAGGGCTCTGTACTTTCTTGCCCTTCAAATAACCATGTTTTTGGTTTGTATTCTTTTGCATACACCCTTAATACGTCAAGCGTTACTTTAGCTAATGGCACAACCCTATCTTTTTTACCTTTTGCCCTTTCTACAAAAATTTCCATTCTATCGCTATTAATACTTGCTACTTGTAAGCCTATTACTTCGCTAACTCGTAAGCCAGCACTGTAAGCAGTAATTAGTATTGCCTTATGCTTTAAGTTTTCAACACTTAATAGGCCTTCTATAATTTTTTCTTCACTAATTACTTTGGGTAGCTGTAGGTGTTTTTTTGGCCTAGGAATATCCCAAAAAAATTTTTCTTTCCCTAATACTTGCTCGTAGTAAAATTTTAATGCGTTCATTCTGCTATGTAAGGTGGCTTCGCTTAGCTTAAGTGTATTATGGCAATATGCTAGGTAACTTTTTATTTTACTTTCGGAGAAACTGTCTGCCGGGTGCATGCCTAGTTTTAATAAAAACTGCTGTAACTCGTTGCAATAAGTTCTAATAGTGCTTGCACTGTAGCCTTTTAACACTAGCTTTTGGTGTAGATTAAGTAATACGTGTTGGTTAGCCGGTAATACTTGGGCAATTATTTTAGTGTTTATTGCTTTTACCATGGGTAGCCGCTCTTGCACTGCAATAGGTGCTATGGTGGCTTCTATATTTACACCAAGTAACTGTCGGTTATACTTAGTATCGGCTACATACCAAGCTTGCCAAGTTTTGCTCCATTTAGCTTGTAGGGTTTCTGCCAATTTATATTGCACCTGCGGATCGTAAGGAAAATAAAGCAACAATACCGCTTTGTTTCTATGAAATGCTGCTTTTATATTCATATTTGTAGGCTTTGCAATGGCTTGTTATGGCTTCGCCTACCTCAGTTACATATTTAGTATGTACTCAGTAATATTAAACCAAACTAAGCAACATTGTATATATAAAAAAATTTTATACGTTATTTCTTTTTAGTCAAACTATTTATTACCGAATTCAAAAAAAACAAGCTATGCCATTAAATAGAAAAGCAACACCCACATAGGCAGGTGTTGCTAATAGGATGTAACTACTAGGCGGCTTTTTTGCCCAATAATACAAACTCACTTACCACTATTTCTGTAACATACTTTTTTACACCTGCTTTATCGGTGTAGCTGCGGTGCACTAATTTTCCCTCAACAGCAAGTTCCGCTCCTTTTTGTACCAACTTTTCTATTAATGCTGCGGTATTACCCCATGCAACTAGATTATGCCACTGCGTATCCACTACTTTCTCGCCCTTGGCATTTTTACTTACTTCGTTGGTAGCAATACTAAATTTTGCAACTTTTTTGTTGCCGTCTAACGCTTTTACTTCGGGTATTGCACCTACATTACCCATTAATCTTACTTGATTACGCATGTTGCTCATAACATTTTTTTTAACTTGTTTTCGAAATATGGCTTATCGCCGTTTTGTTTACAGTGCAAAGATGTTATGGCAAATAAAGGGTACTCGTATTTTAAACGTTTATAGGGGTAAATAATCGTTTTAAAGCGTTTAAAAATGGCAAGATGCCTATTGGTATTGGCTTACAAGTAAAGGTAAGTTTTAATAAAAAATCCTACATTTAAATAAATTGTTTCAAAAAAAACGTATGGAAACTAGAAAATGCTTGGCCTGCAATAAGCCCGTAAAGGGCCGAATAGATAAAAAATTTTGTGATGATTATTGCCGGAATAATTATAACAATAATAAGGAAGTGGATGGTGCTATAATTATAAAGCAGGTAAATAATTATTTGAAAAAGAATAGGAAAGTTCTACAAGACTTTTTAGGTGAGCATGATATGATAAAACAAAGTAAAATACGGTTACTGGAAAAAGGATTTCATATAAAATATTTTACACACCAATATGTAAATGCAAAGGGAAATACCTACTTTTTCTGTTATGAGTATGGCTATTTATTGCTTGAGAACGATTGGGTACTTATTGTAAAAAGAGAGCCTAAGTAATACTTGTAACAAGCCGGCAACTACTGAATTTTTTGCTGTACTAATTGGCCTAACTCTTTGTCAATTTGTCCAAGTTTTCCATATTCCACCACCCGCCCAACTTCTTCCATTTTATTATTGAAAATTATGAAGGTGGGTACATTTACAATATTGTATTTCTTGTGTAAGTTGCTAATGGTTTGCTTTTTTTTATCTACGCCAATTAAGGTTATTTTGCTAGCGTGGTAACCACTTTTATCAATTAATTTGTAAAAAACTGGTAGCAAGTTTTGTGTATCGTGGCACCAAGTTCCTCCAAATACTACCATAGAAAAATTATCTTTTTTCTCCGAAAATACTTTTACTGCATTGGCATCTGCTGTTCCGTATTTCATATTTGTTTTAAACCAGGGGAAACTTGTATCAGCCTCAATTAATTCCCTATTTATTTTTCCTACCAATACTTTATCATCACCATCTTGTGTGGCAGTGTACCCGTTTTTCTTTGATACTGTGCAGCTAGTTAATAATATTACTGCAAATACTATAGTACTTATATTTTTCATTATGCTTGTATATTAGCTTTTAACTCTAACAAAAAAGATTTAAACTGTTGCAATGTTTGCATTAACAACATATTGGTATCAATGGTTTTCTTGTTATCCTTAAGGTATTGTTTTGCTCCCTCAATACTGAATTTCCTTTGCCTTAGCAAATAATAAATTACTTGTAAGTTTTTTACATCCTCTGGTCTAAAAAGCCTGTCGCCTTTTCTATTTTTTCTAGGTTTTAGAATATCAAATTCGTTTTCCCAATAACGTATTAGGGAGGTATTTACATGAAACCAATCGGCAACAGTGCTAATGTTATAGTATTGCTTTTGAAATAGTGTTTCTTCATTAGGCACTTCTACATAATGCACTTCTGCATCAATGTCTTTGAATGATTTTCTTCCCCTTTTATTTAATTCTGCTGCATCTGGCTTTAGTGGTCTTCGCTTTGCTTCATTTGGTGTAACTACTTCTTTACTAGCCAACTGGTGTTTAACCGCTTCTAATTCATCAGCTACTGTTGGTAAGGCAACTATTTCTTCACCGCTTACATTATTGGCAGCTAATACCGCTTCTTTAGCAGTACTTGGCTGCACCTGTTCATTTATTGGTACATCAATAATTATTGGCTCAGCGGTAACTTCTACTTCGTTTTGTACATGCTGGGGCTCATTTACAATTTCAATTATTGGCTTTGGTTTTTGCTTAATTTTTACCCCAATCTTATCGTCGGAAAATATAAAATTACTTTCATTTTTTTGTTCCTTGTTTGCTGGCGTTACCAATGGTTGCACCAGTTTTTTATCTGTGTTTTCTTCAGATTTTTTTATAATAGGTTCACCAAACAAGTCTAACTGAATCATACACAAAAATAATGCTTATTAAGTGTATCATTGGCTATAAAATTTTAGATAATCAATTAATAAAATGCATAATAGTATGTTTGTAAAAAATACTATTATGCTTGCAAAAAGTATAGCGGTTTGCGGGGCTGGCACTATGGGTTCGGGCATTGCACAAATGGCTGCACAAAGTGGCTTGCACACAATTTTATTTGATATAAATGAAACGGTATTGCTTAACGGAAAAAAAGCAATTGAGAAAAATTTACAACTGCAATTAGCAAAAAATAAGCTAACAGAAGCTACCTACGAACTTACCCTACAACACCTTAGCTATACCAACGATATTAATAATTGCAAAGCCAATGTAATTATTGAAGCTATTGTAGAAAATATTGAGGTAAAGCAGCAGCTATTTACCCAATTACAAGCAGTTAATAGCCCAGCTACCATTTACGCAAGTAACACTTCTTCTATTTCAATTGAAAAGCTTAGTAGCAGTTTCAATAGCCCCAGTTTATTCTGTGGCATGCACTTTTTTAACCCTGCAACAGTTATGAAATTAGTAGAAATTATTACACATACTTACACCAGCAATGAAACCATAAAAATAGTAGAGCAATTGGGTAAGCAAATGGGTAAAACAACTGTGGTATGCAAAGATAGCCCTGGCTTTATTGTTAACAGGGTTGCCCGCCATTATTACTTACAAGCAATGCTATTGATAGAAAATGGCACCGTAACCGATATTGCAACTATTGATGCGGTGCTTGAAAATGCAGGATTTAAAATGGGGCCTTTTAAATTAATGGACCTTATAGGCCTTGATGTAAACTTTGCAGTAAGTAATATTGTATGGAACGATATGGGAAAGCCTAAGCGACTTACCCCATCTACCCTGCAACAACAAATGGTTAGCAACGCACATTTAGGGAAAAAAACTAATAAAGGCTTTTACAACTATTAATAACTTAACCTTAAAAAATGATATTAGTTACTGGCGCAACGGGTTTGGTAGGTAGCCATTTAGTAGAAATGTTATTACAGCAAGGGCAAGCAGTTAGGGCGTTGTATAACCATACGGCACCACCTGCCCATTTACAAAAAGCAACTTGGATGCAGGGTGATATTTTAGATATTTTATCGCTTGAAGCAGCAATGGAAGGCGTATCTAAAGTGTACCATTGTGCAGCACTAGTATCATTTAACCCAAAAGAAAAAGAAAAATTATTTGAAATAAATGTTACAGGAACCGCCAATGTAGTAAATGCTTGTATTGTGCAGCAGGTGCAAAAATTATTATTCGTAAGCTCCGTAGCAGCATTAGGAAGAATAAGGGAAGATAAACCAATTGACGAAACCATGCATTGGACCCCCCAAACAAGTAATAGCCAATATGGCAAAAGTAAATACTTAGCAGAATTAGAAGTATGGCGTAGCATTGGCGAGGGGCTAGATGCAGTAATTGTTAACCCAGTAATTATAATTGGCGCCGCTAATTGGCACAACGGATCGGCAGGAATTTTTAAATCGGTGTACAACCAATTTCCTTGGTACACCAACGGCAGTAGCGGATTTGTATGGGTTACAGATTTGGTGCAAGCAATGCAACAGTTAATGGATAGCCCTATTACCGCACAACGCTATATTGTTAGTGCCAATAATTATAGCTACAAGCAAATATTCGACTGGATAGCCGAAGGTTTTGGCAAGCAAAAACCCCACAAACTTGTTACCACCCTTATTGCTGCAATTGTGTGGAGGCTTGAAGCTTTTAAAGCAATATTTACTGGTAAAAAGCCTTTACTAACCAAAGAAACGGCCGCCACGGCACAGGCCAAAGTAAGTTTTAACAACCAAAAGCTATTGCAAGCCTTACCCAACTTTTCATACAGCCCAATGCAACAAGCTATTAATGATACTTGCAAAGCTTTTATAACAATGTACCAACTTTCGTAAACAAACATTAGCTTAAGCATACCAAATTTTAATACTTATTTATGCAAAAATTATCTGCAAATATTACCATACAAGCTAGCCCACAAATTGTGTGGGATGCAGTTACCAATGTAGAAAAATACAGGGCTTGGACAAAAGCTTTTCATGAAGGTTCCTACTTTGAAGGTAGTTGGGAAAAAGGTAGCAGCATTCGTTTTTTAGCTATTAATGCTAAAGGCGAAAAAGAAGGCATGCTTTCTGAAATTGCTGAAAGCCAATACCCCAATTTTATTTCCATTAAGCATTTGGGCTTAATACAAAATGGGGTAGATGATACCACAAGTAATGCGGTAAAAGAATGGGCACCTAGTTTGGAAAATTATACCATTACTGCAAATGAAAATAGTGGTAGCTCATTCGTAATGGAAATGGATGTAATAGATGCTTATTATGATATGTTTGCCGAGTTATGGCCCAAGGCGCTACATTTGTTAAAAGAGGTATGCGAACAGCTGTATACCCAACCGCCAAGCATAACCGTTACAACAACTATTGCAGCTACCAAAGAAAAAGTGTGGGAACATTACACCAACCCCATACAGGTAATGCAATGGAATTTTGCATCAGCAGAATGGCATTGCCCTAAGGCAACAAATGAGTTAGTGGTAGGTGGTAATTTTTGTTACACAATGGCCGCTAAAGATGGTAGTATGTCATTCGATTTTATTGGTACTTTCACCGCTATTGAAACTTACAAAACCATTGCTATAACCCTTGCTGATGGAAGAAAAATGCATTTAGAATTTTCTGAAAGCAGCGGGCAAACGTTGATAATTGAAACTTTTGAAGCCGAGGGTATAAATAGCCTTGTACTGCAGCAAATGGGTTGGCAAGCCATACTTAATAATTTTAAGCAGCAGGTAGAAAATAACTAATCATTTACCAGAAGCCCTATGCACTCATTTAACTTACAACCCACACATTTAAGTAACAATTTGGTGCAGCTTGTTCCGCTACAAGCCACCGATTTTGAAGCATTATTTTCCGTAGCTGCCGACCCCGCAATTTGGGAGCAGCACCCTACTAAAAATAGATATGAACGAGATGTATTTACCATATACTTTGAAGGTGCTATAGCCAGTGGCGGTGCTTTCCTAATTATTGAAAAAAGTAATAAAAAAATTATTGGATGCACAAGGTATTATCAACACCAGCCCACTAACGATTTTATATATATTGGGTACACTTTTTTTGCAACAGCTTATTGGGGCGGTAATTATAACAGCACTGTAAAAAAATTAATGATAGATTATGCATTTACCCATTATCCTGAAATAAGGTTAGAAGTTGGTGAGCATAATATTAGATCACAAAAAGCTATAGAAAGGTTGGGTGCGGAAAAAATAGCCATGCAAGCAATTGCCTACCATGGCGAGCAACCCAATAATAATTTCATTTACAGTTTAAAAAAAGAAAAGCATTTTAGCCTAAGCAAATAAAGTTTTTAAATCAAAAAAAAATGAAACTACCCCTATACCAAATTGATGCATTTACCAACACCGTTTTTGGTGGAAACCCAGCCTGCGTAATGCCCTTAGAAAAATGGCTGCCAAATGATATTTTACTAAAAATTGCAAAAGAAAATGCAGTTGCCGAAACTGCTTTTTTTGTGTGGGAAAATGATGTGGTGCACCTTAGATGGTTTACCCCTGAAATTGAGATGGACCTTTGCGGCCACGCCACCTTGGCTACAGCACATTGCTTAAAAACCATACTTGACTATCAACCCAATACCATTACTTTCCATACACTTAGCGGGCAGCTATTGGTAACTTGTACTGCTGGTATGTACAGCCTTAACTTTCCTGCAAGAATGCCTTTGGAAGAGCCTTTGCCAACGGTATGGGAAAACGCATTTAGCATTAGCCCTAATGCCGTACTTAAGGCAAGAGATTATGTATTGGTGTACGATAAAGAACAAGCCGTACGGGATATTGAAATAAACTTATATCAGTTTAATAAATTGCACCTACCCACCGGCGGCGTTATAATAACTGCACCTGGTATAAAATGCGATTTTGTATCAAGGTTTTTTACGCCAAATGCAAGTATTATTGAAGACCCAGTTACAGGTTCGGCACATTGTAGCTTAATTCCTTATTGGGCAGAAAGGCTTGGAAAAAACACAATGATTGCCCAGCAATTATCTAGCAGATTGGGCACTTTATACTGTGAGCATAAAGGCAATAGGGTAATTATGAGCGGATACGCAATTACTTATTCTGAGGGCTTTTGTTATGTGCATTTATAGGAAAATGGATACTTTATGCAAAAAATTATTGCCAATACTATTAACGAGTATATTGCTCATTTTCCTGAACCGGTGCAACAGCAATTACAGTTGCTTAAAACATATATACTAACCGCTGCCCCAAATGCTGTAGAAAAAATTAGTTACGGTATGCCTGCTTTTTACCAGCATGAATGCTTAGTATACTTTGCTGCCTATAAAAATCATATTGGTTTTTACCCTACCGCCAGCCCAATTATTGCTTTTAAAGCGGAGCTTTTACCTTATAAAACTTCTAAAGGTGCTATACAATTTTCTATTAACGAAGCCTTACCAGCTAATTTAATTAAGGAAATAGTAGCGTATAGAATAATGCAAGCAAGCGAAAAAGCTGCTTTAAAAAAGATATCAAAACGTAATAAAAAACCCTAGGCAATGCCTAGGGTAAAAGAATAAAATATCATTGTGGCTGCAATTATTTAGTTGCCGATTCCGATGCAGCTCTTTTCCACTGAGCCATATTATCGCACTTGGTATAATCGTTGTCAATAGTAATATAATAGTTGGGTAAATGCTCTCTAAACCATTTTTCTAAAGTATTCTGCTTCTTTTCCTCCAAAGCTCTTTGGGCAGTTTTGTTATAATCTTCTTTCAGGTTTTCTCTATGCGGCGCCGTTCTAGATTTTAAGTACAGCAATCTTACTGCTTTTCTACCTCTTTCGTCGGTGTAGGATTGTGGTTTTGATACGCTACCAACGCCCATATCTTTTAGGGCCAGCACCATATCTTTATCTAATATATCAATGGTAATGTAAGTGCTACCATCGCGGCCAGTAACGGCACCACCATTGAATTTACTTCCCTCTTCATCGCTGTATTTATTAACGGCTTCGCCAAAGGTAATTTCTTTGTTCACTATCTTCTTTTGCACACTATCTAGCTTTACAATAGCACCATTTACTTCATCGGCAGTAACAGCAGGTATTCTAAGTATGTGGCGTATTACCGCATCATCGCCATTACGGCTAACCATTTGTATGATATGAAAACCGAATTTCGATTTTATAACCGGTGAAATTTGGCCTTCCTTTAGCTTAAAGGCTGCGTTAAAAAAGGTAGGATCCCACTGCTTATCGTTTCTATTAAGGTTATATTGGCCGCCCGTTTCTTTACTTCCTGGGTCTTCAGTATACAATTTTGCCATAGCGTCAAATCGCTGTTGGCCTGCCTCTACCTTTCTTTTTATTTCATATAACTCTTTGGTTACATATTCTTCTACATCTTTATTAGCCTTTGGATATACAATTACTTGGCTTACTTCTATTTCACTTTCGTAATAAGGTAAGCTATCGGCAGGTATTTTATCAAAATAGGCTTTTACCTCATTTGGGGTAATTTTTACATTATCTAGTATTTTGGCTCTCATTTGGTCGGCCAATTTTCTTTCTTTAAAAGGCTCTTTAAAGTCTTCTTTTATTTGGTATACACTTTTACCTGCAATTTCTTCTAGCACTTCTTTGCTGCCGTAGGCACCAATAAAACTGCGTATTTGGTTGTCAAGCAATCCATCTAACTCATCATCGCTAACGGTTAGGGAATCTTTATTGGCTTGTAGTACTAGTGCTTTTTGTATAAGCTGCCCTTCTAAGAAGGCACATTCGGGATTATCGGGTAAGCTAGCCTCCTGACCCTGCCTTTTATAATCGGCAATGGCATTTACAATATCCGATTTAAGCACAATTTTATCACCCACTTGTGCTATAATTTTATCTGCTACAATTTTTAAAGATTTTTTTGTGCTGTCTTGGGCTATGCTGGCGGCTGAAACTGAAACAAACAGCAGTGCGAAAAGTAATTTCTTCATAATATCATCTAATGCATTCAAAAATAAGCATTCGAAAGTGTGTAAATACAAAGTAGCCCATTAATTAGAATATAATGGGCTAATAATTAACAAACATTTTAACAGGGTAAATAATAAATTGATGGTTACACTCTGTAATAATCGGCTTTCCAATGTTGTATAGCTGCTTTTATTTGCTTGCTTTTTAAGCCCTCCTGTGCTGCTTTTTGGCAAAGTTGCACAAACTCTGAATCGCTGGCAAAGCGTAATGCAATTATTTGGCTGGGCTTTAGTTGTGTTGGTAACGGTGCATTGGCTAGGCGCTGGTGCCTTTCACTCTCTTCCAATATTATTACCCTGTCTTGTGCTTTTAGGGCAAATGCTCTTGCATAAAATGCAGTAACCAATAGGGCTACGCTTAACAAGGCAAATAAAATGGCATTAATTAGCAACTGCGTATTACCATAATTGGCAGTTAAGTTATAGCCCAAATTGTAGAACGCTAGTATAAGCGTAACCCCAATAATAGCAGTTAGTACTTTGTGATAACCGGTTACCAAACGAGCATGATTAGAGAAATTTTGTGGTTGCATTTATATTGTGTGGTTTTTAAAAAACATTTGTTTTAAGCCTTGTACCTACCTTTTTTGCCCAAATAATTTCTAAGTTATAACTTTCTTCAGCGGTTTGGGCAAATGTTTCCTTAATGTATTGCAAGCTGCAGAATTCTTTTCTATTGCCTTTTACTGTGGTACTAAAGTAGGAGTAGCCTGCACCTTCCGTATTAGCACCGCTAATTTTTCTCGCTTCTTCTACCTTCCAAGATTTTTTTAGTAGGTTCCTTAAATATTTATAATTGGCACTTAATACGGCTGTTTCAGTGGTTTTAAAACTGCTAGCAATGTAGGCTTTATATAATTTGCCATCGGCAAACTCTAAAGTAATTCTAGGATTTGTACCCTTAAAGCAAGTAATACTATCGGCTTTGTAGGTTATATATTCCATTTGTATAGAATCGCCGGTGAGATAGGTAGGTTTAAAGCCTTTTTTGCTTCGGCTAAGTTCGGTAAGGGGTAAGCTTGCTTTTATAAGTTTATCAACCTGGGTAATTGTAAGTCCGTTTTTTATAGAAAATAATTTTTGGAAGGCACATTCTGCAGCAGGTGCTACTTGTGTTGCTAATTTTTTGGGTTGAGCCTTAATAATAGTAGCACTGCAAATAAAAAGCAGTAGTAAAAGGGTTTTTTGCATGTAAAGGGCTGTTTTTATTATTGGTTGAAAATACTTAAAATTTATTGTTCTGGTAAGCTATCGTAATTATAGAGTTTTAGTACAAAAAGGCCAAGATTTTTATAAGGCGGCACATACTCGGCTAATAAACTAGTTGCATAAGCATTTGCCTTAACAGTTGTTTGTAAGCTGCTCCAAACTTCTTTCCATTTTATGTTGGTAGCATTGGTAATATTATTATTTATTATTTGTAGCATTGGGTTGTTAACAGCTGCGGTTCCCGTTTGCTTGGTGGCTATAATATGTGCCAACTTGCATACTTCACCCACGGTAATAATATTTTTATAACCACCGCAACTGCCAAGAATGCATAACTTAAAGTATGGCTGCAAATATTGTAGTGTATTGGGTAAGTGGTAGCTATGGCCCCGGTGAATTAAAATGCTTGGTTTAATATGTTGCTGTTGTAAATAAGTCTGTAGTTTTTTTATTGCCTCAAGGTCTTTTTCGGTTTCATGGTGCAATGGTTTGTTGGCATAAATAATTGTTGGTTGCTTAGCCGCTACGCTTTTAATTATTATCCAATAGCTTGAAGCAGCAGTATCAATTACCCAATCTTTTTTATTAAAAATTGCTAAGTAGGTTTTAAAGGACATAAGCCCATCTTTATCCCCATAAAAAAATACTTGTTGGTAAACGGTGTCTTTAGTATTAAGCAAGTCTTTGATACTAAGTTCTTGGTAACCGCCTATTTGCTGGCTACTACTATCTTGCTGTAAAAGTGTGGAGTACACATTTTGTAATATGCTATACAGTTTGGTGCCAAAATATTGTTTTTGACTGCTGCACTTATCAATATTCTGCTGAATGATGGCTTGTACCTGAGCATCCAATACTGGGTTGCTATGTAGGCCAATAAATGCATCGGCTACGTTCATGGCTTCTTCCACTCCATCATCGGTATCGGCATCTACATTGCTAATAAATTTATTAAGCAATGCCAATTGCTGCTCGGTGGGCATAGCTTGTAAAAATGTATTTAGTGTGTTGTAGTGGCCGGCAATACGCATGAATCTTCTAAAATATTGATAATCTACTAGGGTAAATAATTCATGTGCGTTTTGTGTGTTGTACTTAGCCATTAAGCGCTTGAATAAGCCTAAATAACTACTGGTAAATAAGTCCATTTCGCCATGTACAATAATAGCATACAAGTCTTGTGTTCTTAGCCCCTCAATTGATTGAAAGCGTTGCTTATCTGTTAGCTCATGCTTTTCATTAATATCATTTACAAAAAACTGAATGGTTTTATTGGTTAATGCATTTTCCACTGCTGTACGCATGGGTGCTGCAATGCCTTGTTTCTTTTTCCTATAATTTTCTTGAGCCGTATTTACCAATAACTGGTAGTAGGCCACAATATCTTTTCGGGTAGTAGTTATTTCCTCAACGGTTTTTTCATTTCGGGCTAGCAATGCGGCAAAGGGCATTATTTCTTGCTTGTTATAATTGCCTTTTAGCTTTATCAATTGCTGCACTATAGGTATTTGGCTTTTTTCTATTTTGTGCTTTAAGGGTGTGGTAGCATTTTCAATATAGCTAACTACATATGCTGGGTGGTGGCTTGCTACGGTGTATAATAAAGTATCAAAATAAGGGTAGTTAATGTTGCTATTTAAGTAGGGCAAAATTTTCTCTTCCTTTGTAATAAGCTGTTTAAATGTGCTTATTGCCTGCATTTGCCTACCTCTATTAAAGTTGGCAAAAGCATCGGTTACCAACTTACTTCTTCTAGGGCCTAAATTTTTAAAATATATAAAAAATGGTTCTCTTTTTAGCAAGGCAAATAACACATTGGTATAAGCTTGCAAAGCATCAGGAATATCAAATTGCTCAAAGCTATTTTGGTATAATTTTCCTCGAAGGTTTTTTAATAGCAAATCAATTGAGGCAACCGCTCTTTGCTTGTTGTAGGAGGAAACGGTATCTAACAATTGCACCGCCTTTACAATACTATCTGCTTTTTCATTGGCAAATTGTAGTAGGTAATTTTTTATTCCCTCATCCATTTTTCTTTTTTCGATAAATTGTGTGAAGGCTTTTTGCTCGTTAGCTAAACTAATTTTTACCAACGCCATTGTATCTTTTGTTTGTGCATTGCCATGGGTAAGCAGTAGCATAAAGTAAGCTACGCTTAAAACGTAGCGTATTATTCGCCTCATATTATTTGTATTATTTAATTGGTTGGTTACAGTAACAACTTTTATTATGCTGTTACCATATTATTGTAAATGTTTATTATAATTTTTATATCAAACTGAGTCTTAATTTTTGCTCGGCTTGCTATACCCATTTCTTCTCTTTGGCTCAACGGCATCAGCATTACTTTTTCCATTTGTGTAGCTAGGCTTTCAATGCTACCAATATTGCAAAGTAGGCCATTAACCCCGTGGTCAATTATTTCTCTGCAACCAGTTTGGTTAGTAGCTATAAGGGGTATTTGCATACTGCCCGCCTCTAACAAACTTCTTGGCACCCCCTCGTTATAAATGGTGGGTAATACAAAACAATCGGCCTGTTGCAGTGGTACAATTACTTCTTTGGTAAACCCTAAAAAATGTAGCAGTTGCCTATTCTTCCACTTTTGTAATTTTTGTAGTGGTATTGTATCGGGGTGGTGGGGTTCAAAAAAGCCCATTACCCTACACTCAATGTTGTAGCCCTTTTGTATTAGCAAGGCAGCTGCTTCCGCAAATACTTCCACCCCTTTTTTCTGCAACATTCTAGTTAGCATTAAAAATATAAAAGGTGCTGGCTTATCTTTTAGAACTGCGGGTGAAAAATAATTGGTATCTACCCCTTCACTTGGTAAAATAAAAATTTTACTTTCTGGCACTATACCCAACTGCTTAAATACGGCAGCATTTTCGGCATTTAAAAACCAGATATGATTAATTTTTCTAAAAGCAAATTTGTATAAATTTTTTACAGCAAATAATAGCCATTGCTTTTTAATAAATGCATAGCCCAAGCCCGCTACTATTGGTATAGATGGTATTGATAAAGATGCGGCAGCTAACGAACCATAAATATTTGGCTTAATGAAATAGTGAAAAATATAAATTGGCCTTATTTGTTGGTAAATGTTCCTAAGCTGAAAAAATAATTTAACATCCTCATAAGGGTTAATATGCCGGTTGTTAAAAACCACATCATGCACTTTACAACCCTCATCCATTAACATTACCGCAAAATCGTCTTTAGTAGCTACCACATGTACTACATAGCCCTGCTGCAAAAAATGTTGCAGTATAGGCAAGCGAAAATTATACATGCTCCAACAACTGTTAGAAACAAATATTAAAGATTTCTGTTGGGTATTGCCTGCCAAATGCTTCATGTGGTAATGCAATAATAAATGATAATTTTCAATACGCTTTCACCCTACAAAATATAATTGGCTTGGGCAAAAAAACGGTATAATGCTTACTTTTACCACAAATAAATAATGGTATGCAGTTTAGAAATTTTAAAATGGTGGGTTATGTGGTGTATGGCCGTGGAAGTTTCAACCAATTAGATGCTATTTTGGCGCCTCAACGCAAGGGTGAAGCTCCTATGATATTTCTGGTTGACCATTATTTTGCTCCGAAAAATGGAGGCGATGCTAATGATATAGTAAATAGAATTCCTGTAAGGGGTAAGGACAAAATTATTTTTGCCGATGTTACTTACGAACCCAAAACTACGCAAGTAGATACCTTAGCACAAAGCTTGAAAGATGAGTTTGCTACTGTAAGTGGTATTATAGGTATTGGTGGTGGTAGCACAATGGACCTTGCAAAGGCTGTGGCATTAATGATGACAAACCCTGGCTCATCGGCCGATTACCAAGGCTGGGATTTGGTGCAGCAAGCAGGTGTGTACAAAGCGGGTATACCCACACTTAGCGGCACTGGTGCTGAGGTTAGCCGCACTACTGTATTAACTGGCCCTACAAGAAAATTGGGTATGAACAGCGATTTTACCCCTTTCGATCAAATAGTGCTTGATCCGCAACTTACAGAGAATGCCCCGGCCAATCAACGTTTTTACACTGGTATGGACTGTTATATACATTGCATTGAAAGCTTAGAGGGAACTTACTTAAATGAATTTAGTAAGAGTTATGGCGAAAAAGCTTTGCAGTTATGCCGAGAGGTTTTCCTTGGCAACCAAGGTTGGAACGCCACTTGCGATGATAAATTAATGATGGCAAGTTATGCAGGCGGTATGAGTATTGCTTACAGCCAAGTGGGTGTAGCCCATGCGGTTAGCTATGGCTTAAGCTATTTATTAGGTACCAAACACGGTATTGGTAATTGCATAGTTATGAATCATTTAGAAGAATACTACCCTACAGGTGTGGCGGAGTTTAAACGAATGGTAAACGAAAATAACATAACCATACCTACCGGTATTTGTGCTAACCTAACTGAAGAGCAATTTGAAGCCATGATGAACGTAAGTTTAGGCATGAAACCACTATGGGAAAATGCACTAGGGAAAAATTGGGAAAGTATAATGACAAGGGAAAAATTAAGGGCATTGTATGAGAAGTTGTAAGTGGTGATTGGGTTGATTGGAAATTTTATAGAGGAAATTGCAAACTATACTGCCTTAATATTTACTGAAACTGTAACCTATAAAGAAGGAGGTGTTTAAACCGAGAACTAGATAGTACATTCATAAGCTTATTGTTGTTAATATAAACAGCTTCTTGCTTTTGCTTGGGCTATAAATATTTTAGAAGTTATTTTTAGCGGAAACCCTTTTACTACGCAAAAGTAGAAATAGTAACTTGCAATAGCAAAACCACAACAAATAAATGACCTTAACCCAATACATAGATAATATAAGCAAACGCTACAAACTTGGAAATGCAACCGAACATACTTTTCGTGGAGACTTGCAACAGCTTTTAGAAACTTTAGTACCAACTATAAGGGCAACCAACGAACCTAAAAGACAAACTTGTGGAGCACCTGATTATATATTGACTCAAAAGGATATTCCTATTGGTTTTATTGAAGCCAAAGATATAGGTGATAAAGACCTTGAAGGGGTGAAGAAAACGGGCAACAAAGAACAATTTGACCGCTATAAAGCTTCTTTAAATAACCTAATTTTTACAGACTACTTAGACTTTCATTTATACATTGATGGAGTGTTTATTTCAAAAATTGCTATTGCCGAAATAAAAAATGGAATGATTATCCCCTTGCCAAACAATTTTGGTGCTTTTACTAATTTGATAAAAGATTTCTGTTCCTATATTGGACAAACGATAAAAAGTTCTAAAAAATTGGCAGAAATGATGGCGGGAAAAGCAAGGTTGCTTTCTGATATTATTGAAAACGCATTAACAACTGATGAAACTAACCATGAAAACAGCACATTGAAAGACCAAATGGAGGCTTTCAAACAAATTCTTATTCACGATATTACACCCAAAGGATTTGCCGATGTGTATGCCCAAACCATTGCTTACGGAATGTTTGCAGCTCGTTTACACGACCCAACTTTGCCCACTTTTAGCCGACAAGAAGCAGCAGAACTAATACCAAAATCAAATCCATTTTTACGCAAACTGTTTGGCTACATTGCTGGTCCTGATATTGATGACCGTATAAAATGGATTGTAGATAGTTTGGTAGAAATATTTTTAGCATGCAATGTTGAAGAGATTTTAAAAAATTATGGGAAGGCAACAAAAATGGAAGACCCAATTATCCATTTTTACGAAACGTTTTTAAGTGAATACGACCCGAAGTTAAGAAAGGCAAAAGGCGTTTGGTACACACCTGCCCCTGTTGTAAATTTTATTGTAAGGGCAGTGGATGATATTTTAAAAACCGAATTTGATTTACCACAAGGTTTGGCAGATACAAGCAAAACAAAAATAAAAATTGATGTACAAGGTAAAAAGACAGAGCAAGAAGTACACAAAGTGCAAATTCTTGACCCTGCTACAGGTACAGGAACTTTTCTTGCGGAAACCATAAAACATATTCACAAAAAGTTTGAAGGACAACAAGGCATTTGGAGCAGGTATGTAGATACACATTTATTGCCACGCCTTAATGGCTTTGAGCTGCTAATGGCAAGTTCTGCACTGGCACATTTGCAATTAGATTTGTTGTTAACCGAAACGGGCTACAAACAAACCAAAAACCAACAAAGTCTAAGAGTATACCTAACCAATAGTTTAGAAGAAAGCCACCCCGACACAGGAACTTTATTTGCCAATTGGTTAAGTGCAGAAGCCAACGAAGCCAATCACATAAAACGTGATACTCCGGTAATGTGTGTTATTGGAAATCCGCCTTACAGCGGAGAAAGTGCTAATAAAGGCGAATGGATTATGAGCCTAATGGAAGATTACAAAAAAGAACCAGGCGGAAAAGAAAAACTGAAAGAAAGAAATCCAAAATGGATAAACGATGACTACGTTAAGTTTTTGCGTTACGGACAACATTTTATTGAAAAAAACGGAAGCGGTATTTTAGCATTTATCAATCCTCACGGCTATTTAGACAACCCTACTTTTAGAGGTATGCGTTGGAACTTGCTAAAAACCTATGATAAAATTTACACAATAGATTTACACGGAAACGCAAAGAAAAAAGAAACAGCACCAGACGGAAGTGCTGACATAAATGTGTTTGATATTGAACAAGGCGTTTCAATAAATATTTTCGTAAAAACAGGCAAAAAAAAAGCTAATGAATTGGGTAAAGTTTTTCATTATGATTTATTTGGTAAACGTGATTTTAAATATGATTTCCTTTCCGAAAACTCTTTAAAAACTGTTGATTATAAGGAATTACCGAGTGTGGCACCAAACTATTATTTTGTAAGAAAAAACTTTGACGAACAAATTGATTACGACAAAGGATTTCCTATTAATGAATTATTTCCCTTAAATGTAGTAGGTATAGCAACAGCAAAAGATGCTATTTTAATAAATGAAAATTTGAGTGAATTATATGAAAATGTAGAAAATCATTTCAATGTAGTTGTAGATAAGAAATTGGCAAAAAAAATAGCTTATCGACCATTCGATACAAGAAGTATTTATTATGATGTGAAACTTGTAGAAAGAGCAAGAGAGAAAGTTATGCAACACTTCATTAAAGGAGAAAATGTTGCCCTCATTTCAAATAAACAAATTAGGACATCTCATATTTTTCATCATTGGATTACTAAAACTCTAACTGATTTGCATATTACTGAAACAGCAAATGCAAATCCATATATTTTCCCTCTCTACATCTACCCCGAAACCAACGGTCAACAAACAATCGGGCAAACAGCAGAAAGAACACCAAACTTAAACACGGAAATTGTAAAGCAATTGGCAAAAAAAGTAGGTTTAACTTTTACAACAGAAAAAGATACAACCAAAGACACTTTTGCACCAATCGACATTTTAGATTACATCTATGCTGTTTTACATTCGCCAACGTACAGAGAGAAATACAAAGAATTTTTAAGAATAGATTTTCCGAGAGTGCCTTATCCAAAAGAGAAAAACTCGTTTTGGCAATTGGTAAAATTAGGCGGAGAAATTCGGCAAATACATTTATTAGAAAGCCCAACAGTTGAGAAATACATAACGCAATATCCAATTGACGGCAACAACGAAGTAGGCAAAACAAAATATCAAGACGGCAAAGTTTACATCAACGACACACAGTATTTTGCCAACGTACCGCAAGTGGCTTGGGACTTTTTTATTGGTGGTTATCAACCAGCCCAAAAATGGTTAAAAGATCGCAAAGGCCGTACACTAGAGTTTGATGACATTTTACATTATCAAAAAATAATTAAAGCACTTTCAGAAACAGATAAATTGATGAAAGAGATTGATAAAATAAACTCAATTTAGGCTTTAATTTGCCCTCGAAATTTCGCAAAAATGGGTAGTTTTGCAAACTAAAATTTGTATTTTAGGCGAAAAGTTTGTATAGGCACACTTACCAATGACAGGACAAGAAGTAATAGAATTAATGGGCTTAAACAGAGCCAAATTCGTAAACTCTAAGGGTAAAAAACTCTTGGAGAGCGAGTCTATTGTGTTTGACCAAGTGCGTGAATTTGGAGTTGATTCGATTTATTTCAATACAGATGAAAACGGAAATAGTTTTCCAGCCGTGTTTTTGAAAAGCGTAAAAACTTTTGATGTAAAAACCTTAGAGACAATAGCCGATACCCACAAAAAGATTTGGAATTACAAAAAAGTATTGTTCTTATACGTTTATTCCGAAACTGAAATTCGTATCTACAATTGTTCTGAAAAACCACTTATTAAAACCCAAGAAAATTTTGATTATCAAAAAGAACTTCAAACTGTTGAAATAAAAAAATATACTTTTTCAGACAAAAAACAACTTGAAGAACTCAACAAGTTGTTTTCAAGAATTGCAATTGATTCGGGAATTGTTTGGATGTTGGATGAAGCTCAATTTATCAGAGATAAAATAAACCTACAACGTAGAGTTGATAAATATTTGGTAGAAAGTTTAGTAAACACAGCCGAACAACTTGCTGACCAAGGGCTTGAAATAAATTTTATTCATAAAATTATACTTCGCTCTTTATTCTTATTATATCTTGAAGACAGAGGGGCTACCGATAAAAAATTATATTCTCTTTATAAAAAAGGGTCTAGTAGGTATTTTGACATTTTAGATGATGTTGATGCTACTTATCAATTGTATGAACGATTGGAAGAAGATTTTAATGGAAATGTCTTTACTTTAGAAGAAGGCGAAATAATATCTACAAAGCAACTTCAACTGATAAAAAAATGTTTCATTAGTGGAAATGATAATAATACGCCACAAGCAAAATTGTTTGAAGATTGGAGATTGTTTGATTTCAGTATCATACAAATTGAGTTGCTGAGTGAAATTTACGAAAATTTCTTATTTAAAACTGACCCTGATTTAAAGAAAAAAACAGGAACATATTATACTCCTCCTGCGTTAGTGGAGTTTATTCTGAATGAGAAACTTCCAATTAACAAAACAGAAAAAAACTACAATGTAAAAGTTTTAGACCCAAGCTGCGGTTCAGGTATTTTTTTAGTAGAAAGTTTTAAGCGATTGGTTAAACGCTACGAGAACCAACACAAAGAAAAATTAACAGATTTTGACAAGCTAAAAAAACTCTTAACCGATAATATTTTTGGTGTTGACCTTCATCCGCAAGCCATAAAAGTAGCGGCATTTAGTTTGTATTTGGCATTGGTTGATAAATTAGACCCAAAAAATTTATGGCAAAAGAAAAAACATCGTTTGCCAAATCTCATCAATAATCCTAATGATAAATCATTAAAAGCACAAGGTAAAAATCTATTTTGCAGAGATACCATTCTGCAAAACATAGAAATTGAAAATGTTGAGTTCAATTTGGTGGTCGGGAATCCACCATTTGGAACAACTAATTTATTAGAATCTATCTATAATTATTGCCACAAATATGGTTTTGCCAAAGAAATGGTTTTACCATTTCTGCATAAGTCAACAAAGTTTGCTCCTAATGGCGAAATAGCTTTGATATTCAACACCAAAGTTTTAACCAACACTGGCGGAACTTATCAAAGTTTTAGGAAATGGTTATTCAATGATTGTTATGTAGAAAAGGTTTTTAATTTTTCTATTCTTCGCAATGCAAAAAAGAATTTTGGCGGACAGTTGTTTGGCGATGCAACGGGACCAATAAGTATTGTTTTTTATCAGAAAGAAAAACCTAATAAACCCTCTGATAAAATTGCATATTACGCTCCAAAAACATTTATCAAATCCAATGTAATTGATGGATTAAATATTGATTTTACAGATTTAAAATATCTGCCAAGAGAAGAATGTCAGAAACCCGACACCAAAATTTGGAAGATTGCAATGTGGGGCGGAATGAATGATTGGGAGTTAGTACAATCTTTTAGCAAAAAGAATATTGGTAATCTATTATCACAAAAAGGAGTTGTAAAAGGGCTTGGACTTCAATTTCTTGATAAATCAACAACTAAACCGATAGTTGATAACGAAATACCGAAAAAATATGTGAAGCCTCAATCAATAGAAAGGTTTATCACATCAGTTTTTTCTAAACTAAATGATGGATTAACGGATGATTCCAAAAAGTTTTATGCTGATTATTATAAAACACCAACGGTTGACTTACCGCCAATCAATGTATTTAGGAGATTAGGAACAAAAGGAGCATACAAGACTCCTCATATCTTAATAAAAGAGGGTTTATCAAATTGGGAAATATGTGCTTCTTATTTAGATAAAGATTGTTCATTTAATAGCAAAGTCATAGGAATACACCACCCAGATTCACAGCTATTGAAAGGATTAGTGTGCTTTATAAATTCAAAGTTTGCTCTGTATTATATCTTTTTGACATCAGCATCAATAGGCATAGAGCGTGAAGAAATAAAACCAAATGAATTATTCAACTTACCTCTATTTCTTGAGTTAGAAGATTTTTATAAACTGTCTCAATTGTATGATAAGCACGTTTTAGATAATCATTTCACAAGACAGCAAAATATTGAAGCATTGGAGGAAAAAGTTAATCAATATATTTTTAAAAAATTATCGTCATTCAAACAAATAGAAAACAACATTATTCAAGACTTTATTCAATATACCATTCCATTATTAAAGAAAGATATTATTGCGATTGGATTACATCCTAATCTCAAAAATATTGGAGAATATACTGAATCTATAACTACTGAACTTAATGAATTTCTTGAAGGACAAGAATTATTTGCAAATGCCATAATCTATAACATAAGTAAGTTTACACCTCTGATGATGATTAAACTTTCTTTTGCTAAGAAACAAAAACAAGTTGTTACGTCTAAAGAGTTTATTGATGATGAACTAAAAAAAATAGACCAGTATTTATGGGAAGAAAAAGCGAGCAATATCTATTTTAGAAAAAAACTGAATTACAAAACAGGAGACGACATTTATATTATCCGTCCGAACCAACGCAGATTTTGGTCACAGTCAATGGCATTAGAAGATGCTTCAGAGTTAATTCTTGAAATCTTAAACGGGAATTAATGATGGCATTTAATACGATTGTTTACGAAAAATTCAGAAATGCTTTTGAGCAAAAATGTTGTCGGTTAATCGTTGAAGCATATCAAACTTCATTGACAGAACAAGTGATACAATTAGACTGGAACGAAAACGATATTTCTTCCGAATTGCACCGACATATAAAAGAAAATCCGTTAAGACTAAAATGGAAAGTTTCAACCAATGTAGAAGCCGATATTCCAAAGGACATTCCCAAGGTTAAAGGTTTTTCCGACACATTTCCAAGAATAGATTTTAGGTTGACTTCGTTTATATCAACTTATGAATATGAGTATTTTTTTGAAGCTAAAAATCTTAAACAAAATGATTCAGGATTAAAACGCAGATACATTGACACAGGTATTAACAACTTCGTTTCCAAAAAATACGAAAATGGTAGTTTGATTGGTTATCTTCTTGAAGGCAAAACAAACGAAACAATAATAGGCATCAATTCCTTACTGGAAAAAGACAAAAGAAATACGGAAACTTTAATTTTCAAATCGAACAAGCTAATAAAAACCTATTACGAATCTAACCATTCAGACATAGGAACATTAAAGCATTTAATATTTGACTTTACGAACACCTCAAATTGACAATGCCAACGCTTCGCAGTCATACACATTTGCAAGATACACAAGCCAAAGCGCAGGGACGTGGTAAACTAAGTAGAAAAGTTCGTGGATTGAAAAAGGGCAGTTTACACAGCAACTACAAAGAGGTATTGTGCAAGTTGGGCAGACAGAACGCATTCTATAATTAATAATAATATTTGGCCTTATCCTCAGCGTGACGGAATTCTAATCAAAATTTAGAAAAAACGTTTTTCCGAAGAAACAATCTCTAAATTATTAGCACTAAAATGGTGGAATTGGGATATTGAAAAAATTACGAATAAAGTTAAAAGCCTAACGGATAACAACATTGGAAAACTAATAGGTTAACCAAGATTATTTATAAATGAAATGCTATTACTGATTTTTTTAATTCCTAAAAATATTAGCAACCAACAAATTGGTTATTTGCCAAAAGCCATCAGTGAATTCTGTTTCTAACTCACCGTAATTCCAGCCGCAGTAGCCCTTAAAAAACTTTATACAATTTGGTGGCAACATATTCATTTTAAATAAGTGTTCCGCTTTTTCTTGCACTCCGCCCCAATATATTTGTTGGTATATATTTATGCCGCCAGGTATTAATTGCGGCGCGGTGTGCAATATTTGTTTATTATTGGGTTCTACTGGTCCGCCACGGTAATACGGTATTGGTTGCAACATTCCCTGCTTCATTAGCTTTTTTGTTGGTTTTTGCAATGGCTTATTACTTATAAAGCCAAAACTACCCTTATGGTTGTGCTCACAAATAAATATTTGGCTGTTCTTAAATATTTTATCGGTGTGCAGCGCAGTGCCAACTATAACACAACCTTGGTGAAGATGCATGGTACAAAATAAGATAAAAAATAAAGCAAGAGAATTATTTACAGTACATCACCTAGCCCAGATTGAAGCGGCTACCCCGCTGAGGCAATGTGCGTAGGCAGTTGTGGCGGAGTAATAGCGTAAAGCTGGATTAGCTACTAAAAAAAATCCCTTCACAAAAAAGCATTTTGTAAAGGGATAAATATTGAAAACTGATTGACTTAGTTGTTAAGCATTAACGGCATTACTAGCATTAGTAAATCTTCCTCAGCATCTTGCTCCGTTGGCTTAATTAAGCCGGCCTTGGTTGGGGTGGAGAGTTCTAACCTAACCTCATCGGTATCAGCGGCGTTAAGCATTTCTATTAAAAACTTTGCGTTGAAGGCAATTTTTATATCCTCGCCAGTGTATTGGCAAGCCATGCGTTCGTTGCCCTCGAAACTAAAATCTACATCTTGTGCGGCAAGCTGCAACTGTGAGCCAGTAATGGTTAGCGCCACTTGGTTGGTACTTTTGTTGGCAAATACATTTATGCGGCGAAGGGCATTCTGAAAGCTACTTTTGTTAACCACCATATGGTAGGGGTTTTCCGCCGGAATAACTACTTTATAATCTGGGAATCGGGCATCAATTAATCGGCAAATAAGTTGTGTGGTTCCGTTGGTAACAAACAAGTGGTTACTGTTGTAACTAACTGTTATTTCATCATCTGTATCGGGTAGAATATTTTTTAAGATATTCAGTGGCTTTTTAGGAGCTATAAAAGTATCATTTTGTATTGCTTTGGCATCGGTGCGTTTGTACTTAACCAATCGGTGGGCATCGGTGGCAACAAACTGTACCGCATCTTTTGAAAGTTCAAAGAAAACGCCTGTCATTGCGGGGCGTAAATCATCGTTGCTTACGGCAAAAAGGGTTTTGTTAATTGCAGTAACCAATGCACTACTTTTTATGTTAAAGCTGTTGGTATCTTCATCGTTTGGCTCCTTGGGGAAACCATCTGGGTTATCGCCCGTTACTTTATAATCGCCATTATCGCTAGTAATTTGTATGGCAAAGTTGGCATCTACATTAAAGGATAAGGGCTGATCGGGAGTGTTCTTCAACGAATCCATTAATATTTTTGCAGGAATGCACACTCTACCTGTGTCTTTACTGGTTACTTCCATTTGCACACTTATTACCGTTTCTAAATCGGTGGCTACTAGCCTAAGTTTGTTTTCATTTAAGTCAAACAAAAAATCTTCTAGTATTGGCAATACAGTATTGGCATTAATAACGCCATTAATTTGTTGCAAATGTTTTAAAAGAGAGGAGGAGGATGCAATAAATTTCATTGTATAAAGATAGTTTTTATGCCGCTGGCAAGGTTGTAGAAAACAATGGCTACAAACCTACTGCAATTTCATTAAAATAATAAAACTACTTGAAGGGTAAATTTTTATTAGAGAATGGGATAAAAAAATCCCGCCAATTGGGCGGGATAATAAAGGGGATACTATGCAACTAAGGTGGTAAGCAATTGCTTAAACCGCTCTTTGTGTACTGGCTTAATGATATAATCGGTTACTTCTTGAAACTGACGTGATTTGTTAATATCGTACTCATCTACCGAAGAGCTAACCATGTAAATGGTAACTTTTTTTGGTAGGCGCTGTACCAAATTGTTGTAGGCTTCCAAGAACTCCCAACCGTTCATAATTGGCATATTAATATCTAGAAATATAATATCGGGTATGCTGGTAGGATCTGATTCGATGCATTTTTCAAGAAAATGTATGGCTTCTTCTCCATTAACAAACGACTTTATAGATTGTACCATACCGGTGGCCTCTATCGTTTTCCGGGCGGCAAACTGGTATATTTTATCATCATCTACCAAGCAAATACTTAAGTTGGAGTTTGACATTCGTTAATCGTTGTTTTTCAAATTTACAAATTATTTTAACGTTATTATTTTTAAAAAGTTTTAAAAAGGGCGCTTTTATATATTTTTAACCTAATGGCTTTTAATAACTATATATCTTATGAAGCTGCAAAGGCTAAAATTGAGCACTACTGTGCTTATCAAGAAAGATGCCACTATGAAGTAAAAGAAAAGTTGTACAGTTTTAAGCTAAATACCAATGAAGTTGAGGAAATTTTAAGTCAATTAATTTCAGACAGTTTTTTAAACGAGGAGAGATTTGCGGCAAAGTTTGCCCACGGAAAGTTTGTAATGAAGCAATGGGGCAAAAATAAAATAAAATATGCCTTGCAGCAGAAAAGGGTAAGCCCAAGAAATATTACCGATGCATTAGATGCTTTAAATATGGTAGACTATATAAATACCCTAAACAAGCTATTGCACAAAAAGTGGCAAGCACAAAAAAACGATCAATATATTGTAAGGGAGGTAAAATGCAGGCAATACCTACTGCAAAAAGGTTATGAAGCAGCATTAATAACCAAGGCTATTGCCGCACTAAAAGCCCAGAAAAAGCAGGAACAGTAGTGTTTTAAAATTTACCTACTTTTATTTTAATACAAAAAATGGCAATGCCAATTTATGGCTTTAACTACCGTACTTTTTTGCTTTTATTTTTTACTAGCCATTGGCTTACTGCTTATTAATAAAAACAATTATTTAACCAAGTGGCAGCTAGTAATTGCTTTTTCAGTAAAAGTTGCTTTTGGTTGTGCCTTTGGTTATATAAGCCTACACTATTTTAAGGGAGCCACTATTGATACTTGGTATTACCATACCGAGGGCTGGAAAGCTTACCAACTTCTGTTAAGCAACCCTTGGGAATTTGTTACAAAAGATATTTTTAAGCATGGATATACTGAAAACCAGTGGAATACCCTATTTAACTCAGAGAACTCTTACTTAAAAGATTTACCAAATAACCTAATGATTAAGTTGGTAGCACTTACACATTTACTAACGGGTGGCAGGTATTATGTAAATGTTATTTTGTACTGCGCCATCATTTTTAAGGGAAGCTTGTGGTGCTATTACTTAATTAATCGTTACGCCATTAACAGTAATTGGTGGTATTATTTGGTGTTTTTCTTCCCGCCATTTTTATTTTGGAACAGCGGCATTATGAAGGATGGTATTTGCTTTATGGGCATTATGGGTTGTCTGTATTCTTTTAGCAATTTTATACATCATCGGCGGTTTTTATACTTAGTACAAGCTTTCCTTTTCTTTCAGCTTGTATTTTTCTTTAGAAGTTATGTGGGTATATTATTGTTTTGTACTTGCATATATTGGTTAATAATTAATGGTGGTAATTATAGTAAATGGATGCTTACCTTACTATTTTCCGCTACAATGCTTTTTCTTTTTTTTGCTAGTAGTTGGCTACCGAATGGCATGAACCTACCACTAAAACTAGCCGAAAGGCAACAAGCTTTTATAGCACTTAATGCAAATTCTTTATTAAACGCTAATAATATTAACCAAAGTGTGGGCAGTTACTTTAATTATTTGCCAAAGGCTATTGCTCATTTATTGCTTACGCCACGTATTACCCAAGTTACTAGCCTGCCATTAGTTGCGGCTTATTTAGAGCAGGCTTTATTTATTGGTATGCTATTAACCGCTTTATGGTTCAGGGTTAAGCGTAAAGCTACTTCACAAGTACCTTTTTTTTGGGCTATTGCATTTTTTTGTATTGCTAACTATTTGGTTATAGGTTATACCGTTCCTATTCTTGGGGCTATTGTGCGGTATAGAAGCAGCTATTATTTACTATTTATATGTATATTTTACCAAAACATTTTAGCCAGAATAAATAAATAGTATTTTTTTACATATGTATAAATTTGCTTAGTTTCTATCTTTTTATTTCATTTTTATAATAATAAATCGATTTTTACAACCGATTCATAGTTTTTTAAGGTAGTATACTGTAATTTCTTAAATTATTTTTGTTGTTTTGCGCTATCAAAAAAATTTTAAATATGTCATTACGCTTTCAGGCCATAAAACAAATTGGTCAAGAATCTAAGGAAATGCATGTGCCGGCATCGGCAAAAATCACTACTATTTTTGGTGAAAACGTATTTACCCTTAAAGTTGCCCGTGAATATTTAAGCGATGAAGCTTATAAAAGTTTGGTAACCTCTGTAAAAGGTGGAAAAAAAATAGATCGTACGGTAGCTAATCAAATAGCTAATGGCTTAAGGGCTTGGGCCGAAAGCAAAGGCGTAAGCCATTTTACACACTGGTTTCAACCACTTACAGGCACCACTGCTGAAAAGCATGATAGCTTTTTTACTATAAAGGGTGATGGTACAGCCATTGAAGAATTTGATGGTGCAGCCCTTGTGCAGCAAGAGCCTGATGCTTCTTCTTTCCCTAATGGTGGCTTAAGGGCTACTTTTGAAGCTCGTGGCTACACTGGTTGGGATCCATCATCCCCTGCTTTTATTATGGAAATTGGTCAGGGAAAAACCTTGTGCATTCCTACCATCTTTATTTCATACACTGGCGAAAGCTTGGATTATAAAGCCCCACTTTTAAGAGCGTTAGATGCATTAAATAAAAGTGCAGTAGAGGTTTGTAATTTCTTCGATAAAAATGTTACCAAAGTAACTGCCACTTTAGGCTGGGAGCAAGAGTATTTTGTGGTAGATGAAAATATGTTTAACGCAAGGCCCGATTTAGTACAAACGGGGCGTGTAGTATTTGGTGCATCACCTGCTAAGGGGCAACAGTTAGAAGATCATTATTTTGCATCTATTCCTGAAAGGGTTTATGCTTTTATGCGTGACTTTGAAACCGAAAGTTACAAACTAGGCATTCCATTACGCACTCGCCACAATGAGGTGGCTCCTGGTCAGTTTGAGTGCGCCCCAATATTTGAAGAAGTAAGCGTAGCCGTAGATCATAATACTTTATTAATGGATATTATGGATAGAGTAGCCCGCCGCCACAAGCTACGGGTATTACTACATGAAAAACCATTTGCAGGTATTAACGGTAGTGGTAAGCACAATAACTGGAGCATGGCTACGGATACTGGTGTAAACTTATTAGCACCGGGCAAAACGCCAAAAACTAACTTAATGTTCCTTACATTTTTTGTAAATACCATTAAGGCCGTGCATGATAATGCCGATTTGTTAAGAGCAGCAATTGCATCTGCTGGTAACGATCACCGCTTAGGAGCTAACGAGGCGCCGCCAGCAATTATTTCGGTATTTATTGGTCAGTTTTTAACCAAGGTATTAGAAGATGTAGAAAGTAGGGTAGGTGAAAAATTTGATGAGCAAGATGAAGCAATTTTAAAGTTAGATATACACCGTAGCATACCAGAATTGTTGTTGGATAATACTGATAGAAACAGAACTTCTCCATTTGCCTTTACCGGAAATAAATTTGAGTTTAGAGCAGTAGGTTCCGCAGCCAACTGTGCTAATGCAATGACGGTACTTAACACCATTATGGCCGATACACTTAAAACATTTAAAAAAGAAGTAGAAGCTGCCATTGAAAAAGGCGAGAAGAAAGAATTGGCAATTATGCACACCTTGCAACGCTATATTGTTGAGAGTAAAAATGTACTGTTTGAAGGCGATGGCTACAGCGATGAGTGGCAAGAGGAAGCAGCAAGAAGAGGCTTGCCTAACCTTAAAACTACACCAGTAGCACTTGAAGCAATGGTTACAGAAAAAGCAGCTAACTTATTTAAAAACAACGGTGTTTACAGCCATACAGAACTAGAAGCCCGTTATGAAATAGAATTAGAAAAGTATATTAAAAAAGTACAGATAGAAGCAAGGGTAATGGGTGATTTGGCGTTGAACCATATACTACCCGTAGCCATTAACTATCAAAACATTTTAATTACCAATGTAAAAGGGTTAAAAGAAACAGGCTTACCAGAAGCTGCCTATGCTAGCCAATTGGCAATTTTAAAAGAAGTATCTGAGCATATACAAGCGGTGTACAACAATGTAGATGCAATGGTAGAAGCGAGAAAAGTTGCCAACAACTTAGCACATTCTAAAGACAAAGCATTGGCTTATTGCGAAGATGTAAAGGCTCCGTTTTTTGATGTAATAAGATACCATGTAGATAAATTAGAACATTTGGTTGCCGACTCTGAATGGAGATTACCAAAATATAGAGAAATGTTGTTTTTGAGATAACCTAACTGCTTATTATCTCAGTTTTTTATGGCCCATGCATATTAAAGTGTATGGGTTTTTTATTGGTGGTTTCTTTAATCCTGGAAGGGATATAAATATTATAACTCAATGCAAATCAGGAGCCAACTAAACCCCGAAGGGGTAATATAGTTAATTTATCCAGTTGAATAAATATTTTTCGTCGTATTCAATTTCAAACCGCTTAAGAAAATCAAGGTACTCTTCTTCAAATGTTTTTTTCGTATGATGTTGTTCCTGATTGGCAATGTATTGATACACATTATCAATTTGCGAATGGGCATAAGAGAAAGCACCATATCCTTCCTGCCAAGAGAATTTTCCTTTAATAAATTTTTGTTCGTTAATGAAATTGGAAGAATTGTTTTTAATGTCTCTTACCAAATCAGAAATGCTCATTGCTGGCTTTAGACCTACAAATACGTGCACATGGTCTGCAACACCGTTTACTATAATAGATTTTTGATTTTTACCTTTAATAATGCCTGCTATGTATTTGAAAACATCATCTCTCCAAGGTTTTTGTAATAGGTTTTCACGCCCTTTCACGGCAAAAACATATTGAATATAAATTTGTGAAAAGGTACCTGCCATAATTTATGATTTTGAAACATTCGAGATGTTAATATTTAAAAAATGAGAGAACAGATGATTTCCTAACCTTGAAGGAATAATACAATTATAAAAATAACAACTGAAAAGGTATCTGTGTGCCGAAAGGGTGGCGTATATTTCACCCTTTCGGGGTTGTATGGTTGGTGGTATGCTCATTTTTATCTATAATTATGTCATCCCTTCGGGATTTTTATCAATTAATACCTTTTCTATAATTATGTCATCCCTTCGGGATTTTATCGGTATAAATTGTCCTTTTATCTTCTATAATCATGTCATCCCTTCGGGATTTTTCCACGTTTACCTCCTATTATATATTGGTGCAATTCATAAATAAAAAAGAGGCTAGTTATTGCAACTGCCTCTCTTTTATATTAACTTTTGTTACTTACTAGGCTTTTGTAGTAGTAGCAGTAGTTTTTGCTTTTTTCTCGTCTTTGCTGCAAGACTTTTCTTTTTTGCAACACTCTTTTCCTTTTGCACATTTTTTATCTCCGCCGCCGGCAAATGATACGCCAGTAATTAATAATGCTGCAGTAGCTAACACCAATACTTTTTTCATAATAATTGTTTTTGTAAATAATTGAAAACTGAAATTACAGAAAAGTTGAAAACGATTTTGTTAAAATACATAAACTAAAAGCTAGCCAACACCGTAACGCCACCCTGCACCACTTGGTTAAGGGCTACATTTACTTTTGCATGTAGCGGCAATAATATATCTACCCTGCTACCGAATTTTATAAATCCGTACTCCTCGGTTTGCTTTACTTTTTGCCCAATTGTAGTATAATTACAAATACGCTTGGCCAAGGCGCCAGCTATTTGCTTAAATAATATTTCGCCATGTTGGTTTTTAAGTACTACACTCCAACGCTCATTTTCGGTTGAGCTTTTAGGGTGCCAAGCCACCAAGTATTTTCCTTTATGGTATTTATTGTACACTACCTCGCCACTAATGCCATTTCTATTTACATGCACATTTGCTGGGCTCATAAATATGGATACCTGTAATCTTTTATCTTTAAAATACTCCTCATCTACCACCTCTTCTATTACCACTACTTTTCCGTCTGCTGGGCATATAACTTGGTTGTCATTAATTGTTAAGCTGCGGTTAGGTATTCTAAAAAATGAGATTAGAAATAAGAAAAGACCAAGGGTAAGCAATAATATTACGAGTGCCAAAACTGGAAATTGCGGACTTAAGAACCAGAAGGAAGCAAGGTTAATAACACCAAATACTAAGGCACCAATTCCTATACTTCTATATCCTTCTCTATGAATTGTCATGTTATGTTGGGTATTTTCTTAATAATATT
>Ga0114942_1000039_pt1 | contig 32680 bp, 30 predicted proteins | sample LowerColdCreek_FD_88674 | JGI IMG/M metagenome (GOLD analysis project Ga0114942, IMG submission 88674) | Groundwater microbial communities from Cold Creek, Nevada to study Microbial Dark Matter (Phase II) - Lower Cold Creek | ecosystem: Environmental > Aquatic > Deep subsurface > Groundwater ... | reverse complement strand
AGCCATGTAGGCAAATGAATGCCTAAACCCACCAATAAATTATTAAAATAACCACTCCAACTAATAGCAACTACAATATTACCAATAGCATATTCTAGTATTAACGACCATCCAATTATCCAAGCTACTAGTTCTCCAAAGCTTACGTAAGCATAGGTATAAGCACTACCAGCTATTGGTACCCTACTAGCAAACTCCGCATAGCATAATGCACTAAAGCCACAGGTTATAGCAGTAATTACAAACAATACAGCAATACCCGGACCACCATTAAAAGCTGCTGTACCAATTGTAGAAAATATACCTGCACCAATAACAGCCGCAATACCCATAAAAGTTAAATCTCTTACGCCAAGCACTTTTTGCAAACCATTGTTACTTGCATGTGCCGCATCTGATTGAATATTACTGATCAATTTTTTTCTAAATAATGACATGTAGTTAATGGTTTATAGCAAGATAATTTGTAGTTGAAAAAAACAGTATCGTTAGTAATCTCTTTGTATTAAAAAGTTGGCCAGTTCCTGCAACGGCTTTTTGCGTATGCCAACCACAGCAGTATCATCCAAATGTTTTAATGCAATTTCAAGGTAAGTATCTTTTAGTTTTTTTGCCCATTCATCTACCTTACAGTCTTTGTATATGGCAAGTACCTCAGCAACTTTATTGGCTGCATTACTATTCAATAGCGTTTCTAATGTTGCTTTCTGCGTATTATTCGCTACTTCCAATGCATGAATAAGTAAGAAGGTTTTTTTATTTTGCTTTATATCTCCCCCCACATCTTTGCCAAACTTTGTAGGGTCGCCAAAGGCATCTAAATAATCATCCTGAATTTGAAATGCAATACCAAGGTTTCTTCCAAACTCATATAAATGCCTTCTATTGCCTTCACTAGCACCGCCTAATAATGCACCCATTTCTAAACTAGCAGCCAATAAAACACTGGTTTTAAGCTCAATCATTTTAATATAATCTTGCAAACTAACCGATGTGCTTTTCTCAAAATCCATATCTAGCTGTTGCCCTTCACATACTTCTTTCGCCGTTTTATTAAATATTTGCAGTATGTGGTGTAAGTGCAATTTATCTATTTTATTTAGGTACTCATACGCCACTATTAGCATTACATCGCCAGATAAGATTGCGGTATTTTCACCATACTTATGGTGCACGGTTTCCATACCTCTTCTCAGGCTAGCTTTATCCATTATATCATCATGAATAAGGGTAAAATTGTGAAACAACTCAATAGCAGTTGCTACCTGCCATGCATCGTTATGAATATCACTAAATAATTCATTTGCCATCAAACACATTACCGGCCTAACCCGCTTACCACCAATGGTTAAAAAGTAATTATTAGGCTCGTACAAAGTGCTTGGCGTAGTTGGAAAATGAGGCAAAGCAAAATGCTGATTAAATTGCTGCAACAAATGCGAAAAAGAATTCATCCAAATAGTTTGTAACAAAAATAAGTGTATTGCACTTAGGTTGATACAGTTTTGGTAACCACAGCTTATATGCTTTATTTTGATGTATAGAAAACCCCAACATTATGAAAACCATTCTTAAAAATGAATGGACAATTGCATTGCTTGCTGCCATATTATTTATTCCATTTTTAGGGGCTGTACACCTATTCGATTGGGACGAGATAAACTTTGCCGAAAGTGCCAGAGAAATGATGGAAACGGGCAACTACTTTTCTGTACAAATTAATTACCAACGCTTCTGGGAAAAACCCCCTTTATTCTTTTGGATGCAAGTATTGTGTATGCGTTTATTTGGGGTAAATGAATTTGCCGCTAGATTGCCTAATGCATTATGCGGTATTTTAACGTTGGTTGTTTTATTTAGAATTGGCAAAAAAATATTTGACGAGCAATTTGCTAGATTATGGGTTATGGTGTACTTGGGTACATTTCTTAGCTTCTTTTATTTCAAAACGGGAATTATAGATCCATGGTTTAATTTATTTATTTTTCTTGCATTGTATCAGGTGTACATTCTATCACTTCCAACAACGCTAACCTATAGACCGAAACACGCCATTTACGCAGGCTTATTACTTGGGCTTGCTGTGCTTACCAAAGGACCAGTAGCCATTTTATTGTGCCTAGTTAGTTTTATTGTATTTGCCATTAGTAAAAGAAAATTATTACTTAAGCCGATAGAATTTTTGTACATCATGCTGTTTTGTGCGCTAGTATGTATTGCATGGTTTGGAGTAGATATTTACAAAAATGGTACTTGGTTCATTACTCAGTTTATAGAATACCAAATAAGGCTATTTGCAACTTCCGAAGCCGACCATGGCGAGCCGTTTTTTTACCATTGGTGGGTACTATTACTCGGTTGTTTTCCTGCATCACTATTTTTTATAAAAGGGCATATTACTAGAACGGATAACCAACAGCAGCAACACTTTAAGCAATGGATGGTAGTACTTTTTTGGGTTACTTTACTAATATTTTCAATGGTTACCACAAAAATTGTACACTACTCTTCTTTGTGCTGGTTTCCACTTACTTTTTTGGCCACATTATTTATTTATAAAACCATTACTAAAAGAGATTTTGTAACCATACCTAAATGGCTAACGATAGCAATTGGGGTAGTGGGTATACTTATAAGCACTATTATTACTGCATTACCATTTATAGTTATGTATAAAGATAAATGGGTAAATAAAGTAGAGGATGCATTTGCAAGAGGGAACTTAGCGGCAGATGCCCATTTCACTGTTTTTGACGGCTTAGGCGGCTTAATATTACTACTAGGTGTTTTGCAATTTTTAATAGCAAAAAATGTGAAAGAAAAAACGCAATTACTATTTATGTCGGTTACAATTTGCTGTTTATTTACCGCAATACTTATAACTCCAAAAATTGAAGCTATTTCTCAAAGGGCGAATATTGAATTTTTCAAAGCAAGGCAAGGCGAAGATTGTTATGTAGAAACCTTCGGATATAAAAGTTATGCTCATTACTACTACACGAAAAAACAACCTTTTACCGACACTTTATCTACCAAAATAGATTGGCTACTAAGAGGGAAAATTGATAAGCCAACCTACATTTCTGTTAAGGTGCAAGACCAAGCATATATGGATACAGTACCAAATTTTACCAAGCTGTATTATAAAAATGGATTTGCTTTTTATAAGCGTATGCCATAAAAAAGCTAAACTCCTAAAATTGTTTAAAGAAGTGATTTAAGGAAATAATATTGCAAAACGACAAACAGCAAGCGAATATTTGAAAAAAATACAAGGAACTGGAATTCTTAGTTCCGTGAAAATTGGCACAGAAACCTATTACATTAATCAGCCTTTGATGAATATTCTTGTAAAATAGCTAACAAATTGATTATCAACACATAACAACAGAAGCTATATGTCGATTGAATCGACATATCAATTTCAGAGATTAGCTGCAAGATTTTTAAAAAATAAACTACTTTAATAGGTAAAATTTCGCCTTTTAAATCGCTATGCTTACGCTAAAGAAATATGTGTTACTTGTAAATTCTACTTGTGTAAATACCCGCTCTTTTTAAGAAATAACCAATTGATACTGCTAATACGCCAAAGCCATATTTCATGCTACGGCTAAAGTTAATGCTAGATGCCTCATCAAAATATTTTGTAGGGCAAGTAACCTCAGCAATTTCGAAACCCTTATCAAAAATTTGGGCAATCATTTCATTATCAAATACAAAATCATCACTATTTACTTCGTAATTGATGCTTTTTAGTACAGTGGCCGAAAAAGCTCGGTAACCAGTATGGTATTCAGATAACTTTTGCCCCATCAATATATTTTGGAACAAGGTTAAAAATCTATTAGCAATATACTTGTATAGCGGCATGCCACCCTTTAAAGCTCCCTTGCCTAAAATTCTGGAACCAAACACAACTTGATATAAGTCGTTCGCAATAATGCTACTCATTGCTAAAATTAACTTTGGGGTATATTGATAGTCGGGATGCAGCATTACTACTATATCTGCATTAAGACTTAATGCTTTATCGTAACAAGATTTTTGGTTGCCGCCATATCCCCTGTTTTTAGTGTGCTTTACAATGTGTTTTATTCCAATACGCTCAGCCTCCTCAATAGTATTATCGGGGCTATTATCATCTACCAATATCACTTCATCTACAATATCAAATGGTATTTCATCGTAGGTTTGCTTCAATGTTTTAGAAGCGTTATAAGCTGGCAATACAATTACTACTTTTTTTCCTGCTAACATAGCTGCAATTTTTTGGCTATAACTTGGCCTTATTATTTGTTTTTGGTTTGGGCGTATTTCTACTTTTCTTTTTCTTAGTTGCCTTATCGTCTTCAGTTATAACAGCTTTTTCAATTACTTTTTCCTTTTTTGGAGTAGCTCTTTCTTCAGCCGCGGCATCTATTTCTACCAAGTTATTAGGCACCCAATCGTATTCTAATTGTCGTTTCTCTAAGTTGGCTGCAACTACTTTTACAAATAGCTTATCGCCCATTCTAAAAGCTCTGCCACTTCTTCTGCCAACTAAGCTAAAATCTTCCTCCACTAATCTGAATTCGTCGTGCAAATTTAAACCAGTTACGCTTACCATACCTTCACATTTATGGGCAATCGTTTCTGCCCAAAAACCGTAGTTGGATACTCCTGTAATTACTGCTTCAAAAGTGTGTCCCAAGTAGTTACGCATATACTCTACTTGCTTATACTTATTGCTTGCTCTTTCGCATTCCATAGCAGCTCTTTCTCTATCGCTAGTATGTTTACATTTCTCCTCTAACTTTTTATCTACAACTGCCTTTCCTTTTAAAATACTTTCTACAATACGGTGCACCTGCACATCTGGATAGCGACGAATGGGAGATGTGAAATGACAATAGTCTTCAAAAGCTAACCCGTAATGACCAATATTTTCAGTAGTGTATACAGCCTTAGCCATTGTGCGGATACCCAACTGCTCTAACACTTGCTGCTCTGGCTTACCTTTTGCCGCCAAAGTAAGTGCGTTAAAACTTTCAGCTATTTTATCTGGGCTTGAGGCATCGAAAGTGTACCCAAATTTTCTTGCAAATGCAACAAAAGGAGCTAGCTTTTTTTCATCGGGAGAATCATGCACACGGTAAGGAAAAGGTATGGGCTTATCATTTACTTTTTCTTTACTTACAAATGCTGCAACCGTACGGTTAGCAAGCAACATAAACTCCTCAATTAACTGGTGCGACTCTTTGCTTTCCTTTACCATTATGCCAATTGGCTTTCCTCTTTCATCCAACTTAAATCTTACCTCTTGCGATGAAAAATTAATGGCTCCCTTATCAAACCTTGCCTTGCGTAATGCCTTGGCCATTGTATTCAACAGCAACACTTCTTCTACATATTCGCCCCTTTCGGTTTCAATAATTTCTTGAACTTCCTCGTAAGTAAATCGGTGGTCGGAGTGCATTAAAGTTTTACCAATCCAATACCCAAGCACTTTTGCATCGGTATTAATTTGAAATATTATTGAGAAGGTACATTTATCTTCATTAGGCCTTAGGGAACATAGCACATTAGAAATATGTTCTGGCAACATAGGGTTAACCCTATCGGGTAAATATACAGAAGTAGCCCTTTCATAAGCCTCGGTATCTAATGCGGTATCTGGCTTAACGTAATGGCTTACATCGGCAATATGAACCCCAATTTCATATACCCCATTTTTTAGTTGCTGAATGCTAATGGCATCATCAAAATCTTTAGCATCTACGGGGTCAATTGTAAATGTTAGTATTTCCCTACAATCTCTTCTTTTAGTTTCTTCAATTTCGGGAATCTCATCTGGTATTCTTGCTGCTTCTTCCATAACATCATCGGGAAATTGCAAGGGAAAACCCGCTTCTAGCAACAATCGCTTCATTGCTACATCGTTTTCATCTTCGGGGTTAAGAATACCTACTATTTCGCCAACAGGTTTTTTATCATCTTTATCCCATTTTACTAAGTTCACCATTACCCTGGCGCCATCTACGGCACCGTTAATGGCATGGTTTGGTATATAAAAATTGGGCATTGGCTTTTCGCTATCGGCAATAAAAAAAGCAAAGCCACGGCTTAATTGTATGGTACCTACAAAGTTGGTTTGCTTTCTATTCACTAACTCAATAATGCGTCCTTCCTTACGGCCGCTTATCAAATTTTCCTTTACAATTTTTACCCTAACGGTATCGCCGTGCAAGGCATTTAACATATCGTTTTGCCTAACCAATATATCACCTTTGCCATCGGGCATAATTACGTATCCAATACCCGATTTGGCAACGTCTAACACACCAGCAGTAAGCGATTGGTGCGATACGGTGCTATGTGACTTTTTCTTATTACTACTATTCTTTTTCGCCATTATTGGTGTTGTAATTGTGTATAAAACTAATTATTGCAGCATCAAATGTTGCTTGCTCGTTAAATAAAAATTGTGGCTTTATGGGCAGCACATAAATAGGTAAATTTTCCAAAACATCCCTGAACTTTAATAACCTTACTGCATCTTTTTCGGTAGTAAGTATGTATTTGCTTGGATGATCTATTTTAGAAAAACGTTTTTCAATTTCCTTTAAATCATCAATGGAGAAAATATGGTGATCGGGGAAGGATTGAAAATAATAGGTGTGCGTATTTTGGTGTAAATATTGCTTCAAAGGTTCGGGGTTGGCAATGCCACAAACTAGCAAAACCTCATCATTACTACTTATTTGCCGTTGGCCATTGTTGGTAATATGGTATGCAGTGCCGTAACCAATAGTGGTAAAAAATATTTTTTGGTGTGGCTTAACTAATAGTTGTTCTGTAATTTTTCTTCGTTCGGATTCTGATAAATTTTCTGGGCATTTGGTTACTATAATTATCTGCGCCCTATCGGCCGATGATTTAACATCTCTTAAATCGCCAGTTGGCAAATAAAAATCATGACAATAGAGATTGCTAAACTCGGTTAATAATATATTTAATCCGGCATTAATGGCTCTGTGCTGGTAAGCATCATCTAGCACAATTACTTCGGTATTGGGCTTATCTTGTAACAACTGTGGAATTGCAATTATTCTATGTTCGCCAACTGCAACAGCTACATCGGGAAATTTTAGGTGAAACTGCATTGGCTCGTCACCAATTTCAATAGCCGTTGTATTATTATTTGCCAATATATATCCCTTAGTTTTTCGTTTGTAACCACGGCTTAAAGTGGCTACGGCGTAATTGTTGTGTAGCAGACTTATAAGATATTCTACCATTGGGCTTTTACCAGTGCCGCCAACTGCCAAATTACCAACACAAATGATGGGTAAATTAAAAGTAGCAGCATGAAAAATGCCTTTGTTGTATAAAAAATTTCTAATAACAATTATAACTGCATACAAGCATGAAAAGGGAAAGAGTAAAATTCGAAAAGATTTTAAGAAAAATTGGTTCATATATACACTTGTAACTTAAGCAATACTATTCAAAAGTATATACATTGGTGGTAGAAACATAATAATCTACTGGCACATCATACGGCCCAACATCGGATATGGCCTCACAAGGCTCAAAATAATTAATGGCAATTTTTAATATATCGTTGTTAGCAGTTGCTAAAAATTTATCATAATAGCCCTTTCCGTATCCAATTCTATTGCCATATATATCGCAAATAATATTGGGTATTAGTACTAATTGTACGTCTGTAGCATTGGCTAATATTCCATTTGTTGGTTCAAAAACGCCAAATTTATTGGCAGTGTAAGTGGTATCATCATTTACCAACCAAATATCTAATAAGTTGGTTTGGCTATTGATAACTGGGTAATAAAATTGTGTATAGGGCAGGCTATGAAATAAGTATCTATTAATTGATTGAACGTTGGGCTCATTTAATTGCTGCATGGGCCAATAAGTAAGAATATTTTCTATATCGGAAAAGCCCAACTGCTGAAATTGAATTAACAACAAGTCGTCTAGCTTCAATTTTTCTTTTTCTGATAGGGCTAGTCTTTTTTCTTTATAATATTTTCTGACTGCTGCTTTATTCATAAATATATTGTTGTAAAGCTGCTTTAATATTTATGGCGGTTGTTGCAATATGCTGTTGATTAATAGTATTTATAAAAGGAATACTTGCAATTTTTGGATAACCGCTCCAATCAACAATTTCTTGTTCGTAATTCAAGTATTGATCATTAAATATCCAACCAAGTACATCAATATTTTGCTGCTTGCATACAGCAGCAGTTAGTAAAGAGTGATTGATAGAACCTAAATAATTTCTACTTATCAGTATTACCTTAGCCTTAAGTGCTTTAATAATATCTAATACAAATTGGTTATTATTAATTGGTACTAATAACCCACCTGCACCTTCAATAATTAATCTATTATTGGTATTTGGTAAATGACGAACAATTTGATTAATACTAATATCAACCGCTTCTTCCCTTGCTGCAATATGTGGAGATACTGGTAAGGAAAGCTTGTATACTTCTTTATGAAAAACACTTTTACTATTTGAAACTAAATTTTTAACGGTTGTTTCATCTGTTCCACCCGAAAAGCCAGCCTGTATTGGCTTCCAGTAATCTGCTTCAAGTGCTTGTACTATAGTGGCCGCAACAATAGTTTTACCAACATCTGTACCAATACCTGTTATAAAAATGGGCGCTTGCATGCAATTATTTATTTGCTACAGGAGTAAAAAAGGAGAAAATAGTGGTTCCATAATTTCTAGCAAAGCTAAAGCCAGCAGTATTTTCATAAATATTCCTTGGGGTATGTTCTAACACAAAAAAACCACCATCGGCAATTAACTTTTTTTCAATAATTATGCTAGGAATATCATCAATATTGCCGAGTGCATAGGGCGGACCAGCAAAAATGAAATCGTACTCCTCCACACAGGTTGCTAAAAAATTAAAAATATCCATCTTAAGCACTTTAGCATTTTCTATGCCAAGTAAAGAGATATTTTTTTTAATAAAATCATGCATTACCCCATCTTTTTCTACAATGGTAATATCACTTGCACCCCTAGAAGCTAACTCGTAAGTAATGGCGCCGGTGCCGCCAAATAGATCTAGGGTTTTTATATCATCCAACGATATTCTATTTTGTAAAATATTAAAAAGACCCTCCTTGGCCACATCAGTTGTAGGCCTTGTGTGGGGCATATTTGCCGGAGGCTTAAGCCTTCTACCACCGTATTTACCAGAAATTATTCTCATACTAATTGCTTAAAAAAAGGCGTAAAATAATGTGATGGATACGCCAAAAAATCCTCATTCTTAAAATGATACGTTTCAGTAGCTTGAAAAGAGATATGAGCAAAATATTGCACCATATCGTTATACACTTGTGATTCCTTCTCTACCAAACCACTAATTAATAATTGCACTGCCAACTTATTTTCTATATTCAATTGGTGAATAGTGTTGAATAAATGGTACAACACATCCTCACTTTTTTGGTAGGTACATATTTTTATAAAATGATGCTTGCCATAGTTGCAAGCCAATAAAAACTGTTGTTCGTAAAAATAAATTTGAATGGTGGGGTTAACAGGGGGTAGCTGTTTCTCAAAAAAATATTGAAATTTATGTGTGGCAGTTTCTATTGCTAATAACTGCTCAATAGCCATTTGCCAATCGGCAGGAACACGGTAAATAATATGCTGATCTTCGTTAGACAAATGTGTAACTACTTGATCGTATTTTGTACCGAAAATGCTTGTAATAAAAGCCTCCTCCTCATTTGCAATCATATAAGGAGTTGGTATTGCCAAAAACTCCTCTAAACACCAACAAATAGAAGCCGCATTGGTGAAATGAGGTAAAATTTTAGACTGATTGTGCACTTGATTAAGAATATTGGTGCAACTACCTTCATTTTCTTGCCATGAAAAATATTCGAAACCACTAATGCCATTACTTTCCGCATCAACCACCATAAAAGCAATATGGCTGTTACCACATTCAAGGTGTAGTACTTGCTTATTATAAGCAGCAGGATAAATATTAAGCAGCTTTTGAACCATAATATGGTATTGGAGTGCAATGATAAAACAAATTTTGTAGCCATTATTTAATACCACTTGTAAATAAGGGCAAATGAAGCATATAAAAACTAGGCTATATGCTCATTTGTTAAATGGTTTACCACTACTTTTATCATTATGCAAGCTGCTAACAACTTACAAGTTAATATTTCATACAAGCAAATTTTAAGCATTGCCCTGCCTATTGCAGCTAGCATATTTGTACCACAACTTAACTTTATTATTAATAATATTTTTTTAGCACAGTTGGGCGAAAGCACCCTTGCTATTGCTGGTATTACAGGTGTTTATTATTTAATATTTGCCGTTATGGGGCATGGGCTTAATAATGGTTTACAGGCCCTCATTTCCCGTAGGGCAGGCGAACAAAAAATAGGGTCAATTGGAATTTTATTTACACAGGGTATTTATATCTCTGTATTTATGGCTATTGCAGGCATACTGCTTACCTATGTAGTGGCGCCTTTTATATTAAAGCAAAGTATTCATGATGCTATTGCCTATGAAAAAAGTATGCTTTTTTTAAAAATTCGCATTTGGGGATTACCCTTTTTGTATGTGTATCAAATAAGAAACGCTTTGCTTGTAGGTACTAACAATACCAAATTTTTGGTAATTGGTACTCTTGCCGATGCTGTTGCAAATGTGTTGCTAGATTATGGGCTAATATTTGGCAATTTTGGTTTACCCAAGCTTGGCTTTAATGGTGCTGCTTATGCATCTATTGGGGCAGAAATTACTGGGTTGGTAGTAATATTTTTAGTAATGAAATGGCAAGGAATTACCAAGCAACTACAATTATTTAAGCATACAGCCGTGGAGATGCAGGAGGTGAAATTAATTTTAGTACAATCAGCGCCTTTAATACTTCAGTTTGCTATAAGCATTATTAGCTGGGAATTCTTTTATATACTTATTGAACATCATGGAGTGGAAGCATTGGCAGTAAGCAATGTAATGCGAAACGTATTTGGCTTTTTTGGTTGTGTAGCTTGGGCGTTTGCTGCTACCAGCAACAGTATGGTAAGCAATGTAATAGGGCAAGGAAAAACCGAATGGGTAATGCCGTTAATAAAAAAAATACTGATTTTAAGTACGGGTTTTTGTGTGCTGGCATGTGTTATAATTAATATTTTTCCACATGCAGTATTAAGTATTTATAGCCAAGGTGAAACATTTATAGCTGCGGGCATACCAGTATTAAGGGTAGTTTCTATTGCTTTGGTGGTCATGAGTATTGCCACTATTTGGCTTAATGCAGTGGTGGGTACGGGCAATAGCAGGCTTAACTTATACACTGAAATGGCCACTATAACGGTGTACTGCATTTATGTGTATGTAGTGCTTGAGTATTTGCAATTAAGTATTGTATGGGGCTGGTGCAGTGAGTTAATATATTGGGCTATGATGTTTACCCCGTCCTTCATTTATATAAGGAGTAACAAATGGAAAGGGATAAAAATTTAGCCAACTTTACCCGTTAACATGGGCACAAAGGAGCAAGCTTCTAATATTTCTTCGCTTACAGAGCCATCGGGCAATTTTATTATTCTTCGCATACGTTGTTGGTTTTCGGCACCTTCATTTACGGGTATCACCATTATGCCTCCAACCTTTAACTGTTCTATTAATTTTGGTGGTAAAAAAGGAGCGGCTGCCGTAATTATTACTTTATCAAAAGGTGCAAATGTGGGTAAACCCTGAAACCCATCGCCATAAAAAAACTTAATATTGGGATATTTTGTACGGAATAGATAGTTGGCTTTTTGGTGTTCGAATAATTTTTTTTGCCGCTCAATGGTATATACTTTGGCGCCTAATTCTGCCAATACAGTTGCCTGATAAATGCTACCCGTACCAACTTCTAATACTTTATCGTTTCGCTTTATTTGCAGCAGTTCTGTTTGGTATGCAACGGTGTAAGGCATAGAAATGGTTTGCCCCTCGCCTATTTCAAAAGCTCTATCCTCATATGCAATTTTATCGAAAGCTGCATCTAAGAAAAAATGCCGGGGAATATTGTTCATAGCTGCTAATACAGTTTCGTCTGTAATGCCTCTTTCCCTTAATTGTTGCATTAATTTTTTCCGCAAACCTTTGTGCATAAAAGTATCTTCCACCTGTCTCATATCATGTAAATTAACCAAGAAATGAATACCTATTCACTTTTCATTAACAATGTGAAAAAACAAAATATAACTACGGATTTACCCACTATTCTGGTGTGGCTACGGCGGGCAAAAATTTAATAGTTACCCTATAATCTTCTATTGCATATTTATTAATGAATAGAACTATTTGTTTAGTTAACACCTCTTCAAAATTGGAAAGCATTACAAATGAAGCACTAATTAGTACATTTTTTTTTGAAGGAAGAAATTTATAAACATACGTTTTACCCAAGCTAGAACGGAGGTTGCCCAAGGCATTATCAAACTCGTACTGTGCATTTAGTATATCGGGGAATATTTTATAGTAACAGGCTAATTTACCGTAGGTGCTATCCGTTACAAGTTCGCAAGTGAAGCCAGGCAAAGCCATGAAACAGTTGGATGCATTACTATTCTCAAAATTTTCAATTGATTTTTTACAATTGTTCACAAAAATATTACTGCTATGTGGGTTATTCTTCTGAATCCAATAGTAAAAAGTTGGCTCGGTACCTTTCACTAACATTCTAACAAGGTACTGCTTTGCATGCACTCGTTGCATTTGCATTACTGCATTATAATAAAAGAAGCCATTTTGTAGTATGTAGCCTATTTTAGTTGCCCTTACAATACCAGTGTCTAAAGCATCGTTCTGTACCCTTAGTAATATTTTTTTACCTAAGGCATTGTACACATTTTGTAAATGCTTAATAAAGGCAGCTTCGGCCTGGGCGGAGTCGGTTAGCTTTGCAAATACAAAAACTGCCGTTGGAAAACTATCTCTGGGTGTTACAATAATTTTAGATTCAATAGCATTGGGTAAATACATTTTGAACTTAAAAGATTTACCACCAATTAGTTTGTTGAAAATATTGCCACCTTTATATTGCTTAAACCCCGAAGGTGCATCATTAAAAATATCAATTAACGCAACCGAAAAACTGTTTTTATTAGCATAAGGTATTTTGTACTGGGCAGTAAGTTTGCACTGTAGCAGCAGAAACACAATTATGCAACTCAAATATTTCATCTGATCAGTTTTGGTTTATTTAGGGGGTCAGATGCTTCTTGGTGTAAGGTATTCGTTTAATCGTTAAAGGCTTTCATAAAATCGGTTACCAAATAGCTAATTAATTTTCCGGTAAGGTCGTTTCTTCGGCTATCATTTAATTGCGTAGCAGCTTCTGCAATATGCAAGTATGCCACTTTACATTTTTGGGCTGCTAATTGCACATATTTTCTTGCATTATCCACCCCAATACCTACCGGCGATACCGCACTACTAAGGGTATTGGCAATGGCATCTACATCCAATTCTATTCCGCAAAAATTATCGCTAGTAAAATGGAAGGCATGCTTAAGTGCTTGGGTAAATGTTTGCTTTTCTCTTATAAAAATATCTTCGTAGGTTATTAAATCCATAAATGGATTGTTAACCATATCTATCCACATATTTTGTGTTAGGTAATTTTCATGCACCGCCACTGCACAATATTTTTGCAAAAAGCCATCCTCCTCAGCATATCTAAATGCATTTCCGCTATGCCTACCTTCCGCTGGTCGGTAATCGGCGTGGGCATCAATATTAATAGCATTTATTTGTGCTAACGGTATTTGCCCCATTTTATAAAGTGCCTTTGCAGCACCTTTTATACAGGGGTAAGCATTATTATGCCCGCCACCAATAACAATAGGAATTTTATTAACCTTTACAATTTCTTTTATCATTTTTTCAACGGCATCATCAATTGTATTAACAGCTAGTTTGTAAGCCTCTACCTTTTCATCGTATGAAGCAGCATTGTTTTCTATAACACCACTAATACTTGAAAAATCAAAATGCCCCGCTACCATTACTTGAGCACCGGAAAAAAAATCATTGCTTTGGCTATTAAGAAAACTTTGTAAAAAAGGCATCCATGCACTATCTGCACCGCCAATTCCTTTATTAGCTTTTATGCCAATATCTTCTGGCACGCCAACAATAACAAACAATGCATTGCTTGCTTTTAAATTATCTTCAATAGAAATATTATGTGCTAAAAGTGGCTGAACAATTTCGCCCAACTTGGTTTCAAACCTACGAATATGGGTAACGGATAATAAATCTTGTTTGGTATATGGCTTAAAGTATTGCATAAACGATGGCTTAAAACGTTATAGCTTCAAGCTAAATATTTTTTTTCAACTTGCCACAAATATTTAAACAAAAGATAATGATGGCTTAAAGAATGCTCCGTTAATCATTACTTCATCAATATTATTTTCCCCAAAGGCATAAGGCAAATACGCAAGGGAAGAAATAGGCTTTGTGAAAATGAGATTCGCCTGTTTACCAACGGTAATAGAGCCAACTTTATGTTGTAATTGCATGGCAAAAGCTCCGTTGATGGTTGCTGCATTAATTGCTTCTTCGGGTAACATTTTCATTTGAATGCAACTTAAAGCAACTACCAAGTTCATATTACCACTTGGGGAGGAACCGGGGTTATAATCTGATGCTAATGCAATTGCTGCATTGGCTTGTATTAATTGCCTTGCAGGTGGCATTTGCATACGTAAGAATAAAGCAGCCGTTGGCAGCAATGTGCCAATGGTATGGCTATTAGCCAGTAATTGTACACTAGCTTCATCCATGGTTTCTAAATGATCTACAGATATTGCACCTACTGCAACACCTGCTTGTACGCCACCACTTAAGGAAAGCTGATTGGCATGAATTTTTGGTTGTAAACCATATTGCAACCCAGCATTACATATTTGCACTGTTTCCGCTTCCGTAAAAAAACCATTTTCACAAAAAACATCAATAAAATCGGCCAACTGCTCTGCTGCAATTTTTGGCAACATTTCCTGAACAATCAGTTGAATATAGCCTGTTCTATCTTCTTTATAGAGTAAGGGAAAGGCATGTGCACCTAAAAAAGTAGCTTTAATAGGTATTGGCATATTTTCCTTTAATCGCTTAATAACCCTTAACATTTTCAATTCCGCTTCTACACTTAACCCGTAACCACTTTTTATTTCAATGGCACCAGTACCCAACATAATTAACTGTTCTATTCGCCTTACAGCGTTAAAATATAATTCGTCTTCCGAGGCAGCTGCTATTCGTTTTGCCGAATTAAGTATACCGCCGCCATTTGCAGCTATTTGTTGGTAGGAAGCACCATTAATTTTTTGAACAAATTCATCTTCCCGGCTGGCAGCAAATACGCAATGAGTATGGCTATCGCACCAACAAGGCAGTACAGATGCTCCATTAACATCAATAATATTTTCGGGCAAATAATTACTTGCTTCAAAATGTTGCATTGTTCCGTAACCATTAATGCATTCACCATTTACCAATAAGTATGCATTTTCTAAAATAGAAACTTCCTTAAGTGTGTTGCCACGTAATAAGTTACTTTCTTTAGCAACTCCAACGAGTAAATGAATATTAGTGTAGGCGGTTATTGGCATAAATAAAAAGCTGCATTAACTAACTAATTGTTTTACCCTTACGTTGTAAAATAGATACGGTAAGTCTGCTAATGCACACTAAACTTCCTTGTTCATTAGTAATTTTTATATCCCATACATGGGTGGAGGCCCCTAAATGCAAAGGTGTGGCTTTGGCAAAAACGGTACCAGAACGAACGCTTTTTACATGGTTAGCATTAATATCAAGCCCTACACATAAAAATTTTTCATGGTCTACCACTAGCGCTGCTGCAATGCTACCAACGGTTTCCGCCAATGCCACAGAAGCGCCACCGTGCAAAATTCCGTATGGTTGGTGGGTTCTACTATCCACCGGCATTGAAGCTATTAAATAATCGTCACCAATTTCCACAAACTGCATTCCTAAGTGTTCGCCAAGTGTATTCTTTCCCATTGGGGCTAACTGTGCTACATCAATATTTTGGTGAAACCAAATACGCATTTTAATAAATATTTTATTTAAAAGAATCCATTACAATAGAGGGTAAAAAATGTGATGCATCCCCACCGTTTCTTAAAATATCTCTAACAATGGTAGAAGCAACAGAAGTATATTTTGGCTCGCCAGTAAGAAAAACGGTTTCTATGTTTCTATCTAACGCCCTATTTGCATCAGCAATGGTTTTTTCGTATTCAAAATCACTTACATACCTTATGCCTCTTAGAATAAATCTTGCATTAATTGATTGGCAATATTTTACGGTAAGCCCTTCATACACGGCGCAGTTTACTTTAGGTTCATCTTTAAAAATATTGGTAATCCATTCAATACGCTGTTCCTCGCTGAACATGGGAGTTTTTGCCGCATTTGCGCCAAGCCCCACAATAACTTTATCGAATAAAGGTAAAGACCGGTTAATAATATCTATATGACCTAAGGTAATTGGATCAAAAGTTCCTGGAAAAAGACAAATACGTTCCATAAATTGTAGGAATGAAGGGTAAATATGTTACAAATAAACAGTTATGAATTGAATATTTATTAGTGAATAATAATTATTAAGCTTCTATTGCTGATTACTTAACAAGTATAGTACCGCCATTCTTACGGCAACTCCATTTTCTACCTGATGTAGAATTATGCTTTGTTCAGCATCGGCTACATCACTATCCAACTCAACGCCACGGTTTATTGGGCCAGGGTGCATAATAACTATTTCCTTATTTAAGCGTTGCAGCATTTCTTTTTTTATACCGTAAGCAATGTTATACTCCCGTAAAGAAGAGAATAAAGGTTGGCTTTGCCTTTCTAATTGTATGCGTAACACATTTGCAACATCGCACCAAGCAAGGGCTTTATTCACGTTATACTCCACCCTTATGTCAAATGCAGCTTGTAGGTGGGTGGGTATTAATGTTGGCGGACCTGCAACCATAATTTCAGCACCCATTTTTTTAAGCAAATAAATATTGCTAAGGGCTACCCTGCTATGCATAATGTCTCCAATAATTGCCACTTTTAGCCCTTCTAGCTTGCCAAATTTTTCTTGCATGCTAAATGCATCTAACAATGCTTGGGTGGGATGTTCATTAATACCATCGCCAGCATTAATAATAGCTGCAGGAATATGCTTAGCCAAAAAATGTGGTGCACCGCTAGCACTATGCCGCATTACCACCATGTCTACCTTCATGCTAAGAATATTATTAACCGTATCAAGTAGGGTTTCTCCTTTTGCGGCAGATGATGAACTTGCTGTAAAGTTTAACGTATCGGCACTTAGGCGTTTTTCGGCCAACTCAAATGACATTCTTGTACGGGTAGAATTCTCATAGAAAAGATTTACTATGGTAACATCTCTTAAAGAAGGTACTTTTTTTACGGGCCGCTGCAATACCTCTTTAAACTGTTTGGCGGTATCTAAAATTAGGGTGATATCCTCTGGAATGAGGTGCTTGATGCCGAGTAAATGCTTGGTAGAAAGTTTCATTAAAAATCAAAGATAAAGTTTGCGTTAACAACTACAAAACTCTTTCCTTATTTACAATCGCAACTCCAATCTTTATCAAGGTCAATACACGTAATTAGGGTAAGTTCATCATTGCATGGCGCTACAACAATTCTTATATGCTGCCCATCATTACTATAGCCATCTACCGCATATTTCTTATTGCAATCAGCTCCTTTAAGTTCGCTTTTTGTGTAATTAATATTTCCCTTTTGCAATACTTGTTTAATCTCCTGTTCCGTAATTTTCCTGCAATCCATTCGGCAAATGGCATGCTTGGTGTAATTGATATATGCAGCATGTCGGTTAAGTCCTCGGCTTTTGGCATAGTTACTTCCATCATTACGTTGTTCAACTTTTGAAAGCGTTTTCGCTGTTTGTGGCTTAAAAGTTTTTACCAACAAAATGGCAATTGCTAGCACTGCAAGCAGCAGGTAGGGTAATAATCTTTTATTCATTTGATAAATTGAATTAGAATAACTGAATAATTCTTAACTCCAAAATCCTATTTCTTATACTTAGCTTATCTTTGCAAACTATGCAAAAAAAAGGAACAGTAGCATTACACACATTAGGTTGCAAACTTAATTTTTCGGAAACATCCACATTAGCTAGACAATTAGAAAATGATGGGTACGAAAAAAGAGAATTTGAGGATATAGCAGATGTATATGTTATTAACACTTGCTCAGTAACGGATAATGCGGATAAAGAATGTAGACAATTAGTACGCCGTATACAGCGAAAAGCACCAGAAAGCATGGTGGTAATTACTGGTTGCTACGCACAATTAAAACCAAAGGAAATTGCTGCCATACCTGGAGTAAACTTAGTACTTGGCGCCGCTGAAAAGTTTAACATAGGGGCGCACTTAGCAGAATTGGTAAAAAATGATGCAGCCAAAATAAGCAGTTGCGATATTGAGGAGGTTTCTGGTTTTAACAGTTCCTTCTCTGCAAACGATAGAACAAGAACTTTTTTAAAAGTACAAGATGGCTGCGATTACACCTGTAGCTTTTGTACCATACCCAAAGCCCGTGGAAAAAGCCGAAGCGATAGTATTGAAAATGTATTGCTTAACGCAAAAGCTATTGCAAATACTGGGGTAAAAGAAATAGTGCTTACAGGGGTAAACTTGGGCGACTTTGGCAAAGGAGCCGATGGAAATAAAAAAAATGAAGAAAATTTCTACGATTTAGTTCAAGCCTTGGATACGGTGGAAGGAATAGAACGCTTCAGAATATCATCAATAGAACCCAACTTACTTACTGACGATATTATAAAATTTGTAGCTGCTAGCAACAAGTTTATGCCGCATTTTCATATTCCCTTACAAAGTGGCAGTGCTAAAATATTAGGTTTAATGCGTAGGCGATATAAAAAGGAATTATACACCGAAAAAGTAGAATTGATTAAAAGCATTATGCCACATTGCAGCATTGGTGTAGATGTAATTGTTGGCTTTCCAAGCGAATCAAAAGAAGATTTTGAAGATACACATAGCTTTTTACATAGTCTTGCGGTAAGCTACTTACACGTATTTACCTATTCCGAAAGGGATGACACTAAAGCTTTAGAAATAAAACCAATAGTGCCAATACATATACGAAATGAACGTAATAAAACGCTAAGAAACTTGTCATACATGAAAGCCCAATACTTTCAGCAACAATTTGCGGGGCAAAAAAGAAAAGTATTGTTTGAAGATTTTACCAAAAATGGCATGATGGAGGGCTATACCGACAATTATATTAGGGTTACCACACCATACCGTAAAGAATGGGCCAACAATATTGTAGATTGGCAGTTATAATACTATACAAGCGTTACACGGCATATATTTTGATATTTCCGCAAGCAAGCAGCTATTTAATAAGATAATTACTCTTGTGAATATCGATATGAAACTGTGTTGTTGAAAAATACGTAAACTATAAAAAACAATTAGTATGCAAAGATATCAAGCCATCATAAAATTTCACATGGATGAAGCATTTATGACACTTGTGCCCCCGCATAGAACCTACATCAATTTTCTTATTAACAAAGGCACTATTGATAGCTATGCTGTAAGTATGGAAACCCAAACCTGCTGGATTACTATAGCCGCAGATAGCAAACAAGCCGTAGATAGAATACTAGCTAAATCTCCACTATACAAATATTGGAATTACGATATTGAAGAATTATTTGTGTACGATACACAATTATATAGGCTCCCCTCATTACAAATGAATTAACCTAAATATTTTTAAAGCTTGCAACATGGCCAGTAATTAATTTTGCAAAATGCAAGAAACCTTTATTGGCAACAGTATTTCTAGGGCGGCCGAAATTTTAATGCAAAATGGAGTTGTTGCAATACCCACTGAAACAGTTTATGGGCTTGCGGGCAATGCATTATCCCCTACTGCAATTGCAGCTATTTATGCTGCAAAAGAAAGACCAAGTTTCAACCCACTAATTTTACATACACACTCTGCAGAAAGTATTAAGGAATATGCACACGTTAATGATAGGGCATATGCAATTGCGAAAACCTTTATGCCTGGGGCATTAACCCTGCTACTTCCCAAAAAAAATATTGTTCCGCAAATATTAACTGCCGGTAGCAATATGGTAGCAATAAGAGTACCTAAACACCCAACTAGCTTGGCATTGCTGCAAATGCTTCATTTTCCGTTGGCAGCCCCAAGTGCCAATAAATTTGGTTATATAAGCCCAACAACAGCCCAACATGTTTTAAAAACTTTGGAAGGAAAAATACCTTTTATCTTAGATGGTGGCACTTGCGAAGTAGGTATTGAATCTACCATAATTGAGGTTACGGAAACTGAAATTATATTGCACAGAGCTGGCGGATTAAATGCTAATATGGTTGCGGAATTTGCGAAACTACCCCTAGTAAAAAAGGAAGGGGGAAAAATAGCAACTTCCGGCCAGTTGAAAAGCCACTATGCACCAACAAAGCCACTAATGCATGGTAATGTAACTGAACTTATAGCGAATAACCCTGGTAAAAAAATTGCCATTATTTCCTTTCAAAAAAATTATAACTCGCTTAATACACAGAGTTTTCCCTTATCAAAAGCTGGTAATTTATCTGAAGCGGCAAGTAACTTATTCCAAACATTGTATACGCTTGATGAAAGCGATTTTGATATTATTATTTCAGAAATATTCCCATCGCAAGGTATTGGAAATGCCATTAATGATAGATTAAATAGGGCACAACAAATACATAAATAAGGTTATTAGTTGTGCCCTTACCTAATATTATTAGGCTGGCAAAGCCTTAATTATTGCAGTAAACTCATTACCAACAAGGCTTGCACCACCAACTAATCCACCATCAACATCGGGTTGAGAAAATAAATCTACTGCATTAGCAGCCTTAACGCTGCCGCCATAAAGTATAGATATATTATCCGCTACTTCAGCACCATACTTACCAGCAATATTTTCTCTAATAAATGCATGAATCGTTTGTGCTTGTTGGCTGCTAGCTGTTTTGCCCGTACCAATTGCCCATATGGGTTCGTAAGCTATTACTACTTTTGCTATTTCATCTGCTGTTAAGTGGTATAATGATTCTAATAATTGCTTTGCTACAAATTCGTTTTGGCCTTCTGCTTCTCTTATGGAAAGCGGTTCTCCGCAACAAAATATTGGCGTAATGCCTGCACCAATGGCCATATTTACTTTTTGAGCCAATAACTCGTTTGTTTCGTGGTAATATTCTCTCCTTTCACTGTGCCCAATAACAACATGAGCAACATGGATGGATTGCAGCATTTCTACTGATGTTTCCCCAGTGTATGCACCACTTTTTTTATCGCTACAATTTTGTGCAGCAGTGTAATAATTCTTTAACTCAAATGTTCGCTTATTCATTTCAGTTAAGTACGGAAATGGAACTGCAAATATTACTTCTTGGTGCTTTTCCAGCGATATATTTTGCCCTAAAATTTCATCTAATAATTGGTGGGCTTGTGGCAAGGTTAAATTCATCTTCCAATTTGCAGCTGCTATTTTCTTTCTCATTCTTATTATTGTTTATATAAATATTCTAAAACGTTTATTTCTTTTTCAGATAAAAATTGATTTTTAAGTTGTTTCCAATTACCAATATCCGAAAGTACTTTCTCCCAAATATAAGTGGTGTTTTCGTTGGCACCCCAAGAAAAACTAGGTATATATTTTTCGGAGAGAGAGGAGGAAAAAAAGTTTACACAAGTACCAATAACAGTACCAGTATTAATGCAGCTATTAATGGCACAGCGGCTATAATCTCCCATAACCAACCCAGCTTTTATACCAACATTCTCGTATTCTTTTTTTGCAATACTCCACATTTGCACTGCTCCAGCTGTGTTTTTAATATTACTATTACTGGTACCAGCACCAAAATTGCACCATTCCCCTATTAGGCTATCGCCCAAATATCCATCATGTGCTTTGTTGCTATTGCCCTGTATAATTACGTTTTTTATTTCACCACCAACCACGCAGTTTGGGCCAATGCTGGTGGCACCATAAATTTTTGCTCCCATTTTTACTACCGAATTATCACCAATGTATAGCGGCCCACGCAAGCAAGCCCCTTCCATAATAGTAACATTTTTTCCAATAACTATTGGGCCGTTAAGGTTATTAAAAATAGCTGCATACGCAGTTAACCCATCAGCAATAAATAAGTTTTGAGCGTTTCCAATTAGGGTATTGCTTGCAGGTAATACCTGCGAAGTTGTACTTAGCAATGGCATATCTTGGGTAAAAATTGCCTCGTTCTGTATGTAAAAATCGCTTGCCCTAACCCAACGTTTTACTTCTTTAAATATTATTTTATTAGTATAGCTATCAATTTTTTTAAACCTTTTTTTATCAACCGCATAACCTGCAATAATATTTCCTGCTTCGTCTACAATAGCGGTAAGTGGTGTTAAATCATTTATTAGTTTAATCAACGCTTTTGTAGGATGAACGGAGGCATCAATAAATTTCCCCGCCCCAAGGGGCAAATCGGCGTATAAAGGCTGTAAGTAATCTGCGGTTAATATATAGGTGTTTTGTTGTAGCCATTTTTCCCAACGTTCTTGTATGGTAAAAATTCCACATCGAATGCGGGCGGTGGCTTTGGTATTATTAATGGGTGCTAAATTCAACCGATTATCACCATCATCAAACAAACAAATAAATATATCATTCGGCATGCTACAATATTAGGTAATTATAACTTGTGGGTAGTAGGAAGCGGCAACTACTTAAAAAATTTTTCACAAAAAAATCAACTTATTCACAGTCAGCTTCTTAGGTTATTGCAATTACTATTTTTGAAACGATTATGAGAATATTTTATACAAGCCTATATATAGTTTTACTTTTTGGTTCAGCTAGCTGCCAGCAGTCAAGCAATAATAATTACCTCGAGAATAATACCCCTACAAGTAATTTCGCTTTTAGAGCACTATCCGAACAAGAAAAAAGCTACTACACCAATCAGGTTACTGCATTTTGTAATAAAACGCTTCCTTCACCTGCTTTTAGTGGTGCAATATTGGTAGCAAAAAATGGAACAATCATTTATGAGAACTACCAGGGCTATCAGCATAACAACAAAAAAGTTATTAATACAGCCGAAACACCTTTTCACCTAGCTTCCATTTCTAAAACTTTTACGGGCACCACCGTTCTCCGATTATGGCAACAAGGTAGAATTGGGTTAGACGATGCTGTGGAAAACTACTTTCCTAATTTCCCTTACAAGGGGGTTACAGTAAGGCTTTTACTATGCCATAGAAGTGGGCTGCCTAGCTATTTGAATTTTTTAGATAAAAACTGGAACAGAAGAAAAAAAGCAACTAATGAAGATGTTATTAACTACATGATTGCTTATAAACCACCCATTCAAGCTAACCCAAATAGAAATTTTCACTATTGTAATACCAACTATATTTTACTTGCAAGCATTGTTGAAAAAATTACACAAATCTCATTTCCTCAATACATGAAAGACTCGGTTTTTACTCCACTTGGCATGGTTCATTCTTTTGTGTTTAGTAAGCAAGATTCTGCCAATTATGTACCTACTTATGGTTGGAACAATGCACAATATCAAATGGATCATTTAGACTTTACCTACGGCGATAAAAATATTTACAGCACTGCCAGAGATATGCTGCTTTGGGATTTAGCCCTTTATCAAAATACTTTTATTAATGAAGCTACTTATGCTATGGCAGTAACACCACAAAGCCACGAAAGAAAAAGTATGCACAATTATGGCTTAGGCTGGAGATTATACGATGGCTTAGATGCAAATTTTGTGTACCACAATGGCAAATGGCATGGTAGCAACACCGTATTTACAAGGCTTACGAAAGACACAGCCACCATAATAGTATTAGGAAATAAACTTAACCGAAATATATACAGTGCTAAAAAAATGAGTAGCATTTTCTCTGGTAAAGAAAGCACCTTCGAATTAATAGAATAGTAGCATTTAACACTTTTTAACTTGTTCTTACCTATTATGTGGACGCCTATGCCTAACTTGCGCCGCAAAAGAAGCAATATGAGCAACAGAACATTTACAATGATTAAGCCCGACGCCACTAGCAAAGGATACACTGGCGCAATTTTAGACCAAATAATTAAAGCCGGTTTTGATGTAAAAGCAATGAAATGGATAAAATTATCTACAGAACAAGCTGGCGAATTCTACGCAATTCATAAAGAAAGACCTTTTTATGGGGAATTGGTTGATTTTATGAGCAGTGGCCCAATAGTAGCAGCCATTTTAGAAAAAGAAAATGCAGTTGCAGATTTTAGAACATTGATAGGTGCTACTAACCCAGCACAAGCTGCCGAAGGAACTATAAGAAAGCAATTTGCTGCATCAATTGGTGAAAACGCCGTACACGGTAGCGATAGTGATGAAAATGCTGCAATTGAAGGTAATTTCTTCTTCTCAGGCTTAGAGCGTTTTTAATAAAATAAACCTTTTTCTATATGCCCCTTGTGATAAAAATCATAAGGGGCTTTTGTTTTTTATAACCATTTCATTACTTACCATTTTTTATAATAATCGCATCACTTGCCCGTTATTTGCCCACTTTTTGAATTTAACCAAACCCTAAAATTGTTTTTTCTATTCGCCTATTAAAAAAGAGATTCTACCGCATTGGCACAGTTTTAGTATTCTACATATTGTTTTTAAGGGTTTAGGGTTAGGAGGGGCTGCTAGTCTTGGCAGGCCCCTCTTTTTTATACACCTTGTTAAATTCGTTAATACTTACGTTTATTGTAACATAAGCACAACATTATTTTTATATTGCGTAGCGACTTAAAACATTTAAAAACTAAATGAGAAAAATAATATTTTGCTGCATACTGTTACTCTGCGTTTTTTTTAATGCGGTAACCAACCCACACAGTTACAGCAATGAAAAGCCTTTGAAAACAATTATTATTGACGCCGGACATGGTGGGCATGATTTTGGTGCACCAGGCAGTTATAGCCATGAAAAAGATATTGCATTGGCAGTATCGCTAAAACTTGGTAAGCTAATACAGGATAATTTGCCAGAGGTTAACTTGGTTTACACCCGTACAACTGATATATACCAGCACCCTACAGTTAAGGCTAGCATAGCCAACTTTAATAAAGGTGACCTTTTTATATCCATACACTGTAATAGTGTAGACCCCATTGTTAGAAGAGAGTTTATAGGTTATGAAACCGAAACCTACTACAAAGGGAAAGGTAAAAAAAGAAAAAAATATACTAGAAAAGTACCAAAATATCGCACTTGGAAAGAGCCAAACCCCGCCAAAGGCACTGAAACTTATATTTGGGGGGCCGATAAAAATGATGAAAAAGAAGTTACCATGCGGGAGAACGAAGCTTTGTATTTAGACAGTAATTTGGCAAAGCAAGTGGGAGATTTTGACCCCAAAGATCCCGAAAAAAAAATATTGTATGCCTTGAAAACCAAGCAGTTTTTTACCAGAAGTGCCAACCTAGCACTTACCGTAGAAGATGAGTTTAAAAATATTGGTAGAATAAGCCGTGAAGCTAGGCAAAGGCAAAAAGGAATTTGGGTACTACAAGCCACCGCAATGCCAAGTATACTTGTAGAATTGGGCTATATAAGTAATAAAGACGAAGAAGATTATTTAAATAGTGAAGATGGACAAACAGAACTTGCAACCGCCATTTTAAAAGCTGTTAAAAGGTATAAATATTCTTTAGAAAATCAATTGTTAGAAGCCACAACTATTCCAAAACCATTAATTAATAATTAATCGGTTTAGGGGCTAAGGTTCAAATTAGATTGGGCTGCTACTTTTAAATAATGTTACTTTCGTAAAGGAAGATTTTTTTAACCAATTATTCAACGCATGAAAGTTTCTAATGAAACAAAAATTGGCATTTTAGCTGTAGTTTCTGTATCGCTTTTTTTTATGGGTTTTAACTTTATAAAAGGAAGAAATTTAATAAAAAGAGGAACATTTATTTACGCAAAATATACCGAAACAAAAGGGCTACTTCCTTCAAATGCTGTTTTTGCAAATGGCCTACAAGTAGGTAGTGTGTATGAAATAGAGGCGAATGAGCAAAACTTGAATGATATAATTGTAGCAATAAAACTTAACGGAAAATTTAATATTCCTAATAATTCACTTGCCATAATAAAAACTAGTGTACTGGGTGGTGCTACTATGGAAATAAAATTAGGTAATAGTGCCACATTTATTAAAGATGATGATACCCTACAAACTGCTAATTATGAAGGAGTAATGGGTGAACTTACCAATAAAATAGAACCAATAGCCGATAAGTTAACACTAACACTTGGCTCACTTGATACAGTATTAAAAAATGTAAATACCGTACTAGACCCAAACACAAAAGGTAATCTACAAAGTGTAGTTGCCAATTTGGCTAAGGCAACCGCTAGCTTAGTGGTTACTGCCAATGAAATTCAAAAAATGGTTAATAGCCAAAATGGTGTGCTAAGTAGTAGCCTAAAAAATGTAGAAAGCTTTAGTAAAAACTTAGCTGATAATAATACAAAAATTTCCGCTACGCTAACCAATGTAGAGGAAGCAACTAACAAAATTGCAAAAGCTAATATTGATGGAGTGGTAAATAAATTGGATGCTTCCGTAGCACAACTGCAAACTGCCATGAGTAAATTAAACAGCAAAGAAGGGACAGCTGGTAAATTATTAAATGATGATGAGGTGTATAAAAACTTAGCAAGTACCATACTAAGCCTTAATATTTTAATGGATGATTTAAGAGTACATCCAAAACGTTATGTAAATATTTCTGTATTTGGTAAGAAAGACAAAGGCGATTTTTTAACCACTCCCTTACCAGTTGACACTTTGAAAAAAAATGGTAAATAAATTTTATATCGTATTCATTTTCATTGTATTACATAAAGTATCCCTTGGGCAAATAAGTAACAGAAATGCCGCAGATACAAGTACTACTAACAAAACACTAATAAGAATACTACAAGCCGATAGGCTTAATTTTGAAGAGCTAGATACCGCAAATAAATACCAATCTGCAGCAGGAAATGTAGTGCTTAAACAAGAAAATACTTTGTTTTACTGCGATAGCGTAGTACTAAATAAGCTCAGTAACTTATTAGAAGCATTCGGCAAAGTACATATTAACGATGCAGATAGTGTAAACATTTATTCCGATTATTTAAAATACATAGGTTCGGAAAAGAAAGCTTACTTGAATAAAAATGTAAAGCTTACTGATGGCAGAGGCGTACTTACTACCAATGAACTTGAGTACGACATAGCCACAAGAACCGGTATATACAAAAATGGCGGTAAGGTTATTAACAAAAAAACGATACTTACCAGTAAAGAAGGAACTTATAATGGAGAATTACGAGATTTTTATTTCAGAAAAAACGTACAACTAATTGATCCTAAATATAAATTAACGACCGACTCTTTACTTTATAACACCTATTCGGAAGTTGCAACTTTTGTTACAGCAACTACCATTAAAACAAAAACGCAACAAATTAATACTGCTAGCGGCTATTACGATTTACGTAATAAAAAAACATACTTTGGCAAAAGGCCTTTAGTTGTTGATGGCGCTACTATATTAATTGCAGATGAAATTGCTACCGACGAAGCAAGTGGCTTTGGTGAAGCCAGCGGCAATGTTGTTCTAAAAGATACTACCGAAGGCATGGCCATTTATGCCAATAATATTAAAACAAACAGAAAAAACAGCTCCTTTATTGCAACGCAAAAGCCTGTAGCTGTTATAAAACAAGGGGTTGATTCATTTTTTATTTCAGCAGATACTTTATTTTCCGCAAAACTTAGCGATATATTACCTGAACGCTCAGTTAGTAATTTAGCTACAGATACCTTAAGTTTTATTTCAAAAGCAATGGCATTAGCCGATAGTGGAAAAAACAGAATTGTGGAAGCTTACTACCATGTAAGAATATTTTCTGATTCTATGCAAGCCGTTGGCGATAGCTTGTTTTACACAAGTTACGATTCTGTTTTTCGTTTATTTACCAACCCTATTGCATGGGCTCAAGGCAACCAAATATCAGGCGATACACTGTACATTTTTACTGAGAAACAACAACCCAAACAAATAAAAGTATTCGAAAATGCATTAGCCATTAACAAAGCCGGGGCCGATTATTTAAACCAAGTAAAAGGTAGAAGCATTAATGGTTTTTTTAAAGATGGAAATATTTATTATCTAAGGGCAAAGGGTATGGCAGAAAGTGTATACTACCCCGTTGATGATAGTAAGCGTTTTATTGGGGTTAATAAACTTAATGCAGACGCCATTGAATTATACTTTGAAAACAAAAAGCCAGAGAAAATAAAACCCATTTCGGGCGTAAAAGGAAAAATGTACCCAATGCTTAGAGTAAATCACCAAGAAATAAAATTAAAGGGTGTTAATTGGCAAGAATCAAAACGACCAAAATCTAAAGCGGAACTATTTGAATAATCCATTTTTTTATGGGTACTTTACTACTAAGCAATTAATTGCAGCACAATGTAAGTATGAAACGAGTAATCCCTTTTTTCAAAAAAAAATTCATCAGCCCAGCTATAAAATTTATTCATGACAGCAAATCAATTGGTATTACCTTATTGGCTTGTACATTTATTTCACTATTACTAGCCAACTCACCAGTTAGTAGCCACTATTTGGGCTTTATAAATGCAACCATCCCTGGCTTTGATAGCCATTTCCTCCCCCACTCACTACTACATTTTATTAATGATGGATTAATGAGTATTTTCTTTTTTTTAGCCGGAATGGAAATTAAAAGAGAATTGAATAATGGCGAATTAAGTGATATAAAAAACGCTATTCTACCAATTGGTGGTGCTATTGGCGGTATGCTGTTCCCGGCTTTAATTTTTTTACTATTAAATAAAGGCAGCATTTACAAAGATGGTTGGGGCATACCCACTGCTACCGATATTGCCTTTTCAATTGGTGTAGCTTCCCTACTAGGAAAAAAAGTACCTGTTGCTCTAAAAATATTTTTAACTGCACTTGCCATTATTGACGATTTAGGAGCTATTGCAATTATTGCATTCTTTTATGGCAGTGCTATACAGCTAAAATATTTAATGCTTGCAGCAGTGGTAAGCGGCATTATATACTTTATTAATAAGCGTTTAGCCAAGTTTGGTTGGGTACAAATTGTACTTGGTATAGTACTATGGGCATGTATGTATAACTCAGGTATTCATGCCACTGTTGCTGGTGTACTATTAGCCTTTTTAATACCTACACATTGGTTGGCGTTGTTAGAAAAAAAACTACATCTACCAGTATATTTTATTATAATGCCAATTTTTGCCTTAGCCAATACGGCAATAATATTACCACATAATACAGCATCATTACTAACCGATCAATTATCTGTGGGCATACTCTTCGGTCTTTTTATTGGCAAGCCATTGGGCATTACACTAGTTTGTATGTATTTGGTTAAGCGTGGCTATGCTAAGTTACCTGCTAACACTACTGTATATCAATTAATTGGTGTGGGTATATTAGCAGGCATTGGTTTTACCATGTCTATTTTTATTGCTACCTTGGCTTTTACTGATACTGCATTGCAGAACGAAGCTAAAATAGCCGTATTAGCTACCTCTATTTTAGCAATGATTGTTGGCTATATTTGGCTTAACAACTGCAAAGCAAAACATACATTAACTGCTACAAACTAACAAAATGCTTAAGAAGGAAAGACAAGCTTTTATAACCCAACAAATTAATATTCATAACAAAGTTCTTTCTACCGACTTATGTGATCAATTAGGTGTTTCGGAAGATACGGTTAGGAGAGATTTACAAGAGTTAGCCGAGGAAGGAAAATTAATAAAAGTACATGGCGGCGCCCTTAGCACTTCTTTCCATTTTACGTTAAAGAACAATAACATTTACTCCTTACCGGAAAAGCAAATTATTGCCCAAAAAGCACTTAGCCTAATTAAGGATGGCATGGTTATTTTAATATCCGGAGGAACAACCATTAGGGAATTTGTAAAAAGTTTGCCCGAAACACTAAATGCTACTTTTATTACTATAAGCATTCCCACTGCATTGGAATTGTTAGAACACCCAAATTGTGAAGTAATTTTTATTGGCAATAAACTATCAAAAAGTGCCCAAATAGCCGTTGGTGCCGAAGTAGTAGAAAAACTAAAAAGCATACGAGCCGATTTGTGCTTCTTAGGCACTAACAGCATTCACGCCACGGAAGGCATTACCGATTTAGAATGGGAAATTATAGAAGTAAAAAAAGCAATGATTGAAGCTTCGCAAAAGGTTGTTTCACTTGCTATTTCCGAGAAATTAAATAGTGTACAAAAGTTTAAAGTTTGCAATATTAACAGACTACATACTCTAATTACAGAATTATCGCCAGATAATGAACTTCTGAAAAATTTTGCGGAGGCTGGCGTAGAAATTCTGTAGAATGTTAGCTCAAAATAGTTTTGCAAAATGTTGCAAAACCATGCAAACCTATTTTGTGGGTAAAATTGTTGAAAACCTCTTTACCATTTAGCAATTTTAATTTGCTTATCAATTTAACATTTCTTTTATTTACACAAATATTCGGGTTATTGCAATATTCTGCGGCTTTTACCTAACAATTATGTAATTCATATAACACCAGCTTTATACCATGTATTCCCTACCTACCTATAAATTTTTTAATCATCACAAAACAAATAACATGCAAAAACTCTCCTTTATTAGGTTGTTTGCTTTGTTACTATTAATGGTACCCACTATAACATTTGCACAAGATGTTACCATTAACGGATTAGTAACAGATCAGACAGACAAAACCCCGTTACAAAGTGTAACAGTTAAGGTTAAGGGCACAAGTACCGCAGTACAAACCAATAGTGCTGGTTATTACACAATAAAAGCTGCCAAAGGTAAAATATTGGTATTTAGCTTTATTGGTTACAACACAGTTGAAGAAAAAATTGGCGATCAAACTACTATTAACGTTACCATTGGCAACGATGATAAAAGGGTAAATGAAGTTGTAGTTACTGCATTAAACATTAAAAAAGATAAGCGTTCACTAGGTTATAGCACCGCCGAAGTAAAAGGTGAGGAATTGGCGGCAACTAATAGAGAAAACGTATTTACCTCGTTAGCGGGCCGTATGCCGGGTGTTACTGTTACGCCAACTTCTGGTGCCGTTGGTGCTTCTACACAAATTGTGTTAAGAGGTTTCAACTCAGTAGGCCTTAGCAACCAGCCATTAATTGTGGTAGATGGTGTACCATTTAATAATGAAACCTTTAACCAAGGTGCATTGGTATCAGATTTACCAAACAGAAACTCAGACTATACTAACCGCGGTGCGGACGTAAACCCCGAGGATATTGAAAATATTACCGTACTAAAAGGCCCAGAAGCAGCAGCATTGTATGGAGTGTTAGGTGCAAACGGTGCATTACTAATTACCACTAAAAAAGGTAAAGGTGGTAAAGGAAAAATATCATACGACTACAATACCCGTTTTGATAAAATAAACTTTAGTAGAATTCCTGAAATACAAACTGTATTTGATCAAGGTACAAATGGCATTTTCGATATTACTACCAGAAGTACTTTTGGCCCAAGATTCCCAGAAGGAACAAGGTTCTACAAAAACTTCGAAAATTTCTTTCAAACTGGTAGAATGAGCAGGCATAACTTGTCTATAGAAGGTGCTTCGGATAAAACTACTTACCGTTTCAGTGCTCAATACACTGATCAGCAAGGTACAGTACCGCAAACCTTCTTCAAGCGTTTGAATATGCGTTTGAATTCAAGTACAAGAGTAGCTAATAAAATAGATGTAAACACCTCATTTGCTTATTTCAATAGTGCGGTTAATAAGCCTGGTAGAGGCGAGAATGGTTTGCTAACAGCCATTTTTCAATGGCCGGTTGATGATGATATTAGAAACTATTTAAACTCCGATGGTTCTAAAAGAAATATTCAACCTAACCAATTAGCATCAGAAATTGATAACCCTTTCTTCGATGTTAACTTTAATAGAAACAGAGATAGAAGTAACCGTTTTACCGGTTCGGTAAATATTAATGCCGAAGCTACCAATTGGTTAACATTGGGTGCAAGATTAGGTGCTGATTTCAGTGCTGATCAAGGTAATATTTTTATTCACCCACGCTCTTTCCAGTCGGTTATTACCGCTGGTTTGGGTAGAGGTAGAATTGAAAATTATAACAATAACTTGCTTTTGTTAAACTATCAATTTCTTGCAACAATTAAGCAACAGTTTGGCAAATTCAAAACCACTTTAAGAGTTGGTACCGCCTTGGATGATTCTAGAAGATTTACTTCTAGCGTTAGAGGCGATAGTTTATTTATACCAGACTTTAATAGCTTGGATAACACTAACCCTACCTTCCAAAGGTTGAAACAAAGAGATCAATTAAGAAGAGTAATGGGT
>Ga0114942_1000038_pt1 | contig 32962 bp, 30 predicted proteins | sample LowerColdCreek_FD_88674 | JGI IMG/M metagenome (GOLD analysis project Ga0114942, IMG submission 88674) | Groundwater microbial communities from Cold Creek, Nevada to study Microbial Dark Matter (Phase II) - Lower Cold Creek | ecosystem: Environmental > Aquatic > Deep subsurface > Groundwater ... | reverse complement strand
TAGTCGCCATCACCCACCGACCTCGGCCCTTGTCCCAGCCACAGATAGGCCCCAGGGCGCTCGCGCAGCATGAAGGCGAAATCCTCGGACGTGAAGGCGGGCCGGGGTGCCTCGCTGGCCTCCAGTCCCACGGCTGCAGCGGCCTGCAGTGCCAGCCGGGCTTCGCCCGCACTGTTGATCGTGGCCGGGTAGTAACGCACGTAGCCGACCTCGACGTCGCAGCCGCTGGCCAACGCCGCGCCGGCTGCGCAGTCCCTCAAGGCCGACTCGATGAGGTCCTGACTGGCCCCATCGAAGCTGCGCACGGTACCGGTGATCTGCACCTCGGCAGGCATCACGTTGTGCGAACTGCCGCCCTGTATGCGCGTCACCGACAGCACGGCCGACTCGGCCGGGTCGATGCGCCGCGCGACGAGGGTGTTGAGCTGGCAGACCAGTTGGCTGGCGGCCAGCAATGCGTCGGGCGTGCGGTGCGGCTGCGCCGCATGGCCGCCGCGGCAGCGCACCGTGATGTCAAACCGATCGGCTGCCGCCATGATCGGCCCAGGCCGGGTCTGTGCCTGGCCCAAGGGCAGATCGGGCCAGTTGTGCAGCGCGAAGACGGCGTCACACGGGAAGCGCTCAAACAGCCCGTCCTTGATCATGGCCCGCGCGCCGCCGCGCCCCTCCTCGGCGGGCTGGAAGATGAAGTTCACGGTGCCCGCGAAATGCCTTGTACGCACCAGATGCCGGGCCGCGCCGAGCAGCATCGTCGTGTGCCCATCGTGCCCGCAGCCATGATGGGCGCCGCTGAACAGGCTCTGGTGCGGCAAGCCGCTTTGCTCGGTCGTCGGCAACGCGTCCATGTCGGCCCGCAGGCCGACGCTGCGCCCTTCGCCGTTGCGCAGCACGCCGACCACGCCGGTGCCGCCAATGCCCTCGTGGACTTCGAGGCCCAGCGCCCGCAACGCGTCGGCCACGACCCGGGCCGTGCGGTGCTCGGCGAAGGCAAGCTCGGGATGGGCGTGCAGGTCACGGCGCAGCGCGACCAGGTCAGGCAACAGGTCGGCGATCTGGGCGTCTGTCGTCAGCATGGGGTGCCTGTGCGACGCTGGAACTCGCGCGGTGTCATGCCGCACTGGCGCTTGAAGCGGCGGTTCAGATGGCTCTGGTCGTAGAAGCCGACCTCGCTGGCCGCACGCGCCGCCGGCACGCCCTGTCTGAGCAGCGTCTGCGCGTGCTGGATGCGCAGTGCGTTGACATAGCGATAGGGCGACATGCCAACGCGCTCGCGGAACACCGTCGCGAAACGCCACAGGCTGAGGCCGCACAGGGCCGCCAGCGCCTCCAGGCGCAGGGGCTCGCCCAGGTGGGCGCGGATGTGTTGCAGCGCCGGCTCCAGCGAGCGGCGTCGGGGGCTCGCCGCGGAGCCTGCGGTTCGGTCGTGCATGTCGCCCAGCTTAGGGCCAGGCACGCCGTCAATTGGATCGTTCAGGCCCGCCGGGACCGCAGCGAATTGCGTATTGGGGCGCGGCAACGACAAAAGCTGTCGCGCTGGCCGGCAGCGCACGCGTGCCGGGCAACGAAGGGTGGCCGTGGCTCAGGGTGCCGCAGACGCAGCAAGACGCCCGCCCCGCACCGCAACGGCATCCAGCTCCACCAGGTAGCCATAGTGAAGTTCCGGCACCGGCACCACCGTGCGTGCCGGCCGGGCCGGGCCCATCACCGAGGCGTAGACCGCGTTGAAGCGCGGCCAGTGGGCCACGTCGACGATGTAAGCCGTCAGCTTGACCACGCTGTCCAGGTCCGCGCCGGCGCCGACGAGCGCGGCGCGCAGATTGGCCAGTGCCTGGCGGACCTGATCCTCGAACGGCAGGTCCGCCGTGTGCGTGCCGTCTGCCCGCGCGCCGAGCTGGCCGGAGACGAAGACGAGATCCCCGTGACAGACGGCATGGCTGTAGTGGCCGCCCGGCGGGGCGATGCCGGCTGCCGGGGCCACGGAGGTGCCGGGGGAAATGGCGGAAACGGGGGGAATGTGGAGAACGGGGGGGTGCATGGCGATCCTGAGACGTTGGCGCAGCGGTCGGCGCGGCCGCGGCTAGAACTCCGCGACCTGGCCCCAGGCAGAGGCCTGGAAGCGGTCCGGGTGGTAGGGGCGCGGGTCGACGAGGGGTGTCGCGCCGCTGACGATGTCGGCGATCAGGTGGCCGGCACCGGGGCCGATGCCGAAGCCGTGTCCGCTAAAGCCTGCCGCCAGCACCAGCCCCGGCACGGCGGCCACCTCGCCGATGCCGGGCACGCCATCGGGCGTGCTGTCGATGTAGCCGGCCCACGCCGCCGTGACCGCGCGCGCCTTCAGCGCGGGCACCATCTCCAGCGCACGACGGTGGGTCAGTCGAACGGTCGCCGCGTCCACCTTCGGGTCCAGGATGCGCATGCGCTCCATCGGCGTCGGCCGATCGAGGCGCCAGCGCGCCAGGCTTTCGTGGCCCGAGCGCAGGCCTTCCGGGCCACCGGGCGACAGGCTGCGCCAGCGGCGCAGGAACATCGGCAGGAACTGGGGCGAAAAGCGCAGGAACTGCGGCGTCGGGTCGACACGGGCTCGCCCGCTGATCGCCAGCAGATAGCCGCCGTCGCCGCGCCGCGTCAGCGAGACCCCGGCCGTGTGCAGCGTGGCTGGCAACTCGGCGGCGCCTGGAGAGACCGCCATCACCGTCTGGCGGATGGTGGCCTGCGGAAACCGGATGCCGTGCTGTCGGCAGAAGGACGAGGCCCAGGCGCCGCCGGCCAGCACGGCGGCCCGGGTGCGTATCGGGCCCCGCTCGGTGACGACGGCCGACAGACGGCCGCCCGAGGTCTCGATGCCACGCGCCGCGCAGCCCTGGTGCACGCTGCCGCCAAGCCGCATCAACGCGCGTGCCACGGCCGGGGCGGCACGAGAAGGGTCCGCCGTGCCGTCGGTGGGCGAGAAGACGCCGCCCTTCCAGGGCTTGCCGGTCGCGCGCCCATGCTCGGCCGCTGCGGCCGCACTCAGCATCTGCGTCTGCACGCCGGTGCCGCGGGCGAACTCGCCCCAGCGCGCCCAGCCCGCCAGCTCCGCATCGTCATTGCTGAGATAGAGCAGGCCACAGCGCGAAAACCCCGTGTCTTCGCCGGCCTCGGCGGCGAATCGCTCCCAGAGGTCCAGCGCCAGGGTCGCCATCGGCAACTCGCGGGCATCACGGTTCTGCTGGCGGCACCAGCCCCAGTTGCGGCTGGACTGCTCGGCGCCGATGCGGCCCTTCTCGATCAGCGCGACCTTCATGCCCCGGCGCGCCAGGTAGTAGGCCGTGAAGACGCCGACGATGCCGCCGCCGATGACCACCACATCGGCATGGTCGGGCAGCGCTGGATGTGATTCGACGAGGGTCAAGGGTGCGGGCATTCTCGGGATCTCGGGTGGAGGGGGTACAGAGGGCAGCGGCGACAGCCATCACCAGCCGCCGAAGCGGGGCCATTCGGCCTCCACCGCCAAGTTGTCGCCGCGCACCACGTGGTAGCTGCGGTGCTGCGCGCCGGTGGCGCAAGCATGGTTGGGCAGCACACGAACGCGCTCGCCGATGGCCAGTTCGGGCAACACGCCTGCGGAGCCGGGCCGCACGGTGACGATGCCGTGCTCCTGGTTGGCGTCGGCCACGATCAGGTCCGGGTAGGCGCGGCCGGCCAGGTCGCAGACGACGCCATAGCCCTGGTTGACAGCCTGCTTGGCGGTGCCGCAGTCCTGCGACATGGCCATCCAGCCCGCGTCGATCAGGAGCCAGCCCTTGTCACGCTGATGACCAATCACCGTCGCCAGCACCGACAGCGCGATGTCCTCCACCCGGCAAACGCCGATGCCCGCCATCACGAGGTCGAAGAAGACGAACACGCCGGCCCTGACCTCGGTCACCCCGGTCAGGTCGGTCGCGCTGTGGGCCGTCGGGGTCGAGCCCAGGCTGACCACCGGGCAAGGCAGGCCCGCCGCGCGCAGCGCCGTGGCTGCCTGGACCACGCCGCGCCGCTCGTCCTCGGCGCATTGCTGCAGCGCCTGCTCGCCGCGCGCGGCGTAGCTGCCGCCGGCATGGGTCAGCACGCCGCGCAGCTCCGCGCCCTGCACCAGCGCCCGGCCAATGGCCAGCAGAAGCTCGCTGTCACCAGGCTGCACGCCCGAGCGATGGCCGTCACAGTCGATCTCGATCAAAGCGGGGATGGGCCTGCCCGCCTCACGCGACGCAGCCGCCACGGCCTCGGCCTGCGCCACGGTGTCGAGCAGCACGACGAGGTCGACCCCTTCGGCCCGCAGGGCCAACACCTGCGCCAGCTTGGCCGGCGCGATGCCGACGGCGTAGATCATGTCGCGCACACCGGCCGCCGCAAAGTGCGCGGCTTCCTTCAGCGTGGAGACGGTCGCAGGGCCGCGCGGCGAATCCATGACCCGACGCGCCACCTCCACCGACTTGCAGGTCTTCAGATGCGGCCGCAGTCCGACGCCCAGGTCGGCCAGCCGCGCGCGCAGCCGCGCGACGTTGCGCTCCATGCGCGCGGCATCGAGCACGAGGCAGGGTGTTTCCAGGTCGCGCAGCGTTGCCACCGGCGGGGGCAGGGTCTCGGGGGTCGCGCTTTTCTCGCGGTTCTCGCAGGTCAGGGTCAGGGCCTCGGTCACGGCATTCCTCGCGTCAGGTGGTGAAGCCATTCTGGGCGCCGGCCTATAAGTTCGCAATTTACGATTCGTACATCTCCGAATAAGTCCTGGCTTAATGATCACCTCCGACGACCTCGCCTTCTTTGCCGTGCTGGCGGACTCGGCCTCGCTGGCCGAAGCCGCGCGCAAGCTCAACGTCACGCCGCCCGCTGTCTCGCAGCGGCTGCAGGCCCTGGAAGCGCGGGCGGGGGTGCGCCTGATCGACCGCACGGGCCGCCGCACCAGCCTGACCGACGAAGGCGCGCTGGTGGCCGCGCATGGGCGCCAGGTGGCGCAAACCATGGAGGCGCTGACGGAGGCGCTCGGGGACAGGACCCGCAAGGTCAGCGGTCATCTGCGCGTGACGGCCCCCCATGGCTTTGGCCGGCTGCATGTCGCGCCGGTGGCGGAGGCCTTTGCCCGCGAGCATGAGGGCGTGACGATCTCGCTCGAACTCTCCGACCATCCCGGCGCCGGGCTGATCGACAGCTGCGACCTGGCCGTCCACATCGGCCCACCCGGGCCGCTCAACCAGGTCGTCACGACGCTGGCGCCCAACCGGCGCATCCTGTGCGCCAGCCCGGACTATCTGGCGCAGAACGAGGCCGTCAACCGGCCCGACGACCTGCTCAGGCAGCGCTGCCTGGTGGTGCGGGAGAACGGCGAGGACGTGACGCTGTGGCGCTTCAAGCGACTGCAGGGCCGCGACGCTGAAACCGTGCGCATCGATCCCGCGATGTCGAGCAACGACGGCGCTGTCGTGCGCGACTGGGCCCTGGCCGGCATGGGGATCGCGATTCGCTCGGAGTGGCATGTGGCCGAGGACCTGGCGCAGGGTCGCCTGGCCGTCGTGCTACCCGACTGGGAAGCCCCGGCAGCCGACGTGGTGGCCCTGCTCGGATCACGCCATGGCCGCAGCGCCAGGACCACGGCGTTCCTCGCCATGCTGAGGCAGGCCCTCAACCCGGCGCCGTGGCGACAAGCGGCTACTGGTAGCCCATGATGGCCTTGGTCTCGAGGTATTCCTCCAGACCGTGAACGCCGTACTCGCGGCCATTGCCCGAGCGCTTGTAGCCACCGAAGGGGGCGTGGGCGTTCCAGGCGGGGTAGTTGATCAGCACCTGGCCGGCACGGATGCGGCCCGCCACGCGCCGGGCGCGTTCGATGTCGCCCGACTGCACATGGGCACCGAGGCCGTAGACCGTGTCGTTGGCAATGGCGATGGCCTCCTCCTCGTCGCGGTAAGGCAGGATCACCAGCACCGGGCCGAAGATCTCCTCACGGGCCACGCGCATGTCGGTCGTCACGTTCGAGAAGATGGTCGGCCGAACGAAGAAGCCAGACTCAAGCCCTTCCGGACGGCCAGGCCCGCCGCAGATCAGCGTGGCGCCTTCGTCGATGCCGACGGCGATCATCTCCTGCACCCGCTTGAACTGCGCCTCGTTGGCAATGGGCCCCATCGTCGTCTGTTCGTCGCGAGGGTCGCCGACGCGGATGCCGGCCACGGCCTGGATGGCCAGCGCCTCGGCCTCGGCCAAGCGCGACGCCGGCACCAGCATGCGTGTCGGTGCGCTGCAGGACTGCCCCACATTGCGCATGCCAGCCAGCACGCCCTTGGCGATGCCCTGTTCGAAGTCGGCATCGTCGAGAAAGACATTGGGCGACTTTCCGCCCAGCTCCTGCACCACGCGCTTGACCGTCACGGCGGCGGCCTGCGCGACCAGCACGCCGGCGCGCGTGGAGCCGGTGATCGAGATCATGTCCACCTCCGCGTGCGCCGACAGCGCCGCGCCGACCACCTCGCCGGTGCCGCCGACGAGGTTGAACACCCCGGCCGGCACGCCGGCATCGTGCATCACCTGCGCGAACAACAGCGCGCTGAAGGGCGACAGCTCGCTGGGCTTCAGCACGACGGTGCAGCCGGCTGCGAGGGCTGGCGCGACCTTGGCGGTGACCTGGTAGAGCGGCCAGTTCCACGGCGTGATCAGCGCACAGACGCCGATCGCCTCCTTGGCCGTGGCCGTGCCGCCTGCGTTGGACAGGAAGGCATAGCGCTGCAGCACCTCGATCTGCGCGCGCACATGGGCGATGCCGAAGGGCACATGCGAGGCACGTGCGAAGCCGATCGCCGAACCCATCTCCGCAACGATGGCCTGCGCAAACAGCTCGGCGCGCTCCTCCAGCAGCGCCAGGATGCGCTTGAGCAGTGCCAGCCGGTCCTCGACCGGGCTGCGCGAGAAGCCGTCGAAGGCGCGGCGAGCGGCCTGCACGGCCAGATCGACATCGGCCGCCGAGCCGGCGGCGACATGGCCGATGACGCGCTCCGAGACCGGATCGACCACGGCGATGCGGGGCGCTTCGGGGCGATCGACCCATCGCCCATCGATGTAGAAGCGGGTGTCGTTCATGAGGGGCATTTCAAGTCTTTCCTGATCGAGCCTGAGGCTCAGAAATATTTCACCCAGCCGATGCTCGTGCGCCGCTTGAAGTCGCCGTAAGCCTTCACCGGCCAGTACAGCAAGGCCGTCACGGCCAGCCAGACGACCCAGACGATCCAGAACGAATCGGCATCCACCCCAAAACGCGTGCCCTGGTTGGGGCCGGCGACGGCGAAGGCGATGCGATAGCTGACCATCAGCACATAGAGGTGGACGATGTAATAGAACATCGGCGCGCTGCCGAAGGTCGTGCAGACCCTGGTGAAGCCGTTGTCGGCGAACTCCAGCGCCGCCAGCATCAGCAGACCGCCGCCCAGCGTCATCAACAGGAAGTCCAGCGACGGCGGGTACTTGGTGAAGTTCAGCCATACCTTCACCGTCTCCAGCGTCGTCGCCTGCGGCGTCCATGGCGTGTTCTCGCCGTAGATGTTGAAGCCACGCAGCACCAGCAGCACGGCCCAGCAGGCCAGGCCGGTGATGACGAGCGTGCGGCGCCGCTTCAGCGCGTCGACGGCCGACGAGAACAGCGGCGCGAAGGTGTAGCCCAGGAGGATGACGCCGACCCAGGGCAGTGCCGGATAGCTGAGCTTGACCTTCACCACCCCCTCGGCCACCAGCCAGCCGCGGTGCAGCATCAGCGTCCACAGCGGATACCAGGGGCTGTCCGCCGCCACGACATGGCCGCCCACCGCGTTGTGACCACAGACGATCACCAAGCCCAGCGTCGCCAGCAGCCAGCGTGGCAGCCCGGACAGGAAGGCCAGCACCACCATGCTGAAGCCGATCGCCCACATCACCTGCAGGTAGATCACTTCATACTTGCCTTGCCAGGCGAAGTTCACGACCGTCAGCTCCAGCGCGATCAGCAGCAGGCCACGCTTGAGCAGGAACTCGCGCACATTGCGCGGCGCACCGCTCGGCGGGTTGGCATAGAGCCAGGCCGACAGACCCGTCAGGAACACGAACACCGGTGCGCAGAAATGCGCCGCCAGGCGTGAGAAGTACAGGTCGTTGGGCGTACCGGGCACCGTCATCGGGTCGGTGACGTTCAGGTGCAGGTACAGGTGCTCACGCACGTGGTCGAGCATCATGACGATCATCACGAAGCCGCGCAGCGCGTCGATGGAGGTGATGCGCTTCTTGTGAGCCGCGATGTCGCCCGGCGCCGATGCGGCAGGCTGCGGCACTGCTGCAGCGTGGGACAGACGGATCGAAGTGGACATGTGGGACTCGCTCAGAAAAGAAGTTAGGCCTCAGACAGGCCGCTCGCGTTGGCACCAGGGAAGACCGGTGAGCACCCTCGCCGCGAGGGCCAGCGCCAGGGTGGTCCCCGTCATGCGCATCAGCCGGGCCAACGCGGCGCCGCCCGGGGGTGGCACGGCGCCGGCATGCAAGGAAACGACCACGTTGAGCGCTCGACCATCGGGACCGACCCCGCGATGAAAGCGCAGCATGGCTTTCATGGCCCGGCGCCTCAGCAGCTCAGAACTTGTACTGGCCCGCCAGCGTGACCTTGCGGCCGTTGCCGGGGAAGACCCACCACTGTGCGTAGGAGCTGGTGTAAAAGGTCTTGTCGAAGACGTTGTCGACATCGAGCGAGAGCTTCCACGCCTTGCCGAAGGAATAGCTGCCGATCAGCTTGACCGTCGTGTAGGCCGGCAACTTGAAGAGGTCGACAGCGTTCACCGGCGCCACCGAGCCCTCGCGCTCGCCGACGTAGTTCAGGCCCGCACCCGCCGTCGCGGCGTTGCCGCCCAGCTTGAAGGACTGCACCAGCAACAGGTTGGCGCTGTGGCGAGGCACGTTGGGCAGTTGGCGGCCGACCAGGCTGACACCGGTCGCCGCGGCGTTGTCCTGGGTCACCTTCGCGTCCGTGAACGCATAGGCCGCCGACAGGCGCAGGCCCGCCGCGACCTCGCCGCCCAGGTCGAACTCGACGCCCTTGCTCTGCACCTCGCCGGCGGCGATGGAGCGATTGTTCGGATCCCTCGGATCGGGCGTCAGCACGTTGTTCTTGGAGATGTTGTAGATCGCCAGCGTGCTGCTGATCTTTCCATCGGCGGAGTCGTACTTGGCGCCGACCTCGCCCGACTTGCCCGTCTCGGCCGGAAAGGGCTGCAACTCGTAGCTGATGCCACTGTTCGGGCGGAAGCTCTTGGACGCGGTGGCATACAGCGACACCGTCTTGCTCGGCTGGTAGACCAGGCCGGCGCGCGGCGAGGTTGCGCTCAGCGACTGCTCGACGAGGTTGCCGGTGTTGTGATCCAGCACCGATTGATCGTATTTGTCGTAGCGCACGCCCAGCAGCAGTTTCCACTTCGGGGACAGGTCGATCTGGTCTTGCGCGTAGACCGACTTGGAGCGCTGCTCCTCGCGGGAAGCGGTCAGCGGCGTGGCCCCGAACGCTGGCGGCGCTTTGCCGTAGACGGGGTTGTAGAGATCGATGTCATAGAGCGGATCCCTCCTGACGCGGTACTGCAGGCGGTCGTCGGTGAACTTGTAGCCGTCCACGCCGAACAGCAGGTTGTGCTGCACGCCCGCGTCGCGCACCTTGCCCAGCACCTCGAAGCGGCCCGACAAGTCGATGCCCGAGTTGTCGCGCGTTCGGCGCTGGCGCACCACGGAGCGAACGCCATCTCGCAGAAAGGCGTAGCCGTTGCCCAACGTGGAGACCTCGGTCGAGATGCCCTTGATCGAACTCTCGCGGTAGCTGACGCCAGTCTGGATGGACCAGTCGTCGTTGAAGTAGTGCTGCACGAAAAGCTGGTTGCCGGTCGTCTTGATCACGTGCGGGCCGTCGTTCGGCTCGCCCAGGAAGCGCGAGCGCGGCACGACGCCGAGCTGACCATTGATGGCGACGACGCCGCGGTCAAAGGTCGCCTCCTGCTTGGAGTACTCCAGCTCGTAGGAAACGGTCGTGTCCTCGCCCAGCATCCACAGGAACGACGGCGTCACCATCGTGCGCTCGGAGCTGACGTGGTCCCGGTAGCTGTCGCCCTTCTCGTGGGCCGCGTTGAGGCGGTAGGCGATCTCCGAGCTGATCGGCCCGCTCAGGTCGGCCGTCTGGCGGAAGGTGCCGTAGCTGCCGCCTGACAGCCCCAGCGTGTACTCCGGCACGAACAGCGGCTTCTTGGTCGTGATGTTGACCGTGCCGCCGGGCTCGCCGCGGCCGTACAGGGCCGAGGCCGGGCCCTTGAGCACTTCGACCGAGGCCGTGTTGGCCGAGTCGCGCACGCCGTTGTAGCCGCGGCTGTAGTTGAAGCCGTTGACCATGTAGTCCGAGCCGAAGTTGGGGTCACCGGTGAAGCCGCGCATCGCATAGCTGTCCCACAGGCCGCCGAGGTTGCTCTGCTTGGAGATGCCGCTGCCCAGGTCCAGCGCGTCGGCCAGCTTGGTGATGCCGGCGTCCTCCAGGATGTCGGCGGACAGCACGCGCACGCTCTGCGCCATGTCGCGCACCGGCGTGTCGGTCTTCATCGCGCCGGTGGCAGACAGCGTGCGGTAGGGCTGCCTCGTGCCCTGCACGTTGACGATCTCGAGCTTGTTGGTGGCGTCCGGCGCCGGCGCGCCCTCTGCGGCCCACAGGGCCGGGCTGCAGACCATGAGGACGGCCGCGGGAATCGCGGCGCGGGAATAGCACTTGGTAGACATCGCGAAAACTCCTGGGAAGTAACGGGCTTGAATGGCGGGAAGGGAACGGGTTCATCAGCGCAACGTGAAGCGCGCGGCGAGGGACGGGATCTGGGGCGAGGTGATCAAGGCGAAGACCGGCGAGCTGCAGTCGTGCAAGCGCACGGCCCGCGCCTGGGTCCACAGGCTCAGGCGCGGTCTCGGGTGTCTTGCCGGCGCGTTCATCAGAAGGCCTCCCGGGTGGGGAGTTGCTGGGCTTCGGCCTCGGCGGCCTGCTGCTCGTCGATCAGGCGCTGCGTGGCGCGCTCGCCGACCAGCCAGAACACCACCGGCGTCAGCAGCGTGTCCAGCAGCGTCGAGCTGATCAGGCCGCCGAAGATGACGACGGCGACCGGATGCAGGATCTCCTTGCCCGGCGTGTCGCCGGCCAGCAGCAGCGGTGTCAGCGCGAAGGCCGCCACCAGGGCCGTCATCAGCACGGGCGTCAGCCGCTCCAGCGAGCCGCGCACGATCATGTCCTGGCCGAAGCGCTCGTTCTCGAAGCGGCACAGGTTGATGTAGTGGCTGACCTTCAGGATGCCGTTGCGCGTGGCGATGCCGGCCAGCGTGATGAAGCCCACCATCGAGGCCACCGACAGCGTCACGCCGGCCAGCCACATCGCCACCACGCTGCCGATCAGCGCCAGCGGGATGTTGGCCATGATGACCCCGGCCAGCACCGCCGAGCGGTAGCGCGAATACAGCACCAGAAAGACCATGGCCAGCGACAGCATGGAGAGCCCGACGATCAGCCGCGTGGCCTGCTCCTGCGCCTGGAACTGGCCCTCCAGGCTGATGAAGTTGCCCTCCGGCAGCCGCGTGTCGGCGATGGCCTGGCGGATGTCGGCGATGACCTTGCTCATGTCGCGCCCATCGGTGTTGGCGTAGACGACGATGCGCCGGCGGCTGTTCTCGCGACCGATCTGGTTGGGGCCGTCGCTCTCTTCCACCGTCGCGATGGCCGACAGCGGCAGCCGGCCGGCCGGCGTGTCGATCAGCGTGGCGCCCAGGTCCTGCGGGCTGCGCTGGCCGTCGGGCAGGCGCAGCACCAGGTCGTAGCGACGCTGGCCGTCGACGATCTCGGCACCGTGCGCGCCATCGGTCAGCGTCTGCAGCATGCGCATGGCCTCGCCGGGCGAGAGGCCCGCCTGGGCCGCCTTGCGCTGATCCAGCCGCACGGTGATCTGCGGGATCAGCACCTGCTTCTCGACGGTCAGGTCGACCAGCCCCGGCACCGCGCTGAGCTTGCCGCGCATCTGCTCGGCCAGCCCGCGCAGCGTGTCGATGTCGTCGCCGAAGATCTTCAGCGCAATCTGCGCGCGCACGCCGGACAGCAGGTGGTCCAGCCGGTGCGAGATCGGCTGGCCGATGGCGACCTGGGCGGGCAGCACCGCGAGCTTCTCGCGGATGGCGGCCATCACGGCCTCGCGGTCACGCTCGCTCTTCTTCAGGTCGACGTCGATCTCGGACGAGTGCACGCCCTCGGCATGCTCGTCCAGCTCGGCGCGGCCGGTGCGGCGGCCGACCTGCGTCACCTCGGGCACCTCGCGGATCAGCTGTTCGGCCAGCCGGCCCAGGCGGTTGGCCTCGTCCAGCGAGGTGCCCGGGTTGAACATCATGCCCAGCACCAGCGAGCCCTCGTTGAAGGCCGGCAGGAAGGCGCGCGGCATGAAGGGCACGCTGGCCGCAGCCACCAGCACCGCGATGGCGGCCAGGCCCACCGGCCCGCGGGCGCGCTGGAAGGACCAGGCCAGCAAGCGGGCATCGTGGCGCTTGAGCCAGCGCACCAGCGGGCTGTCCTCATGGTCCAGCCGCTTCATGCGCGGCAGCAGCCAGGCGCACAGCACCGGTGTCAGCGTCATCGACACCGCCATCGAGGCCAGCACCGAGGCGATGTAGGCGATGCCCAGTGGCGAGAACAGCCGTCCCTCGATGCCCGGCAGCGCGAACAGCGGCACAAACACCAGCACGACGATGGTGGTCGCGTAGACGATGCCCGAGCGCACCTCGACGCTGGCCTGGCGCACCACCTCGCGCACCGGCAGCGGGTTGCCGGCCGCACGGTTCTGCTTGAGGCGGCGCAGGATGTTCTCGACGTCGACAACCGCGTCGTCCACCAGCTCGCCGATGGCGATCGCGATGCCGCCCAGCGTCATCACGTTGATGGACTGGCCCAGCAGCTCGAACACCAGCGCCGTGACGGCCAGCGACAGCGGGATGGCCGTCAGCGAGATCAGCGTCGTGCGCGCCGACAGCAGGAAGGCGAACAGCACGATGGCCACCATGATGGCGCCGTCGCGCAGCGCCTCGGTGACGTTGCCGACCGAGGCCTCGATGAAGTCCGCCTGGCGGAACAGCACCTTGGGCGCGGCCACGCCGGCCGGCAGGCCGGCCTGCAGCTCCTTGAGCGCGGTCTCGATCTGGCCGGTCAGGCGCACCGTGTCGGCGCCGGGCTGCTTCTGCACGCTGACGATGACGGCGGGCGCGCCGTTGTAGCCGGCGTCGCCGCGCTTCATGGCAGGCGCCACGCGCACCGTGGCCACCTGGTGCAGCAGCACCGCCCGGCCGTCCTTCCAGGCCACGGCCAGACCCTGCAGGTCCTCGATGCGGTTGGTGCGCGCCATGTGGCGGATCAGGTACTCGCGGCTGTTCAGGTCGATGAAGCCGCCGCCCGCGTTGCTCGCAAAGCCGGACAGCGCCGACTGGATCTGCGTCAGCGACACGCCGGCCTGGGCCATGCGCACCGTGTCGGGCTCGACGCGCAGCGTACGCACCTCGCCGCCGATCGGAATGACCTGCGACACGCCGACGATGGACAGCAGCCGTGGCCGCAGCACGAAGTCGGCGTACTCGCGCACCTGCATCGGCGAAGCTGCCTGCCCCGCTGCCTTGGCGTCACCCACCTTCAGCGGCAGCGCGATCAGCATGACCTCGCCCATGATGGACGACACCGGGCCCATGACCGGCGCGATGCCGGCAGGCAGTTGCTCGCGCACCAGCGCCAGGCGCTCGGCGACGATCTGCCGGTTGCGGTAGACGTCGGTGCCCCAGTCGAACTCGGCGTAGTGGATGGCCAGGCCCACGCCCGAGGTCGAGCGCACGCGCGTCACGCCCGGCATGCCGTTCAGCGCGGTCTCGATGGGCACGGTGACCAGCTGCTCGACCTCTTCCGGCGCCATGCCGCCGGCCTCGGTGAGCACGGTGATCAGCGGCTTGTTGAGATCGGGGAAGACGTCGACCGGCGTGCGCCAGGCCGTGACGACGCCGTAAACCATCAGCACGGCCGCAAAGGCCAGCACGAAGAGCCGGTTGTGGAGGCTGTAGCGGACGATCCAGTTGAACATGATGGATTCCGTCAGTTCAGCGGATCTGCGCGATCAGCGACGCGCCCTGCACGACGACGCGGTTCGCCTCGCCCAGGCCCTGGGTCACGACGACCGAGTTGCTGTCCAGCGGCTGGTATTGCACCGGCTGCGGGATGTAGCGCTCGGCCCCGGACTTGATCCAGACGATGGCCTCGTTGGCCGGGTTGCGCACGATCGCCTGGGCCGTCAGCACGAAGCCCTTGAGCTGCAGGTCCAGCGTGACGATGACACCCAGCGTCTGACCGATGGCCAGCGGCAGCGTGCCGCCCTTCTCGGCCTGGGCGCGGAAGGTCAGCGGCAGCAGGCCGTCGCGCAGCACGCGGCCGGCGCCGACCAGGCTCAGCTTCACGCCGGCCTGGTCCTGCAGCCTGGCGCCGGTGATGCGCCTGGCCAGGCCCGGGTCGGCCGTGCTGGCCTCGACCAGCACGCGCGCCGGGTCCACCACCTCGAACAGCACGTCACGCGGCTCGACCACCTGGCCGGCCAGCGCCGCCGTGCTGGCGATGACGCCGTCGACCGGCGCCAGCAGCGCTTCGCGCGCCTGCAGGCTGGCACCGATGTCGCGCTCGCGCGCCGTCAGGCTGGCCAGCTCGGCCTCGGCCGCCTCGATCTCCTTGCGCGGCACGCTGCCCTCCAGCGAGCGCAGTCGCTGCACGCATTGAGCCGCGGTGGCACGGCTGGCCTGCAGCTCGCTCAGCGAGGACTGCTGGTTGGCTCTGGCAAAGGGCTCGGCATGGAAGCGCACATAGGCCAGCACCTCGCCGCGGCGCACCGCCTGGCCCGCCACCGGCAGGCCCTTGGGGCCGGCCTCGATGCGGCCGCCCTGCACGGTCTGCACGCGGCCGCTGGCATTGGGGTCGACGACGACGCGGGCCGGCAGCTGCAGCGCGGCGGGCGCGTCGGTCAGCGGCACCATGCGCGTCAGCAGGCCCATGCGGCGCTGCGCCGGCACGGGCACCTGCACGCTGCCGTCGGGCAGGCGGGCCAGGCCATCGACCTTGGCGGTGGCCGGCCCATCGAGATGTTCGCCGTTGGGGCCATGGGCACCGGGCGAGGCCTGGGCCGCGCCGATCAGCAGGGCCAGCGTCAGCGGCGTCAGCAAGCTCAGCACCGTCTTCATCGCGCAGCTCCATAGGCGTTGCGGCGGCGGCGCAGCAGCACCGCAGCCAGGGCGGCCAGCAGGCCGGCGCCGGCAACGATGGCAGCGCCACGGCGCAGGCCGATGCCGGCACCCTCGGCAGGGCCAGGGTCGTCATGCGCAGCGACGGCCAGCGTGCCGTCCAGAAGGTCGCTGTCAGCGCCAGCGGTCACGGTGAAGACCAGGGCATGGTTGCCGGCCTGTTGCAGCGCGTCGACCAGCTTCTTGTCGCTCAGGCGGTAGCTGCCGGGCTCGGCCTCGAAGGCGGCACGCGCCTTCAGGTTGCCGAGTTCGACATCGAGCTGCGCACCCAACACGGCCTCATTGGTCTCGTAGCGGCTGACGTACAGCACGAGGCCGGATGCAGCCAGGCGGCCGACGATCTCGAACTGCTCGGAATGCGCCTCGATGCGCGGCAGGCCGGAACCGGCGGACTGGGCAGCCGGGCCGTCGAGATGCTCACCGTTGGGGCCGTGGGCGCCCGGCGACGCGAGAGCCAGGCCTGTAAACAGCAAAGACATCAGGCACAGGCCGGCGGCCAGCGCCAGGCGGCTCTGGAGTGAGGATGGGTTCATGGCAGGACACCTGAAGCTTGGAGAAAGCGCGCGCGGGCAATGCCCTGCGCGGCCTGTTGACGGGCGAGTGCGGCGTCGGCCTGGGCGGCGGCCTGGGCGGCCAGCAACAGCTCGGGCAGCGCGGTCTCGCCGGTGCGGAATGACTTGTCGAGCAGCGCCGCGCGCTGGCGCAGCAGGGCCGCACGATCGCGTTGCAGCGAGGCCTGGCGGTCGGCGGCCTGCTGGGCATCGCGGGCGATGGCCAGCTCGGCAGCCAGCTCCAGGCGCATGCGGGTCTGCTCGGCCAGGGCCTGGTCCAGCGCGCCCTGCGCTACCGCGCGCAGCGGCTCGTTGCGCACCGCCGTGCCGAAGGGCAGGCGCAGCGCCAGCACCATGCTGCCCTGGCTGGGCTGGCCGCGCGCATCGCGCTCGTTGCGGTAGGTGACGCTCAGCTCGGGGGCGTCGGCGACGTCGCGCCGCGAGACCTCCAGCTGGCGCCGCGCCGCGTCCACGGCCAGCGCCTGCTGGGCCAGCAGCGGGTGGCGGTCCTGGGCTAGCGGGTCGGCCTCGGTGGCCGCGGGCTCGCTGGCCTCGATATCGGCCGCCAGGCCGGTCAGCGCCGTCCAGCGCTGGCGCTCGGCACCCAGGCGCTGCTCGGCCGCGTCGAGCTCCGCGCCAGCGGCCAGGCTTTCGCCCTGCGCGGCAAGGGCGTCGCTGAGGGCCAGGTCCCCGGCCTTGACGCGCCGCTCGACGTCGGCGGCCAGGGCCTGCAGATAGGTCTGCTGCGCGCGGGCGTTGGCCGCCTCGGCCTTCAGCCCCGCGAGGCTCCAAGCCAGGTCGCGCAGCTGACCGGCCAGGCGCAGCCGGGCCACCTGGGCGACCTGCGCGGCGAGGCCGGATTCACTGTCGGCTGCCGCTTGGCGCGTGCCGCGCTGGCCGGGCAGCCACAGCGGCAGCGCGATGCCGACTTCGTTCTCCTGCACACCGCGGTTGTTCTGCCAGCGGTCGCTGCGTTGCGACAGCGACAGCGCCGGCGATGCGGCCAGGTAACTGGCGGCGGCCTTGCGCTCCGCGTCGGCGCGCAATTGCTGGGCCTGAGAGGCAGCGCCGGCCTGGGTGCGCTGCCAGGCCGCCTCGACAGCCTGCGCCAGCGTCACCGGCGCCGCCGTTGCGGGCGCCGGGGCCAGCAACGCTGCACAGCAGGCCATCGCTGCGGCGATGGCGCGTGAGCTGATCCTGTGGGTGGGTTTCAAGTTCTTCCTGCCAATCTCGAGCCGCCACGATCCGGCCGCACGCCGCTGGCGCGCAGGCCCTCCATCTGGCTGCTGCATGGACAACGCTCACCGCAGCGCGCGTGCCTGTCGGCACCGGTGCGGGAGCCCGCTCGGCATCAGGCGAGCGGTCTGGGCGGTCGTCGCGGGGCAGCGAGGCAGGGGTCGGCGGGCTCAGCCTCGGACAGCGCCGGCGGCCGCGGGCTGCTCACCGCCATGAAAGTCCCGCCGAGGCCAGCGGGCAGAGGCCCCATGGCGCCGAGGCAGGCGTCCTGACCCATGTGATGGTTGGAGTCCACCGAGTCGTCCTGGTGGTAGCTCTGGTGAGGCTTCAGCGTCACCGATGCCAGCTCGTCAGCAAAGGCCTCGAAGCCCGCATCGTCTGCGGCCGAAGCCTCGGTGACCGCGTGGTCGTGGTGGTGCGACAGCCCGGACCAATGCATCAGCGCATGCAGCGCTTCGGCCGGGTTCGCCGCGCCGAGCCAGTGGCCGCCCAGCGAGACTGCTTGCAGCAGCATCGATATCAGCAGGGTGGCGATGACGACCGGGCGGTTCATGAAGCAATTATGTAAGTTGCCCTCCGAGCCCCCTGTCGTTTAGCCCCCTACGCACGCAATCTCATGTCGATTTGGCAGGCCGTGCGCAGCACAGTCTGCTGCATGGCGAGTGCTGGTGCGCCCAGCACGCGCCTTGGTGCGCGCTGCACCAATGGGGACGCAAAGCCAGCGGCACATCCTGCGGCCGGGACCTGCCTGCGGAGTTGGGAATGTCGTGCGCGGTGCGTGATGCGCAGCCCTATGCCGCCGGTTCACTCCTAGACTGAATTGGCCCGGCGGCGCCTCGACTGGTTGCAGGCGCATGGCACCCAACAACCCAAGATCCGATGCCCGCACCTCTGAAGTCCATCGCCACATCCGACACCCTGCCCGCCCACGCCGACTGCGTCGTCATCGGCGCCGGCATCGTCGGCGTCAGCGCCGCCTACTGGCTGGCACGCGCCGGCCAGCGCGTCGTGCTGCTCGAGAAGGGCCGCGTCGGCGCGGAGCAGTCCAGCCGCAACTGGGGCTGGTGCCGCCAGCAAAACCGCGACGCGCGCGAGCTGCCACTGTCCACCAAGAGCCTCGCGCTGTGGGAGGACATGGCCGCCGACATCGGCGATGACATGGGCTTCTCGCGCTGCGGCCTGCTCTATCTGTCCAACGACGACAAGGAACTCGACACCTGGGCTGCCTGGGGCCGGTTTGCCCGCGGCGTCGGCGTCGACACCCGCATGCTGGACGCTGCCGAGGCGGCCGAGCGCGGCGCGGCGACGGGCCAGGCTTGGAAGGGCGGCGTATGGTCGCCCACCGATGGCATCGCCGACCCGGCCCGCGCCGCACCGGCCATCGCCCAGGGCGTGCTCAAGCACGGCGGCTACGTCGTGCAGGGCTGCGCGGCGCGCGGCATCGAGCGCGAAGGCGGCGCCGTCAGCGGCGTCATCACCGAGCGCGGTGTCATCCGCACGCGCCAGGTCGTGCTGGCCGGCGGCGCCTGGGCGGCGAGCTTCCTGCATCAGCTGGGCATCGCCTTCCCGCAGGCCGCGATCCGCAGCTCCATCCTGTCCGTCGCCCCCGGCGCCGAGGGGCTGCCGGCAGCACTGCACACCGCCGGCGCCTCCGTCACGCGCCGCGGCGACGGCGGCTACACGCTGGCCATCTCGGGCTTCGGCAAGGTCGACCCCACGCCCGGCATGCTGCATGGCGCAAAGCATTTCGTACCGATGTTCGCCAAGCGCTGGCGCATGCTGTCACCAGGCGGCCTGCAGGCCTGGCAGGCCGGCTTCGAGACCCGCAGCCGCTGGGCCATGGACCGGCCCACGCCAATGGAAGCCGTGCGCGTGCTCGACCCGAAGCCGGCGCGCGCAACGCTGGACCGGACGTTGCAGCACGCCCGCGCCCTGCTGCCCGCGCTGCAGCGCGTGCAGGTGCAGGCCGAGTGGGCGGGCTACATCGACTCGACGCCCGACGGCGTGCCCGTCATCGACGGCGACATCGGCGTGCCGGGCCTGCTGCTGGCGGCGGGCTTCTCCGGCCACGGCTTCGGCATCGGCCCCGGCGCCGGCCATCTGGTGGCCGACATGTTGCTCGGCCGTCCTCCGATCGCGGAGATCGCGCAGTACCGGCTGGCGCGCTTTAACAAGTCGCAATGGGGCAAGGTGTCGGAGTTTTAGGAGGTTCTCGGGCGAGTACGGAAAGTCGGGGTCGGGTGTCGACCCAAAGCTGTCGTAGCCCAGGTCGAAGTGAACTGCCGAAAAGCTGTCGCTCGCCCCGGACGGCAGCAGAAGGCAAGTCCCGACCCGTTTCCGGCTTTCGCCTGGCCGATCTTCTTGCTGGGAAGCTGTCGTGCCGCATAGGCGCTTGGGAAAAGGTTCAGCCGTGGCGGGCTTCGAGCGACCGTATAGCCGCAAGGACCACAGGCCAGTCAGTTGGGGGTGCGGGCTGGTCAAAGTTGCGCTCGATGGATTGCGAACGGGCCTCTTGCTCTCGGCGTAGCCCCTCAAGATCTACGCGAACGCTCTTGGCAAGAGCCCCTGCCGCGACCTGCGAGACCCTTTGCGCCATATGTTCCATCAGCCGATCATGAAAGTCGCGAACCTCGTCCGCGAAGTTGGCACGAGGCAGCTGCCAGCTCCCATGCTGCGCCGACCAAGCCTGACAGCCGTGCAGAAGCTTGTCTCGGTTGTCCCACTGAAAGTGAACGGAATCTGAGTCCGACCACACGATGACGTTGGTTGACGGAGTCAGGTAGAGCGAATCAAGCTGGCGACGACCCATCCAGGAGCCAGCGTTGTCTAGTAGATCCAGCGTCTCCTCAGACACATCGTGTTCGTCTATGGCCTCGCACCATTTCGACCAAAAGTGCTTCCAAGGCTTCGATTCATCTATCTCGATGTATTGCTGGAGTTCCTCCGGGACGGGCTCCAGCGCGTAGGGAGCAAGATCGATCACATCTTCATAAAGACGCACCACTTGGTAGTCGCAGAACCGTGATCCCCCGGGCCGTGCCTGGGCGGGGTTGGCGTACTCGAACAGTCGGTGTTCACCAGCCTGAATCCAGTATTCGCCGTCAGTAAGACCGAACCAGTGCAAGTTCGGGTCCACAGGTGCGCCCCATGGCTGTATTTGATCGAGGGGACGAAGCTCAAACTGAAAGAGCGGGGACGGCATTCGCGTGAGACTCAACGGTTGATAAGTGCGGCGTCAAGGTGCACCCGCGTGAGGAAAAGATTACTCGAAGCTGCCACTAGCCAAAGGCCGCTATTGGCCGAGAGCCGCCCTCGCATACCGGCGCCTGACATTCCCGCCCGATTCCAGTTTCACCAACTGGCGAACACCGACCCACCGGCGCTTCCGGCTTGCCGGGCCCCAATGTGAGCATCCGCGCACCCCTGGGCCGGCGCACTCGCGCGGCCGGCCCACTCCCGGTTTGCCCGATGCCCCACCGAGCCCGTCGCCCATGAAACCCAATCCACACCTGCTGCTCCTCCTTCCCGCCCTGCTTTGCGCCGCCGCCACCACCGCCGCCAGCGCGCAGACCCGCGAAGACCCCGACGCCCGTGCCGCGCGCGTCGAGGCGCAGATGACCGATGCCGAGCGCATGAGCCTGCTGGTGGGCGTGATGCCGATTCCCATCCCCGGCCTCAAGGCTGACATCCCGCCCGGCGTGCCGGCGTCGGCGGGCTATGTGCCGGGCGTACTGCGCCTGGGCGTGCCGCCGCAGCTGGCCACCGACGCCAGCCTGGGCGTGACCAACCCCAACCTGGCCCGCCCCGGCGATGTGGCCACGGCCATGCCGTCGGGCCTGGCGCTGGCGTCGTCCTTCGACCCTGCTTTGGCTGCGCGCATCGGCGCCACGGTGGCGCAGGAGGCGCGCGCCAAGGGCTTCAATGTCCTGCTGGCCGGCGGGCTGAACCTGGCGCGCGACCCGCGCAACGGCCGTAACTTCGAGTACCTGGGCGAAGACCCGCTGCTGGCCGGCGTGCTGGCCGGGCATTCGATCAAGGCGATCCAGGCGCAAGGCGTGGTGTCGACCATCAAGCACTTCGCGCTGAACGGGCAGGAGACGCTGCGCTTCTATGCCGACTCGGTGATCAAAGAGGCGCCGCTGCGCGAGAGCGAGCTGCTGGCCTTCCAGATCGGCATCGAGATCGGCCAGCCGGGCTCGGTCATGTGTGCCTACAACCTGGTCAACGGCCACAAGGCCTGCGGCAATGATTTCCTGCTTAACACCGTGCTCAAGCGCGACTGGGGCTACAAGGGCTGGGTCATGTCGGACTGGGGCGCCGTCAGCGGCGCCGAGTTCTTCAACGCCGGCCTGGACCAGCAGGCCGGCAGCCAGCTGGACCGCCAGGTCTGGTTCGGCAAACCACTGCAGGCGCTGATCGATGCGGGCAACGTCAACAGGGCGCGTGTGTCGGACGCGGTGCGGCGCATGCTGCGCAGCTTCTATGCGCTGGGCATCGACGCGCCCTACACGCCGCAGCCCATCGACTACAAGGCCAACGCACAGGTCGCGCTGGAGGCGGCGCGCGCGGGCCTGGTGCTGCTGAAGAACGAGGGCGGCCTGCTGCCGCTGAACAAGGCTGCGCTGGCGGCCAGGAGCATCCTGGTCGTCGGCGGCCATGCCGACTTCGGCGTGATCTCGGGCGGCGGCTCCAGCCAGGTGTTCTCCAGCAATGGCAAGCCGCGTTTTGTCGGCGGTGATGTGGACGACCCGTCGACCACGTTCACGCGCCAGGTCTACACACCCAGCGCGCCGCTGGCCGCGCTGAAGGCCGCCCTGCCCGAGGCCAAGTTCCGCTTCAACTCGGGCTACTCGCCGGACACGGCGGCGGCCTATGCGGCGCAGGCGGACCTGGTCATCGTCTTCGCCACCAAATGGGAGGGCGAGGCCTACGACTCCGGCTCGCTGGCGCTGCCGCAGGGGCAGGACGAGCTGATTGCCAAGCTGGCGGCCGCCAACAAAAACGTCGTCGTCGTGCTGGAGACCGGCAACCCAGTCACCATGCCCTGGCTGCGTGATGTGCGCGCTGTCGTGCAGGCCTGGTACCCCGGCCAAGAAGGCGCGCTGGCGATTGCCGAGGCGCTGACGGGCGCCATCAACCCTTCGGGCCGGCTGCCGGTCAGCTTTCCGCAGTCCATCGCGCAGTGGCCGCGCGCTGCGCTGCCGGGCATGGGCCTGGTCGAGCGCACGCCGGTCAAGGTGATCTACGACGAAGGCGCCGAGGCGGGCTACCGCTGGTTCGCCAAGACGGGCCTGACGCCGCTGCTCCCCTTCGGCCACGGCCTGAGCTACACGCGCTTCGAGCACAGCACGGCGACCGTGCGCAGCGACAAGGGCGTCGTCGAGCTGGGCCTGACCGTCAGCAACGCCGGCGCGCTGGCGGGCGCCGATGTGCCGCAGGCCTACCTGGTGGCCCGCAACGGGCAGAAGCTGCAGCGACTGGTGGGCTTCCAGAAGGTTGCGCTGGAGCCCGGCCAGCGGCAGACGGTGAGCCTGCGCGTCGATCCGCGCCTGCTGGCCGACTACCGCGAAGAGAAGGGCCAGGGCGGTTGGACCATACCCGCCGGCAGCTACACCTTCGCCTTCGGCAAGAGCGCGGGCGAGCTGGGCGAGCCGGTGGAGCTGACGCTGCCGGCGCAGCGGCTCAAGCCCTGATCAGCCTGCCGCGGGAGCAAGCGTCCGGCCTTACTGAGCCGAGACCGCCAGGACCGCCTTCGGATTGGTGCGCGCTATTGCAAGGAGGGTGCGTGCAGCGCCGCTTGGCTGCTTTCGCCCTTGCTCCCAGCCCTGCAGCGTGCGAACGGAGACACCCAGCAAGCTGGCGAACTGGGACTGGGACAGACCCGTGGCCTCCCGTGCCTCTGTGGCGGACGACACCACCACCTTGCCCTTGCCTGCCTTCATGTCCTTGATGGACTGCAGGATCTCCGCGCCGATGTCTCGCTTCGCTTCAAAAGCAGCGAGCTCAGTGGGATTGAGCTTCCTAGACTTCGAGGGCACGACGAATCTCCTTGAGAGTGTCGAGGGAGATGCTCCCCGACTCGGACTTTGCATATAGCGTGAGCAGATAGACCTCACCGGCTTCGTTTCGGGTGATGTAGACGATCCTCACACCACCCGACGTGCCCGTTCCTTCTCGAACCCAGCGCACCTTGCGGACGCCACCGGAGCCGCGAATGACGGCGCCAGCTTCTGGGTTCAGCGCAATGAAGCACGCGAACTCGGCGCGCTCATCCTCGTCCCAGTAGCGCGGCCACAGCTTCTGAAAGATGGGGCTCTCGACGACGGTGGGCATGCCAAGACCATACGCCTTAAGCGTATAGCCGTCAACCTGCCCCGGCCGTGAGACTGCGCCTTGCATTCGACAGGCGGACACGGCCGCAACCTCGATTGGCTTGGCCGCAGCGGCCCGCAATCATGAGCCCATCCCCACGCTGACAAGAGGTAAGCAGCCATGCGACCGCACGTAGAGTTGATCGACGAGAAAGACCTGATCTGGCACCCGGCCGAACTGCCGCACGGCAGTGGCGAGGCGCGCCAGCGCAACCTGAACTATTGCGAGGAGAAAGGCGAGGCCTCGCTGCTGGTGGAGTTCACCAGCGACTGGACCCGCCCGGCCGGCCTGCATGCCGCTCAGACGGAGTGGTATGTGCTGGCGGGCGAGATCAGCGTCGGCGACCAGGTGCTGGTCAAGGACGACTACCTGATGGCCCCGCAAGGCGTGCTGATGCCCGCCGTCAAGGCCAAGGTCGGCACGCGCATCCTGCTGTTCCGCGAGTACGCCGACTGGGCCTTCACGCCGGGCAACGCGCACGGCGCCAACCGCAACCCGGCACATGAGCTGGTCATCAAGCAGGCCAGCAAGATGGACTGGTACGACGTGACACACCCCACGCACGGCAGCCCGATGGACTTCTCGCGCGGCGGCACGCCGGTGCCGGGCCTGTTCATCAAGCTGCTGCACCACGACAAGGTCACCGGCTTCTACACGCGGCTGATCCACGCCAAGGCGAACTGGAAGGAGCATCCGCTCGCCCACCACCCCTGCTACGAAGAGGCCTACACGCTGGAAGGCAGCTTCGAATACAACTTCGGCACCATGTACCCGGGCACGTATTTCTTCCGCCCGGCCGGTGTGCGCCATGGCGACTTTGTGGCCGGCGACGAGGGCACGACCTGGCTGCTGCGCTGCGATGGCCGGCTGGTCGACTGGTACACCGAAAACGCCAGCGTCGAGATGCACGGCACGCCCCTCAACTGGGGCCCCGACTTCCCCGGCAGCGAGCCCCCCGTGCTGCTGCAGGCGACCCGTTCCCGTTCCGTTGGCCCCATGAAGGATCCGAGCTACGTATGAGCAGCAAACCCATTCCCCGTCCTCAAGGGCGCGACACGCTGGGCTGGCGCAAGGTGTTTGCCTGCTTCGGCCCGTCAACGAACACCATCGTCGAGCCCGAGTTCGCGGCCATGCGGCCGGCAGGGGTCACCAACCAGTACCGCGACATCTACATCGAGAACGCCAAGGCGCTGTCGAATGAGTCCTTCATGGCCGGCATGGACGTGCTGCAGGCGGCCGTCGATGCCGCCATCCGCAGTGCGATGACCGCCGAGCCGGACTACTACGTGATGGGCGTCTCGGCGGTCTCCTTCATCGGTGGCGCCAAGGCCTGCCATGCCCAGCTCAAGCACCTGCGCGAGCTGGCCGGCAAGGACTTCAGCGTCGGCCCGATCAGCTGCGTGGAGGCGATCAAGGCCTACGGCGGCATCCGCCGGATCGCCGTGATCTCGCCCTACTACCCGGTCGCCAACCAGCACGTGAAGAACTTCTTCAGTGACTACGGCATCGAAACCGTGCGCGACCTGCCGCTGCAGTGCACCAGCTGGACCAACATCTCGCGCGTGACCGAGCCGCAGATCGCAGCCGCCCTGAAGCAACTCGACGGCGACGACATCGACGCCATCGTGCAGGTGGGCACCAACCTCAGCATGGCGCGCATGGCGCCCTTTGCCGAGCACTTCCTGGGCAAGCCGGTGATCGCGATCAACACCGCAACCTACTGGCACGCGCTGCGCACCAACGGCATCCTCGACGGCGTCGACGGCTTCGGGCCGCTGCTGCAGCATCTGGATCTCAAGCGCGACTGATCGTGCTGTCAGGCTGTTGATTCAGCCGGTCGACGGGGGCGCAACGTCTTGCACGTTGCGCCCCTTTTTGTTTCGCCGCCAGCAACCTGTGCAGCAGCGTGTGTAGCCCTACTCGACCGCCACAAATACCAGCCGCGCCGACGTGCAATGCCGCCGCTCGCCGCTGGCAGGCGACTCGGCCCACATGTCCACCTGCACCTTCACCGAGCGCCGGCCCACGCCGGTGACACGCGCGGTGACCTCGACCACGTCGCCGACATGGGCCGGGGCGCGGAAGTCCAGCTTCTCGCTGCCGGCCATCACCACCGTGCGGCGGACCTGGCGCGTGGCGGCGACGAAGCCGGCCTTGGCCATCCAGGCCATGGCCGGGCCGCCGTGCAGCAGGTTGCGGTGATTGGCATGCCCGGGGAAGACGATCTCGGCCACCATCGCAGAGGCGAAGCCATCGCCTGCCTCGTCGGGCATCGCGGCCGTGGCCGCCGCTTCGGCCACCGTCTCGACCTCGCTGGCCTGCCGCACCATGACGAACTCGCCGCTCAAGCAGTCGGGCTGCCGCTGAGCAGGTCTTCGGCGACCAGCCGTGTGTCCACGGTGACCGAGCGCCGCCCGCGCCGAACCACGCTGCCACGGCACTCGACCAGATGGCCGGCCGGCGCCGGTGCGGCGAAGTTCAGGCTGCCGACCGACGCGGTGACCACCGAGCCGCGCAGCGCCTTGCTGCCCAGCATGAAGGCCAGCCGGTCCAGCATGGACAGCGCGGCACCGCCGAACAAGGTGCCGTGGTGGTTGGACTGGTCGGGCCAGACCATGTCGACGATGACCATGGCGCCGCTGCCGGCGCTGCTTGCGGCGGCGCTCAACGCTGACCGCCCAGGCCCAGCACGCCAGGATTGAGCAGCTGCGCCGGGTCGACCGACGCCTTGACCGCTTCGATGAGGCGCCAGCTGGCCTCGTCACGACTGGCGCGGTAGGGGTAGGTGCGGCCGATCTGGAAGTGGCCGCAGCCAAAGCGCTGGAACAGCGCCATCAGCCGCGTGCGCGCCTGCACCACCACCTGCGTGGCGGCCGGGTCGTCGGGCAGCGACGGCAGCTTGGCCAGGTGCTCCGGCTGCATCGCCGCGGCATGCACGGCCAGGCGCTCGCCGGGCCAATAGAACACCGGCTCGACGATGAGCGCGTTGGTGGAGATGGACGTGAACAGATAGCCGGCCTTGACGCCGCAGCGCTGGAAGTCCGCGTCCATCTCGGCGAACACCTGCTGGATGGCCTCGAACAGGTCGGCCGCCGTGGACAGCGGCGCCACGCCATGCACCGGCGTCCAGCGCTCGCCACCCGGGCCCAGCACGCTGTTCAGCGGCGGGAAGGGCTGGGCGCGGATCACCTTGGCGATGGTGTTGGCGATCTCCTCGCCCCGGTGGGCCGTGGCGATGCGCCGCGCCTCGGCGATGTCGGCCTGCACGCCGGCGGCGCTGCGGCCCTCGGCAATCATGTGCAGCGAGTAGTTCTCGTCGCCGACGAAATCGCGCCCGGCCAGCGCCATCTTGCCGGCCTCCAGCAAGCCCTTGACCAGCGACTTCTGCCGGCCCACCACGGCGCCCAGCGTCTTCACGTCGCTAGCCAGCGACGAGCGCTGCATGCGCACGCGCGTCAGGCCGGGGTCGAAGGCGCACATCTCGCAGGCGATGCCGGCGCGCGCCATCGCGGCCATCGCGGCCAGCAGGTCGCGCCCGGTCTGGAAGGCAAAGGAGGCGTAGTCCTCATGCGCGGGGCTGGCCATCAGCCGCAGCGTGATGGCGGCCTTGATGCCCAGAGCGCCACCGTCGCCGCAGAACAGGCCGGTCAGGTCGGGGCCGTAGTGGCGGAAGAAGGGCCTGTCACCGCCCTGGCCGCCCTGCCCGCGCACGCCCGTGCGCAGCAGCTGGCCATCGCCCAGCACCACGGTCAGCGCGACGACGCTCTCGCTGGAGATGCCGTGCTGGCCCGCGCCCAGCATGGCTGCGTTCTGCGAGATGGCGCCGCCCACGGTGGAGCGCAGGCCCGACATCGGCCCCCAGAACGGCGTGCGCAGGCCCAGCGGCGCGAGCGCCGCGCGCAGCGCAGCCCAGGTGCAGCCGGGCTCAACGGTGACGGTCATGTCGGCCGCATTGATGTCGACGATGCGGTCCATGCGCGACAGGTCCAGCGACACCGCGCGCTGCGAGTCCACCAGGTAGGCGCCGGTGTAGCCCATGCCGGCGCCGCGCGGCGCCACGACGTGGCCAGCCTGCTGGATGAGGCGCAGCGCAGCGGCGATCTCCTCCACCGTGCCGGGTGCCACCACCAGCGCCACGCGGTGCGCGCCGCTGCGCCAGATGTCCTGGCTGTGCAGCTTGCGCAGCGCCTCGTCGTCATGCACATGCTCAGGCCCGAGCAGCGCCACCAGGCCGGCCTTCAGTTGCTGCAGTGCATTGGCGCTTGCCGCTTCGATCCCAGACATCACGACTCCGAAAGATGACAGGGCTTCAGCGTAGGAGGGACAGGGCGTTAGGCGGGCCACGCGCCGGCCCGCTGTTCACTTGCTGGATACGCAGCGGAGCAGCTTTCTCAGTCGCGCCAGGGCTGGCCATCATGGGCTCAAGGCGGACATTCAGCCGCCGGCAAAGCAGCTTCAGGAGCAGGGACGATGAGCGAGAAGAAACTTGGCTACGGTGAGTTCCGGCGCGGCTGGCCCATCGTGCTGGCGGCGTTCCTCGGCGTCGGCCTCGGGCTGTCGCCGCTGCCGTTCTACACGATAGGCCTGCTGGCGCCCGAGCTGGCGCGGGAGTTTGGCTGGGGCATCGGCCAGGTCTTCTTCGGCATCACCGTGATGACGCTGGCCACGCTGGTGGCCGCGCCGCTGGCCGGCTTCCTGGCCGGGCGCTTCGGCACCCGCCCGGTGGCGCTGATCTCGCTGCTGCTGTTCTCGCTGTCCTTCATGGCCTTTGCGCTGGGCGACGGCTCGCTGACCATGTACTACCTGACCTGGGTCGGCATCGCCGTGCTGGGCGCCGGCACGCTGCCCATCACCTGGACGCGCGGCGTGAACGCCTGGTTCGAGGAACGCAAGGGCCTGGCGCTGGGGCTCACGCTGACCGGCACCGGCCTGTTCGGCGTCATCGCCAAGCCCTACACCGCCTGGCTGATCGCCAGCTTCGGCTGGCGCGGCGCCTATATCGGCCTGGGCCTGCTGCCACTGCTGATCGCGCTGCCGGTGGCGTACTTCCTGTTCCGCAACGTCGAGGGCGACCCGCAGCAGCCCGGCGGTGCGCGCGCCGAGGCCACCGGCCTGACGTTTGCGCAGACGCTGCGCGACTGGCGCTTCTGGCTGATGGCCGGCTCGCTGATCCCGATCTCCTTCGCGCTCGGCGGGCCCATCCCGAACATGGAGAACATCCTCAAGACCAACGGCTTCGAGCGTTCACAAATCCTGGGGCTGACCGCCTTCATCGGCCTGTCGGCACTGACCGGCCGCCTGGTGGGCGGCTGGCTGATCGACCGCTTCTGGGCGCCGGGCGTGGCGCTGGTGATCCTGTGCCTGCCGGGCATCTCCTGCTGGCTGATTGCGCAAGGCCAGATGAGCTATGCAATGGCGCTGCTGTCCATCGTGCTGATCGGCTTTGCGGTCGGCGTGGAGTACGACCTGCTGGCCTTCCTCGTGGCGCGCTACTTCGGCATGCGCAGCTACACGCAGATCTATTCGCTGCTGTACTGCTGCTTCGCCATCGGCACCGGCTTCGGCCCGGCGGTGTTCGGCTGGAGCTTCGACAAGACGGGCTCCTATGTCGTGGTGCTGACGGCCGCCGGCATCGCACTGGTGCTCAGCGCGATTTGCTTGCTGGGGCTGGGCCGGTATCGCAACTTCGACAGCAAGTCATGAAGACCCACACGCTGCATATCAACGGCCAGGACCGCCAGGTCGAGGCCGACCCGGCTATGCCCATCCTCTGGATGCTGCGCGACACGCTGGGCCTGACCGGCACCAAGTTCGGCTGCGGCATGGCGCAGTGCGGTGCCTGCACCGTGCACCTGAACGGTCAGGCCACGCGCGCCTGCGTAACGCCGGTGGCGGCCGCTGCGGGCCAGAAGATCACCACCATCGAAAGCCTCGCCGCCGGCACCGACAAGGTCGCCCAGGCCGTGCTGGCCGCCTGGGTGCGTCACGACGTGGCCCAGTGCGGCTACTGCCAGGGCGGCCAGGTCATGACGGCCACCGCCTTCCTGAAAAGCCTGCCGCGCGGCAAGCAGCCAAGCGCGGCCGAGATCGATGCGGCGATGTCTGGGAACCTGTGCCGCTGCGGCACCTATGCGCGCATTCGAGCGGCAGTCGCCGACGCGGCGCGCACGTTGGCCTGAAGGGAAATTCCGGCTCGCGCTTCACTCAAAACAGAAGGGCCCTGGCGGGCCAGCGCTGGAATCCGACGAAGCGTTGATTGCGTGGGATGAGCTGCATCACGCTTGCGAAACCGGGCACTACGCTTTGATCCCTTTCTGCCTTGGAGCCCGTTTTGAGCCGAACCCGAAGCTTTCTCGCTGGCATGACTGCCTGCGCCACACTCATCGCTGCCGTCACGCTGTTGACCGGCGCCAAGGCGCCGCCGACCAAGTTCGAAGAGATCGACGTTGGCCGCATCAACATCCGGGAGCCCGATGGCCAGTTGCGCATGGTCATCTCCAACCGCGAGCAGTTCCCAGGCACACCGTGGAAGGGTGCCGAACAGCCAAGACCCGATCGACGCACCATGGCGGGCATGCTGTTCGTCAACGATGAAGGCACGGAGAACGGCGGGCTGATCCAGAAGGGTGCCATCGGTGCGGACGGCAAGGTGAATGCCGGCCTCAGCCTGACATTCGACCGCTTCCGGACGGACCAGGTGCTCCAGCTGCTTCATGCGGAACAGGACGGACGTGTCCGCACCGAGTTCGCGATCAACGATGAAGCGGACCCGCTCAAGCTGGACCTGCCGCAACGCAAGGAATTGATGCGCGAGTTCTCGTCCCTGCCGACCGAGGAGCGCCGCGCCGAGATGGCAAAGCTGCGGGCAGAAGGCTTGCTGCCGCAGAACCGAGTGCGCATCGGGACGACCGCCGACCGCGCATCAGCCTTGCAATTGAGCGATGCACAGGGCCGGCCTCGGCTGTTGCTGCTCGTCACAGCGGACGGCAAGCCGAGCATTCAGATGCTCGATGACAAGGGCAAGGTGGCACGAACGATCTCGCTGGATACAGCGCTCTAAGCTGTCACATCGATTCGGCGGCGAGGCCCGCGAGCAGCCAGCCGGGTTCCGAGTCCTGCGCGAACCCGCAGCCACTTCGGATGCCCGCAGATAAGGAAAGGGAGCCCCGATGAGGCTCCCTTGCTTGCTGACGGTTGCTGCTTCGCCCGGCCTCAGAACGGCTTCACCGCCCCCATGAAGGCCACCGACAGGATGATCACCCAGTAGCAGTAGGCGATGAAGCGGCTGATGCGCAGCGAGCGCTCCAGCGTGGCCTCGACCTTGGGGTTAGGCCCCTTGGCCAGCTCACGGAACATCATGGTCCATTCACGCATGACAAAGCGCAGGTACAGGCCAATGACCAGCGTGCCCGAGTACAGGAAGACCTTGACCGAGAACCACTTCTGGCCAGGCTCCGCGGCGAACGGGCCGTGGCCCAGCAGCGAGCTGATGGCACACACGGCCAGCACCGGGATCAGCACGAAGCGCACGCGTTCGTCGAGCATGGTCAGGCGGATGCCGGTGTCGGTCTCGCGATAGAAGAAGGCCGACAGGCACAGGCCCAGCCAGCTCAGCGCCACCACCCACATGCCCGTCAGCCACGCGCCACCCAGCGGCTGCGTGCCCCAGAAATGGCCCATGTGCAGGCCCAACGGCAGCAGCAGGATGATGCCGGAGCGCGCGAGGATGTCGATGCGGTAGGCCGTCTCCATGTGGCGGCGGCGCTCCTCCATCGGCAGCGTGCGGTTCACGATGTGACGGGAGAGGTTGAAGATGCCCCACTCGCCACCGAGCCAGTACACCATGCAGACGATGTGGACCCATCGCAGCACGGCCAGTTCATTGAATTCCATACGATTGCTTTCTATTGAAGGATGAGTGCGACTCGGCCTTCATGATCTGCGTTGCAGCAGCCTCTTGCCGACTGGCGATGACGCTTGTTCGGCCTGCGAATGTGGGCGCTCAGCAGCCGCGGATCAGCACCTTGCCGAGGTGCTCTGCCGCCTGCAGATGCGCATAGGCCGCGGCCGCTTCGTCGAAGCCGAACTCGCAGTCGATGACCGGCGCCAGCCCGTCGGCCGCAGCGGCGCGCACGAGCCGCTGCAGCATGCTGCGGCTGCCCGAGGTGATGCCCTTGAGCACGAGGTTCTTCAGCACCAGCGTCGTGAAGTTGGGCAGGCTGGTGGCGCCGTAGCCGCCCAGTGCGCCGATGACGGCGATGCGCGCATTCGGCGCGGCAGCGTCGATGGAAGCCGGCAGCGTGGCCAGGCCGCCGGTTTCCAGAACGATGTCAGCGCCCTGCCCGCCGCTGGCGCACAGCAGATCGGCGGCCCAGTCGGGGTGCGTCCGGTAGTTGACGGTGATGTCGGCCCCCAGCTCGCGGGCCAGGTCCAGCTTGGCATCGCTGGACGAGGTGATGGCGACGCGGGCGCCGTGCATCTTGGCCAGTTGCAGCGCAAAGATGGACACGCCGCCGGTGCCCAGCGTCAGCACCAGGTCGCCGGCCTGCACACGGCCTAACTCCACCAGCGCATGCCAGGCCGTCAGCCCTGCTGCGCACAGCGGCGCGGCCTGCGCATCGCTCAGCGCATCGGGCACGGTGACCAGGGCCGCTGCGGGCAGCAGCAGCGTCTCGGCCAGCCAGCCGTCCAGCGTGGTGCCGAGGTCGGCCGCGAAGATGCCTGGGTGGAAGTCGCCATCCGCCCAGCTGACGAAGTGCGGGCAGATGACGCGCTGGCCCACGGCCAGCTCGCCGCAGCCGGCGCCCAGCGCGATGACCTCGCCGACGCCGTCAGACAGCGGGATGCGCGTCTCGGGCCGCAGCGGGCCGTAGCGGCCCTGCAGCACCAGCAGGTCGCGGTGGTTCAGGCAGGCGGCGCGCAGGCGCACCAGCACCTCACCGGGGCCGGGCGCCGCTTGCCGGCGGCGCAAGGCGCGCAGACCGTCCAGGCCCTGCTGGGGGCCGATTTCATAGGCTTTGATCATCAGGAGGTGGTCTTGTCGAGCCGGATGGGCAGCGAGCGCACCGGCTTGCCCGTCAGCCGCGCCACCGCGTTGGCCACGGCGGCCAGGATGGGCACGCTGCCAGGCTCGCCGATGCCGGTGGGCGCGGCGTCGCTGGCGATGCTGTGCACCTCGATGACCGGCATCTCGTTCAGGCGCAGCACCGGGGCATCGTGGAAGTTGCTCTGCTGCACGCGGCCCGACTCCAGCGTCAGCTCGTTGTGCAGCACGGCGCTGAGGCCCCAGGCGATGCCGCCCTCCATCTGCGCACGCAACGTGCCAGGGTTGATGACGACGCCGCAGTCCACCACGCAGACCACGCGTTCGACGACGACCTGGCCCTGCTCGATGCGCACCTGCGCGACCTGGGCGACGACGGTCTTGTAAGCCTCCTGCACGGCGAGGCCGAGCGCACGGCCGGGTGGCAAGG
>Ga0114942_1000037_pt1 | contig 33087 bp, 29 predicted proteins | sample LowerColdCreek_FD_88674 | JGI IMG/M metagenome (GOLD analysis project Ga0114942, IMG submission 88674) | Groundwater microbial communities from Cold Creek, Nevada to study Microbial Dark Matter (Phase II) - Lower Cold Creek | ecosystem: Environmental > Aquatic > Deep subsurface > Groundwater ... | reverse complement strand
TCAGGCGACATGCCTTTACCGGCAACGGCCACTAAACCGCTACTGAGATCACCTTCCTTATCCGGGTCCACGCCCTCCCCGATAAAGCCTATAGTGACATCTTTATGACTGATCAGACCGGTAATGGCCAAGCGCGGTGCCACCGCCTCCACACCCGGTATGGCTGCAAGGTCCAATTCCTGCAGTGCTTTCTCGGGTAGCAGGAAGTCGAACGGGGCGGCACTGCCTGCCTCGAAATAACCCGGTTGAGTTACCTGGATATGGCCAAGGCGCGAATGAATCGTGTTTTCGCGCATCCCCCAGAAGATCCAGTCGATAAACCCGCCGGCCAGGATCAATGCCACCAGCCCGAACGCTATAGTCGCCAGCGCAATAGCTGTTCGCTTGCGGTGCCGTGACAGATTGCGCAGGGCAAGAAGCATCATCGATATAACGCCGCCACTAACCGCCCGCCTGCTGAACGGATAAGGTGCCGGTCAGGTTTTCACGAGCGAGGGTCCAGTAGGCAACAACCATGGCGGCTGCCCCGGCGATGCCGGTGGCTAAAATTGCCTTTACGACAATAAACTCCCCCAGAGAGAGCCAAGTAACGCCCGCTAACTTCAGAATCAGCCCCGTCACCAGGGCCACAGCGACACAGCCAAGTAGCAACAGGGAAATTCTCCCGGCCCGGCCCGGTGACCTGGCCCCGCGCGGCGGACGGATTACCCCCAATCGCCCATCCACCAGGGCATGGGGATAGGCGGAGACCGCCATAAAGAAGCAGAGTATAACGGCCGTGGAAAAGACATCGACGCTCACCATAAACGCGGTCGCAAGACCAGGGTCAGCCCCGGGGGTAACGGGAAACAGCGGGATTGCCAGAACGGCATTAAGTGCGCCGTTGCCCAGACCCCAGGGAATGCCGTGGCGCCACAGCAGGTAGGCAGGGAAAGAACCCTGCCAGCGCCGCTTTTCAGGCGTGAGCCGGGCCTCGCACAGAAAGGGCCGGCCGGTTGAAGCTGCGGCGATCATGGCTACGAGTGCGGCACCCAGCGCCCCAAGAAGCAGCGCCACCGCAGATGGGCTAATGCCATCGGCAAAAAATACCCAGAGCAAGCCGGTTGCCATCAACACGGCCGGAACCCAGACCAGAAGCAGTCGGTTCAGGCCCAGTAGCCACGGATTATTGTGACACCCGGCACGCCACAGCAGGGGAGGCGAGGGGGCGCTGCTTTGTGGGGGGAGTTCAAAAGGATCCTCAAGAGACCTATGCAGAAAACCGATCAACGTGCCCGGCGCGCCGAAGCACAGAATGGGGAAAAAGCCAACAGCAAAAAATAGGAAGGCTGTTTTAAACGAGATTGCACCATCTCCGGGCAGCTTGGTCGCGACCATGTATCCCAGGCCCCACAGCAGGAGAAACCACATCAGGCACACAGCCACAATGAAGACCAGGCGCGCACCCCGATAGGTATTGGCGAGTGCAGTCGTCATAAATATATCCCCATGGGCTTGAAATGCCCGGGGTCATTATAGGCGCAGCCTAAAGTCGAGGGGTAGCCGCCTGCTGGTCTCGATAAGGTTCGCTAACGAATGACGGACAGAGCGAGGTCGGCAGGGTGTCAATTATTTTTACATCTGGACCTGAACTAGCCCCGGTTTTAACGGAAAACACGGGTAAAAACCGGGCCTCGGTGAGACTTTAGAGGGCGGAATACTTCGCATGCGGTAGATTCCACCTTTTAGTGTCAGTAATTTTTACAACTGCCCCGCTAAAATTGTCGCCTCCGAGGACTGATATTTCCTATCCTATTGTTTTTAATGCATTTTTAAAACTTGGCCCGCAAAATGCTTACTTCGGGGTGTAGCGATACTTAATGCTTGGTTTTACGCTATTGAGTATTTGATTATAGGCAAGTAAGTTTTACGGCAGACAAACCGTCAACCAAGGAGAACACCATGAAGCAACTCAGGAAATCAACTTTAGCCACCGGTTTGGCATTAGCTGCCGGATTGGGCTTTGCCGGTCAGGCATCCGCGGGGATCTACGCAGGCTCAAGCCTTTTGATAGACGATCTCGCAATCACTTTTACCCCCACTAGCTTCCCAACTAGTCCAAATATCGGCAATTTCACCTTTGTTGCCACCAGCACCGGTAGTCTTATCCCCGGCGGTGGAGATACTTCATCAGCTACCTGTGCCGGTAATGTCGCTGCTCTCGATGATGGCTCTTGTGGTAGTGGCGGTGCTGGCACTCCGGTGGTCTACGCCAACAACTCGGCAGGGACCACCACACAGGGGAGCGGCCCGGCCGAAGTGGGTATAGTGCGAACCCCACTCATTAACCAACCGCTGGATACCGTGGTATTTTTAGGCCCAGCAGCAGGTTCGAATTACGCTAGCTCCGATGCCATCATTGACACGGCAACGCTGGTATCCGCCATCAACGGCCAGTTTGCGACCACCAATACACGCCAGATTTCGGAGGCAGAGATCGCAACCGCAACACAGGCGAATGGAAATACCAGTCTTTCCTCCACAACCAGCTTCACCTACCTTTTCAACACGGAGGGAACTGGAGATGTCACCTTTGCGTTCCGCGCCGACCCGTATTTGCTAGCGCAATACAACGATGCAACTGCCTCAAGTGCTACGGCAACAGCAAATACTACCCTGCAGTTTAGGATTTCCGGAACAACCGTCGGGGGCACGCAAGTACGTTTTGAATGGAACCCAACGACTCTGAATAATGGCGTAGCTTGTGCCTCTGGGAACGTCCTTCTTGTCGGGGGGCTGGGGTGTCAAAATGAACAAGTGACTCAGAACCTCAATCAAACTGTAACAGCACCAGGCCCCCTTCCCAATAGTCAAGACGCAGCCAGCGTTGCCGCTGGCTTTACTAGCTTCAATGTAACGGCAACGGGGCTGAGCGCTGGTAGTTACTCATTGGCTCTGGTTTCGACAACCTCTGCAGAAGTTTCGAGGAGAGCGGTGCCAGAACCGGCAACCCTTGTCCTGTTTGGTTCGGGGTTGGCCATGCTGGGGCTCTTCGGCAGACGTAGTCGCAAGGCCTGATCGACCAACGCACAAACTCGACAACGTATAAAAAGGCGCAGCTTAACAGGCTGCGCCTTTTTTTATGTGCATAATCATACAGTAAGGCAAAGACAATCTATGGCAGCGGTGCTAGTGCCCCAAGTGCTATTTCAACGAGATTCTGTTGACTTGCACTTAGAACTGACCCAGCTATGCGTCAATCTTGGGTGCATTTCAACAGGTAACCCCCTCATTATTAGCGCCAGCGGAACGATAGAGTATCGGCCGTTCGTGATGTAGGTCCATAGCCAGTTCGTTGCGAATACCTGCACGTCCTGGATGGAATCAAAGAGATAATGAGCCTGCCAATCGCAACGTACCGTCCGATTGTTACGTTCCACATAGGCTTTTTGCTGAGGCTGGCCCGGCTGGATAAACCCAAGGCGGGCGACTCGATTATCTGTCCAGTCGGCCAAAGCCTGTCTGACATATTCAGGGACGTTATTGCGTCGAATGATCGAGGGTTTGCCCCGCCATTCGATGATTTGATCCAGCGCCCCGATCACGCGCAGCGATGGCAACGATATATCCTCTTCGATGCGACCCGCATGACAGGAAAACCTGGCATTGGAACTGGTGCAGTAAGTGTAGGCCTGGTCAGCTTACTATCACGATCTGCCACCTATTGAGGTAGTGAAGCCAGTAATGCTTTCGCTGCTGTTGCTGCCTGTGAATCAGGAGCAGTGGTGACAATGGTACGAAGCACTTTTCCGGCCTCCTCATATTTCTTTGTCTGAATCAGGGCATCTCCCAAATGCAGTTGAATGTCCTGGTCTCCGGGCGAAAGCTCAGTCGCTTTGTGAATATAGCCGTAGGCGGTGGTGATATCACCCTTCCTTAGTAGCAAGGTGCCCAACGTGTCCAGAACAGTGGCGTCGCTGGGAGATATCTCATAAGCACGTTGCGCGTACCCAATGGCGGCGTCCAGATCTCCTGCCTCACCTAGCAAAAATGCCAGGTTGTTAAGTGCAGGGAGGAAATTGGGGTAAAACTCGAGCATTGCCGCGTAGCTTGAGCGTGCCTCCGTAAATTTTTCCAGTGACAGATACGCACTGGACAACCGCAGCCGAATGGCAAGATCACTGGGGTAACGCTCCAGCCACTGCTGCATGACCGTCACAGCCTGGTCGTACTTCGCCTGCTCCCACAGTGCCTTCACTAAATAGCCGGTGAGTGCGGTGTCGGGAAGTTGCTTGGTGGCCAGAGCCAGGCGTTCCTCTGCTGCAGCAAAATTTCCGTTGAGCAAGTAAAGCCAGCCATAGAGGCCCTGGATTTGCGGTTGATCGCCAAATTGCTTCTCAGCAGCAGGCATGGCTTCCAGCGCCGCTGTCGTATTCCCCGCCTCCGCGAGCAACCTGATCTGCCCAATCCGCGCCGGCAAGTAGTTCGGGTCGATTTGTACCGCCCGATCGATCTCCTGTTGCGCGCGAGCCCGGTCACCCCCCTTGAGTAAACTATCCGCATAGAAATTTCTTGCTTCCGCAGAGTCAGGAAACGCCTTTACCAAAAGCTCAAACGTATGCGTCGCCCCGGAAACATCGCCCGCAAGCATCTGAGATTTACCCCTCAGCTCCAACATCCTGGGGTGCCCACTGAAATCCTCCTCGGCCCCCTTGCCGGTCACCGCTACAACATCGTTATAGCGGCCTGCGAGAAAATACGCCTGTGCCAGAGTCGTAATCACACCCAAGTCCTTGGGGTTATGGACCAGGGCCGCCTCCAGTATCGGGAGGGCATCCTCAGGTTTGCCCAGCATCGACACAATATCGGCCAGCAACAGAACAGCCTCTTCGTCCTGCGGACGACCAGCAACGACGGGGCTAAGTAACGTTCTTGCTCGGTCCAAATTGCCATCACGCGCCTCCAGGATGGCGAGATTTCTAGCTGCCGACAATTCCTGGGGGTCGATCGCGAGAATCGCTTCCAGTTGCTCTCGCGCCTTGCTCCAATCTCCCATTTGCAGGTAGCAGGCGGATATCATCAGAAGTGGTTGCACATTGTCGGGATCGCGCTCGCTCAGTAGCCGGGCACGCTGCAGCGCCAGTGAATAATTCCCGTCCCTGAACGGCTCGATCATCCCAAGCAGTTCGCCAGTGGGATCCGTGGCTTGATCGTCCCAGGAGGTCTCCGAGTCTCCCAGCGATTGCCCGTCAAGCATTTTGGCAATGGTTAACGCATTCCGTGCTTCTCGGGCGTCCGGTTGCAGCGCAAGCAGTCTCTCCAGGTAGTCTACAGTTTTTGCCGTGTCTCCTTCGAGGTTGGAAATGCCCGCTAACATCGACAGTGTAGAAGGGTCGTCGGGAGCACCGGTCAACGCCTCTTCCAAGGTACTTTTTGCCGCAGCCAGTTCGCTATTGCTGATTTGGACCGCCCCCAGGATTCTCTGGGATGCAAGCGATTGCGGGGCTTCAGTGTAAGCCTTTTGCGCATAGGAAGTGGCCTGCTCAAGGTTTCCGAGTAGCCGATGCGTTTCGGCAAGGTAAATCATTAGTAGCAGAGACTTGGGATTACTGTCATATGCTATTGTAAATTCCTGCGCTGCGTCCTCGTAGTTTCCTTGCCTGAAATCACCAACCCCTGCCACATAAGCCACATAGGGGTGTTGCCCCATTCTTTTCTTAGTCAGTACCTTGAGGTCGGCTTCAGCTTCGTCAAACTTACCCAGCTCGATGCGAGAAAACGCTCGCTTTGCTCGGTCAAGACCAGGAAACTTTCCGTATTTGATCGATTTTGTAAAGGCCGTTTCAGCTTTCTCGAGGTTACCTTCGGCTAGTTCAACAGCTCCCAGCGCGCTCCAGGCGATAGGGGAGGACTTGTCCGCCTCTAAAGCCCGCTTTGCCCATTCGCGGGCTGCCTCCAGATCATTCTGAATCCCATTGAGGGTTGACATGCCGACCAATGCCTCCACGGAGGTGGGGGCAATGTCCAGTGCCGTCTGAAAGTCCTCGGATGCCTGGTAGAACTCCGATTTTACTAGATGCGCCTGACCACGTAGACTCAAAATCAAGGCTTTGTCCTGCGGCGAAATTTCAGGGGCCAACTCTGATGTTTGCTCAAGCAATCGGTCATAATCGCCCTGGAGTAAAATTGCGCTCGCTATCAAAGGCTGCGCTGCCGATGCCGCAAAACCCAGTTCCACTGCACGAATTAGCTCCTTTTCAGCTGCTGCACCATCACCGAGCTCTAGCGTTATAGTGCCCAGTAAGCTTCGCGCCTCGACCGAATTCGGGTCACTCTGCAATGCGCTTCGCAGCTCAATTGCCGCCGCCTCCAGATCGTCCTGCTGAATATATTCCTGGGCTTTGGCAACTCGATCCGCGAGCGAGTAATCGCCACAGGCAGGCAGCATCACAACCAAGCCCAGGCCAATAGCAAGAACAAGCGGATGAAAACGTCCTTTTTTGCGCATTTTCTACTCCAAATAATCGTTGAGCCCGTCAACTGCCGGGATTTCACATTACTATTCACAATCCCGTCCCAGTAGTGCGGACGGCCAATCCATCAGTGGCGGAGACTGAGGGTAAAACTGGTCGCACTATTTCCCGCTCATTAATCCCCGCTCACTATTGTCCATATCTTCTGCCTTGGCTCCCGACTGTCCAACGGTTTTCTCAGTTTAGTTTAAAAAGACTAGCGTCGTGCCAACCGAATTCACTCCTCAGTTATTGTAAAACCTGTGCTCAATATACCGAAATGTTAGCATCGAGAAACCGATGGCCAGTAGACCCGAAAGACCAACCAGCATCCAGAAAGTCGCAGCAGATATACTTGTTATCGGTTGATATTGGTCAAAACTGTAAAAAATCTGGTTTACCGTGATGTTGTGTAACAGATAGATACTGTAGCTGATGGCCCCCAACAGCTTTGCCGGTAAGGATGTAAGCAGTCCAAACAAACTATTCCCGTTGATCAACAGCATAAAAAACACAAATGATAAGAAGTATTGAGGCAAGCCGTGACCTCGGGGGAAAAGTGTGAATAACAGCACTAAAATCACCACCATAAGCACATCAAATTGACGCCCCTTGAGGTATCCAGATAGTTCAAACTGCCGCATCAAATAAGCTGCGATCGCTCCGAACGCAAAGTTTATTGCAACAATCGCTGGCGGACCGAAAAAATAAGTAACGAACATAAGAGCAGTGAGTGTAATGGTTCTGGCGGGCAGTCTGGCAAAAATCGGCAGCAAGAGATAGAACTGCCATTCGAACGTCAGCGTCCAGATAACCGACTGAATCGTGTGCGTATCTTTTAGACCGTTGATATCGGGCAGCGTAGGAATGCCCATGAACCCGTAAGAGAACCAACTGATTACCTGAAAAGCCAGATCTCCCGGCCCGACCTGCAGCTTGAAATCTGTCCTGAACGCAACAATCAACAGTACCAGCAGCACGGAAAAAACATACATTGGGCTCAGGCGTCTGTTGCGCGAACGATAAAGCCTTTTGGCATTGATGGGCTGCTCTGAATCCAACACCTTACCCCAGAACAAAAATGCACTGATCATAAAAAACAGCGCTACCGACAATTCTGCCAAAGTAGTGTAAAACGGCGAGGGAGGAACTTCCCAGTTACCATTTATATGGTGAAAATAAGTAATTAGCCCATGGGTAAAAAAAACACCCAGCGCTAGAAATCCCCTGAGTCCGTCAATCGTTTCGTATCTTGAATGGGCAGTTTCCTGAAGCAAATTTTTATAAAAGCCACCTTTCTTTACGACGACATAGCCGAAGACGAGATAAAGGCCCATCAATATAAAATACGGAAATATACTCGTGACTGTCATCGGTTGCGTTCTTGATTATGAGAGATGAGCCCGTTGCCTGAATTTCATTACTCAATAACCTTGCGGCCACTGCGTTGGCGCGTACGACTTCCTTCGTATAGTGGCAGAACAACCGCGGTGTTTCACCCCTAAATTGCCATTACCTGTAGGTAGTGTTCCCATCTCGGGCGTACCTTGCCTCATAAGTAACTGACGAATCTAAACTGTTGCTCCCTGGTGGATGCGACTCTAACCAGGCTGGTTACCGCCAAACGCTCATAGTGGCTTGAAAGAGGCGGGCGTGCCCAAGCATGCGATTCAATTTTCTGCGGATTGAGGAAAACGAGCTTCTGCGGCGTTCCGGAGTGAACTGCAAAAAGAGTTGCAAGCACGAAGATTACTTTAGAAATCACCGGATTCGAGTACGGATTTCACCTTGTTGATGAACCGCGCACCGCGTTTGCCGTCCCAAACCCCATGGTCTGCACAGCAGGCGATAAGGACAGTGGGTCGAACCGCCAGTTCGCCATTGACCACCACTGCCCTGTCCCGCACTTGCCCGGTGCCCAAAATAGCAGAGGTGGAAAATAGAAATGGGACAAACAGGTCGACATCATTCAGGCAAGATATCTGGAACGTTCCGTTTGATGACTGTATGAACGAGAAGCGACTCACCATCCGCCTCAAGATCATGCGCTGCAACCAGGCAAAAGGCACCAGCCAACCCCACCGACGGGAGCCAGCGAGGAATTTCTCATGCTCTGCTCGGACCTTGGGGGTGTTTTCAATAACCTCAGCAGCGACCTGCGTAAGAGTCTTGTTGCCAACGTCCCTCACAACAACCACAGGCGATACAAAGCTAGCTGCGGATACCGACAGACCTATATCCACCTGCCCTGGAATCCACCGCCGATTGCCTACAACCAGCTTGTGCAGGTCGTCGTCGTCTGCGAGTGCCAAGGCCGTAGCACGCACAAACGCGTGGGTGTACGTCACCTGTACCCCGTTTTCCCGAGCGAGGCCAATGATGGTCCGGCAAGCGCTCATGTCAACTTCGACCGATTGGAAAAACCCGGGCGGCGAAACAATGTCGAGCGCCGATCGCAGCCAACGATCCGCCCAATCAATTCGCTCGTACTGCTCGCCATTAAGAGTTTTTGTCAATGATAATAGCCCTGAAAGTTGTGTAAGTAGCGGCAGGTATTTGTGGCGTCATCTGCGGTGAATGGCTCGAAATTGTAATTGATCACACGGTGCTTGCCAATCAATCGACTTCGTTGATGGTACTCCCGATTCGTCTCTCGACCATGGCGGATAAGGGTTCGTGCAATCGTATACTTATTAATAAAATTATAATGTTACAATATCGCTAGGTCCGCGCTATGTATTCTACGTCCGTTTCGCGACCCAATGCCGGCCACTATCCGAATGCAACGGATACCACGACACCGGATAGTGCCACTTAAGAAAAGCTATAGAATGCACAGGATGGCATGAAATATAAAAGATCAAAATACAACCGGATCTGATTGTAGGGGCCTTTCGACTGTCACTCTCCGTGAGCGCCAGGTTGCGAGAAGTACCCTACGCAGCTATTAGCAAAGTCTATTGGCGCGTCAAATCCAAAAACAAATACACCGTGCCCCAATTGCCAATGACCAGGCTGCTGGGGGGGTGCAAACGGCGGAGTTGTTGTTTGATTCGTCACGTCCACTGGCATTTGCCCTGCATTGCTTTCCTCTAAATAGTGTTTCGGGGAGGTGATCAGAAGTGAACAAGCAGGAGCTGAAGCTATTCGCAGTGCTGTAGGTAAATTACTGAATAATGCGGACTATAACGCGTCCGCCGAGAAGGCAAGGCAGCTGATAAGTAAATATAAGCCACTTCAGCGCTTTCAGGAATTTGTGGATGATATATTGTCTGTTAGAGTCCCGACGACAGGCCAGAATTCCGGGCTTTCACATTTGAAATAATTGGCCACCTGAGCCAACTCAACTTTCGATGGGTGCTTAGGTAAATGTAGTAATTGATTTTTTCCATTCGCTCGATGCCACGTTTATCTCATGCGGCTAGGCGGCGATATGCCCCATTGTATCGGAGGTAGCACAGTATGAAAATAGCCGCGATCGCCAATGCCAATGCACTCGCACACATATCCCGCCTGCTGGAGATTGCCAAAGTCCTGCGATCAGATGGGAATGAAATAGTCTTTGCCGGTTATGGTGAGTATTTGCAGGTAGCTGAGCAGCACGGATTTGCAACACGAGAGCTGCCCTACATATCACGACAGCAACTTGTCGAATCAGTCCGTTCGCAGAAGAACCTGCGCAATCTTTATCAATATGAACAACTCAAAGAGTTTGTCGAGGCAGAGCTGGCTCTTTACAAGGAACTCAACCCCGATCTGGTGATGCTTGATAATCGTCCAACCGCCCGTATATCGGCCGAGAAAGCGGGTTTGAAAACTGTGGCGGTATTGAATGTTCAAATGAGCAATTATCGAAAGATCCCATTTTACAGCCTGTGCGCGCGATTACAGCCAGACTGGGCGCAGTGGCTGGCCGCCCCTATCGACCGCGTGGAGAATATGATTGAGTGTTTTTTCTATGATCGAATTGTTATGGCGGATGTCAACCGCCTGAGACGAGACCTAGGATTGCCCAGACTCTACAGTTACCAGCACGAGGAGGGGGATTTATCTTTCCTGGCTGATATACCGGAATTCAATCCGGTACGTCGCCTGCCCTCGCACGCACGCTATATAGGGCCGCTCACCTGGCACAACGATTTGCCCCCACCTGCCTGCCTGGCTAAACTCGATAAAGACAGAAAAACCGTGTATTTCTCCTTGGGCAGCGATAGCCTGGAGGAATTGGCTGAACATTTTGGGATGCTTACCGAAAAAGGGATGCAGGTTGTAGTCGCATGTGGCAAAACTGAGCGAGACATAGGACAGAGCTCTATCCCGCATGTGTACTTTGAAGAGTTTGTGAATACCGATAAGCTGCTGCCTCTATGCGATATCGTGTGTTGTCACGGCGGCAACGGCACACTCTACCAGGCCATTGCTTTCGGAATCCCGATTGTGTGTGTGACCACTCATGCAGAGCAGTATTATGGAGCCAGAAGAATCCAACAACTGGGGTTGGGCGCTGTTCTGACCCTTGAAAAAGTAAATCAGCTTGGATTCAGCATATTGCTTCAACGAGTATTGCAGGTTCTGGAGGATCCGGCCTATAGGAATAGGGGAGAGGGTTTTGCTCGCAACCTGCAAGGTTGGAAGGGCGCCGAAATGGCAGCAAAGGATATTGAAACCTTTGTGAATACCCGCCCACAAGAACCTACGGACTAACTTGCCAGGATCTATGCTCAAGCTATGACCCTTGCCTCGAATTACAGGGCGCTGAAATCCGACGTCAAACGGTGAAAAACAATTGCAAATACGTAACTTCACTACTGTCCGGTTAAGAATCGAATAAATTCAATTGGTTATGAGGCTTCACCTGTTCCAACGTGGTTGCTTTCTGCTGGCGCTTGGCAGTGGCTACCCGCACGTCTTTTTCCGATAGATTGAAGTAATCGGCATCCGAATACTGGAACTTTGACTTGAACCCCGGTTGGCCCGCCAGCCATTGGAAGAATCGTTTCAAGTGGGTGAGAGACCCGAACCGGCTCAGTAACCCGGAGTGGTTGACTATTCCTCTGAGCCTTCTATTAACTTCAGCAAGACGGGGACCAACGCTGCCGTTTTGATATTGATCTCTGGGTCGTTATTCACAAAGTGATCCATACCTACCGCCATGATCGTGTAACCGGGAGCCAGAGCGTCGGGAATCAGCGTCAGTCCATCGTTAGGCCCCTGCGCTTTGAGCATGGTGTAAAAATCTTGTCCCAATTCACTGACCTGTCCGGAAAACGGAATGCCGATGTAGTTCAAGATCGTGAGGTGTGCAGGTGGTTTAAAACGATCGTACCGGGGTTTGCTATGGGCACTGCTGAGGCTCAACACGTCCGTATACTTCCAGCCCTCATAAAATGCTACCAAGTGCAGCAGCAAGGATTTCGGCCACGGCAGGAATGTGTCGATGACAGGTGTGCCGCGCAGTACACCACAAATGTTGAGCCAGCCGACCACTTGCGGCTTCTTGGCGATCGTCGGATCATCCAGCGCCAGAGCCACGGTGGGGCCGCCTGAACTGGCACTGACCAGAATAATTTTCTTGCCACTGTGCAGGTACTTGTCCACGGCAGCAACGATGATTTTGGCGCCTCCTTCAACGGAACCCGTATCCTCAACCGCCACGAGATGATTTTCGAAGCCCAGGCCGGTGATAATTTCGCGCGGCGTCGCCAGATCAGACCCGGTTACCGCCGCGTTCGACTGGTAGCCCCAGCCCGGCACAATCAACACCAGATACTCGTTCGCTTTCGCGGCTAGAAAGGCTGCCTGTTCTGGATCACCCTCGCGGCGCTGCGCCAGTTCGGACAGGAACAGCCGCTGGGATTGTTGTATCCGGGGAATATTGGATAGGCATTGAATCAGCAGTGCGGTGGCCGTGTCGGTGGAGTAGTCGCTGGTGATGTTCTGCAGTGCCTGCGCATCGGGGATTTCATCGATAGAGCGGCAGGACAATCGAGTCCTCAGGTCCGCAGACACGTTCTCTGGTAACCGCTGTCCGTTATCGTTGATCAGTTGGCTGGCGACCGCAGAATCTACCTGCGTGCTCACCTCGATGCCCGCGACTGTAGCATGCACGGAGTGTGTTGTTGCCAGAGCATCCGCCACCATGGGGAAACCTATCGCCAACAGTAAGAGGCACAAAGCGGACAGTATAATGGCGTATTTCATGTTCAAAACCCTCGATGTGAATGACAGTGTTGGCTGCATTAGTACCGAAGGCGGATGGAAGTGTCTTTTTGATTCCGAAAAATAGCTGTTAGATTCTGAAAAATACCTGACAGAATAATTTATCAGAGCTTATCTCTTTGAATTTTATAGACTAATTGGAATCTTCAAGAGTGAGGCGGTATTCGCTGGGGGTGGTGCCGAAATGATCTTTAAACGACCGATTGAATGGTGCCAGGGATCGAAATCCGGCATCCAGCGCCAGGGTAAGCAGCGGTGTGTTGCGATATTCGGCTTGCTCCAGGCGGTACGCCACCTCCTTGATGCGATACAGGTTGATAAAAGCATTGAAGTTTCGCTACCCAAGTTCGCTGTTGATAACCTGCCGCAGCTGATACGGCTGGGTGCGCAACCGATCTGCCAGCGTCTTGATGGTAAGCGGATCAATGGCGTATGCGCGGTCCTGTTCCATCAATGCCACCACCTGTTCGGCCAGGGGTGATGTTGGCTGCGAAGCCTGCGGAGCGGGTTTGGCCATCCTGGCAAAAACGTTGGACTTGTTGATACCGAGGAAGTGAATACACAGTGCCGTCACGGCAAGTAAAAGTACGCTCACGTTGACCAACTCGGCGGCAGCTGTGATCAAGTCCTGGAGAAACAGCTCTACAATGACGATGGCTGCCATGTAACAGCCACCGGCAACCACGATGAGTAATCGCAATCGTCGTCTCGATTCCACCAGGTCCGCCTGCCAATCTTTCAGGACAGTGACAAACGCAGCGGCTATCCATAACAACTTGACAGCTTGCGCTATCCAGCCGGGAATGGGAAACAGGTTGGCTTGGCAAACCGCCCCGGAATCTGTGCCGGTGCAAAATGCGCCGAAGCCCAGCACTGCGGTGGCGACGACCAACCATTTGACCCATGGCCGAGGCACAAAATCATCGATAAAAACTGCGCTGGCGAAATACCAGAAGAGCGCCGGTACCACGATGGCCAGCCATAGAATCGGGTAGCCTGCCATGCCCCAATGCCACTGCCGCATCACCAATGGCGCAAGCATATAGGAGGCAATGCCGAGAACGAGGATGACCGCATAGTGGTAGCTGCGATTATTTCCTCTGTTTCGCCACAGCATCGGGGCCAACATGCAGAGCTGGGTGCAGGCCGCCACTCGAAAAACCAGTTCCAGTGCGGACATTAATTGCTATCCCGTCGTACACGGGTGTATATGAAAAAAGTACACGGTAAGGCGATACGTTCGATCATGCCCACTATGATGCGGGCCGGTCTGGCATTTGTCACTAGTCGTGAGGATCGCTCCATTCTCGCCGATTGATCGCATAGCCTTTTAACTCACCCAAAAACGGCAGGGCCAACATGCTCACAAGGGAAGAGACCTGGCGGGGTTCACGGTATTGGTGAATGCCGATGGTCATTCCCAAGTAACCTGCACGAGGTTGATCAATATAGGTTCCGAAAAGTCGATCCCATAGGGACAGGTTAAAGCCAAAATTGCTGTTGGTTTCGTTGTCTTCTATCGAATGATGCACCCTGTGCAAGTCAGGGGTGACAACGACCAGTCGCAGTACGCGATCAATGCCCAGTGGCAGTCGCACGTTGCCGTGATTGAACATCGCCGTGGCGTTCAGCACGACCTCAAAGATGACTACCCCAACAACAGGCGCGCCTAATACCAAGATAGCGCAGGACTTGATGAACATTGATAGTACGATTTCGAGCGGATGAAACCGCGATCCGGTGGTGACGTCAAAGTCCAGGTCAGCGTGGTGGACCCTGTGCAAACGCCAAAGGTTAGGCACGGCGTGCACCGGTACGTGCTGGAAATACATGACCAGATCCAATGCTATCACCGAGAGAACGATGGCACGTGGGATAGAAATGTGAAGGTAATTGAACAAGCCCCACCCATGATGGGCTGCAAATAGGGCTACGCCCATGGCAGTAACGGGGAATATTAGCCGCAGAATCATTGTATTTAGAAATGCTAAACCTATATTGCAGGTCCATCGCACTACTTTCGACACGTTCATCAAGCGGCGTGGGAAAACTAGTTGCCAAATAGCCATCAACATAAAGATGCCAGCAAAGAACGCAAGGCGAATACCGATTTCATGTTGAGTAACAAAGGCGGAGAAAGTCATGTGCCCATCGGCTTATCCAGAATGTGAGCGCGGAGTTTAACACCAGCGCAATGTTCACGATGGATGAAGTATCTGCGTTGGCGCAGTCCTGCCGGCATAACTGTGTTCTGAATTGTTAAATACTTCATCGCTTGAGTGCACCCTAAAGTCCACCGTATCGACATGCACCGGATACTACCGAAAACGGTTACCAACAGGTGTTATATCAATTCAATACCAAAGCGTTTTACCACCAACGAAAATCCTGCAAAACAGATAATGACCAGTAGCATTGAGGCAATCATGCTGGGCCAGAAGCCAACGCGTTGCAGTAGCCAGGGGAAAGTCAGAAACATCGGCAATGTCGGTATTACATACCAGAATGTATACCAGGCATGGTTGGCGATTTTGGCCGTAGGCTGATTCTCCAGGTAGAGCCATGTCAATGTGAGCAAAGTAACCAGCGGCAATGCGGCTACGAATCCTCCCAGCCTGTCACTGCGTTTGGCCAGCTCTGATATCAGAACAACCATTCCAGCGGTAATAACATACTTTGTGATAATCCAGTTCATGCTGCCGATCCGATAAAAAAGCCCCGACACTATAGCAGCTCGGGCTAGAACCGAATTGTGCGAGATTGCTGAGAGCGAGGGTGACCACTTTTCCAAAAGCGGACGTAGCAGCAGCCTATTTAGCATGCTAGATTTCGTCCCTTCGCACCTCCAAACGGTCATTTCCCTTTCCCTGATGGCGGCCTACTCCACATCTGTCCAATGGCCATATGCTGGCGTTTCGCTATTAGCTGAGGTAGAGGCAATATCTGTCGACTGAGCCGCCTTGATATCGATGTGACTGTATGTAAACCAACCAGGCACCCCGTGCGTATTCTCACCGATGGCCGCCTCCCGTGGACGCCACTGAATCACAGGAATCGCCGTGCGCCAGGAGACCTTCGCTCTGATCTTATTTTCTTGTTTCGCTATCGGTCTGCCGCTGTGGGCGATGCAAGCCAACAAACATGATGGCAGCAGTGTTAGCAGCTGCTCAGCACCATGCTATGGGCAGTGGCGAGAGCAGACCGGTGGTATGGTATCGTAGCCGTGGCCGCCGTACAGGGTGCGCAAAATGCTAAGGCCTCGCCCGTCGAGCTTGGGAAGCAAGCGTTTACGGGTTGCATCGCCTTTCATGGCGCTGGCGGTGAGGGCGGTGTTGGACCCATCCTTGCAGGGCAATCGGCGACCGATATCGCAGGCAAGCTGGTTCAGTACCAACAGGGCGAAACTCGCGGTAACCAGAGCACCCTGATGTGGAGCCAGGCGGCACAATTCAGTGACAAAAATATTGAACATCTGGCCACCTACATAGAGACACTGTGATAGTCGATGAAAATGGCGCATCTACGTATTGATGACCAACTGTTGCGACTCCTTCTCGCAATCGTGGACCCGCGCCTCACGCGGCCTGCAATCGGCCTCTCATCTGCTGGCCGTCAACGAGGGGCCTGCATAGTGACCGAGTCTGTGACTGGTCCCGCCAAGGAACCGCGGCAGTTCACTGTTCAGTACGCTGGCGGATGCCCCTTGTGCCGCCGCGCGAATCGGCGCGCGCTCCGCCGATTACGCGTGTTAACTCTGGATAATGAACATGTCTGACACAACGGACGCACGCGCGGCCAAACAGCCCGCTAGCAAAATGCGCTGGCTGTGGCTGCTATTGGTGTGCGTACTGGTTGCTGCCGTGCTTGGCGGATTAAAGTTTATGCAGGTGCGGCAGGCAATCGCATTTGCCAATTCCTTTCCGGAGCGATCCGAAGCCGTTACCGCGCTAATCGCGCAACCGGGCGAGTGGCAACGAACCTACCGCACCATCGGCGAACTGCGCGCGACACAGACCCTTGAGCTGCGCACCGAAGTCGACGGTAAAATCAGCAGTATTGGCTTTGTTGGCGGAGACCGCATCAAGCAGGGCCAGTTGCTGCTGCAATTGGACAGTAGCGAGGAGCAAGCGCAGTTGCGTGCGATGCGCGCACAACGCGATCTGGCCGAGCTGGAGCTAAAACGCAATGCGGAATTGCTGGCGAGAAAGCTGGTCAGCAAGAGCGACTACGACATTGCCAGGGCCAACCGGGATGTTTTGACCTCCAATGCTGCGGCACTGGAAGCAACGATCGCAAAGAAAACACTGACAGCGCCGTTTGACGCCTACACCAGTTTACATACGCTCGAGGTTGGTCAGTTCCTGGCAGCAAACTCCATGATCAGCACGTTGACAGGCGAATCACCTAACTATTGGGTGGACTTCAAACTGCCGCAGGACAAACTGGGTTTGTCGCCGGGAGACACGGTGCAGGTGTCCGGGCATGGCATCAGGCACGACCCATTGGCTGCACAGATCATCTCCGCCGATTCCCGTGTGGCGTCCGATTCGCGCAGCCTCGGCTACCGCGCTTTGCTCACCGATCCGCCGGCAACGTTGAAAGCGGGATCCGTTGTCGACGTGGAAGTGGTCACGGAAGTCATCAAAGGCGTATTTCGCCTGCCGGCAAGCGCTGTGCGCAAAACTAACTTCGGCGCTTCCGTCTATGTGCTGGCGGACGCGAAGGCCGGTGCGGCCGCCGCTTACCGCGCGACACGCAAAGAAGTGACAGTGGGGGCTATCGAGGGCAGCGAGATCATCATTGTTTCCGGACTGGAAGCGGGAGACCGCGTCGCTGCCATCGGCGCGTTTAAATTGCAGGATGGCATGTTGGCCAACATTGTCGAACGAAAGATTGAGCCTGAGCCTGAGCTTAAGCCGGACCTTGAGACTGACCTTAAGACTGAGCAGTAACGCTAGCAAGGCAGGCAGTAGCACCAGCTATGAAGTGAGGAATCATTGAAAAATCCGTTGGGCAAACCTAACGCACTGGACATCTTTGTCCAGCGGCCCTTGCTGGCCGTGGTCATTTCACTGGCGTTGGTACTGCTGGGCCTGCGCGCCGCGGTGGAAATGCCGGTGCTTGAATTCCCGGAAATCGAAAGTTCATCCCTGATTATCACGACCCCGTATGTCGGCGCTTCTGCGATAACAGTACAGGGCTTCGTCACAGATCCCATAGAGCGAGCCGCCGCCACAATACCGGGAATCGACTACATCGACTCCACCACCACCGCAGGCCTGAGCACTGTCAAGGTATGGCTGAAGCTCAACGAGCACAGCACTTTGGCGCTGGCGGAACTGACTGCGCGCCTCAGCCAGATCCGCTTTGAACTGCCCGCCGGTGCCGAGGACCCCACGATTGAGGTGGAACGCACGGACGCATCCAACGCCATTTTTTACCTTGATGTCGACCTGGCGGGACGCTCTGTGGCCGAAGTCAACGATTACATGACGCGCTATGTGGTGCCGGTCATATCTGCAATTCCGGGCGTGCAGCGGATACCCCTCATTGGTGGCAGGGCCCCTGCAATGCGTATATGGCTGGACCCTGCCAAGTTGAATCATTTCAACGTGAGTGCGCAACAGGTAAGGCAGGCCCTGGCCAGCAACAATGTGATTGCACCGATCGGGCAGACGGAAAACGCGCAGCAACGTATCGACCTGCAAACCAGCGCCACATTGCGAACAAAAGAGGATTTTGAAGCGCTTGTCATCAAGAATACGGAGGGCGCGATCATCCGCATCAATGATGTCGCCCGGGTGGAACTCGGAGAAGTGGAAGGCGACCAGATAGCGCGATTCAGCCAGCGCGATAACATTTTCCTTGCCGTGTACGGTCTGCCGGGTGCCAATGAACTGGAGATTGGCAACCAGTTGTACCGGGTGCTCGACCGGATCAACACCACGCTGCCCGATGGTATGCATATTGCAGTGGCCTACGACGGCACCTTGTATATGCGCGATGCGCTGCAGGAAATCTTCATCACGCTCGCGGAAACCGTTTTGCTGGTTGGGATCGTGGTGCTGCTGTTCATGGGCTCCTTTCGTACCGCGCTGGTACCCCTGGTCACGATTCCGATTTCGTTGCTGGGCGCGATGGCAACCATCTATGCCATGGGCTTTTCGTTCAATTTGCTGACGGTGCTCGCCATTGTACTCTCTGTAGGCCTGGTGGTGGACGACGCCATCGTCGTGGTGGAAAACGTGGCGCGCTTCATGCGTGAGGGAATGGGTCGACGGCAGGCGGCCCTGGCCAGCTCCCGACAACTGTTAACGCCGATCATCGGCATGACGATTACGCTGGCGGCCGTGTATGTGCCGGTAGGATTTTTGTCCGGCCTGACGGGTGTTTTGATCAAGGAATTCGCCTTCACGCTGGCTGTCGCGGTACTCATATCGGGACTGGTAGCGCTCACCTTGTCGCCGATCATGAGCGCGTATGCCTGCCCTCCGCAGGGCGAGGAAGGCCGCATGACCGCATGGGTCAATATGCGCTTTGACTGGCTGCGCCAACACTACGAACTACAGCTCGCGCGTAGCCTGCACTGGACACCGCAAATTCTCGGCTTCGGTCTGTTCTTTTCCGTGCTGGCCGTGCCATTCCTGCTGATGTCGCAACAGGAGCTGGCACCAATCGAGGACGAAAGCTCCATCTTTGTCATCGCCGAAGCGCCGCCCGAGGCCTCGCTGGAGTACACGCACCAACATATGCGCGATGTTGTCGAGGTAATGAACAAGCTGCCTGGCGCGACTTATATGTGGCAGGTGGTCAATCCCAATGGCGCATTTGGCGGCCAGGAATTCGTTGACGCGAAGCACCGCGACGACACGCCCATGGATTTGCTGCAATCCACCTTTGGCAAGCTCGCACAAATTCCCGGCTTGCGCGCCTTCCCCACCCTGTTCCCGCCCTTGCCCAGTGCCGGTCAGTTTTCGGTTGAACTGGTGGTGACCGCTCCGGAGAGTGTCGAGGAGATGCAGCCCTACGCCGAAAAACTGCTGGCAGCGGCCTATGCCTCCAACTTGTTCCTGTTCGCCGATACAGACCTCAAGCTCGACTTCCCACAGACGCACTTCAACCTGAACCGTGATCGCATTGCCGATCTTGGCCTGACTGTTGAGGACGTCAGCCAGCAGTTATCCACTTATCTTTCCGGCGACTATATCAATCGCTTCGACCTTGATGGCAAAGCGTATCGAGTAGTGCCGATGGTCGAGAAGGCAGACCGGGTAGACGCACAGTTGGTACAGCAGATACAAATACAAACACCCAGCGGCGCCACGGTGCCGTTTTCGGCCCTGGCGACCCTGGAGGAGCGCATTGGCCCACGGGTACTCAGCAAGTTCCAGCAGCGTAATTCCTTCACGATCTACGCTGGTGTGATCCCAGTGTACACCAAGGAACAGGGTTTGCGCGCCGTGGAGGAGGCTGCGAAAAAAATCCTGCCCGCCAATTACGTGGTGGACTATGCGGGAGAATCGCGACAGATACGCCAGGAGGGCAATACGCTGTTTGGTGCGCTGGTCTTTGCATTGGCCGTCGTGTTCCTGTTGCTGGCCGTGCTTTTTAACAGTTTGCGCGACCCGCTGGTGGTACTGCTGGGCTGTGTACCGCTCGCCCTCTCTGGCGCACTGATGTTTACCTTCCTGGGCTGGACCACCATCAATATCTACTCGCAGATAGGCTTCATCACCCTAGTGGGGCTGGTCGCGAAAAACGGCATCCTGATCGTGGAATTTGCCAATCACCTGCAGGAACAGGGCTTAAGTAAACTCGAAGCGATTCTCGAGGGTGCCAGTGTCAGGTTGCGGCCTGTGCTGATGACGACCGGCGCGACGGTGGTCGGTCACTTTCCGCTGGTGCTGGTCACCGGTCCGGGCGCCGAAGCGCGCAACAGTATCGGCATCATACTGGTGGCCGGGATGCTCATCGGCACCCTGTTCACGCTGTTTGTATTGCCGAGCGTGTACCTGCTGTTGGCGTCCACTCATCGTGCATCAACCGAGGAGAAGTACGACGGAGAATCAACGGTTTCCGCGCTGAATTCCTGAACGGCCTCGCCGATTGCCAAGTAAGTACAGGGCATATAAAAGGCTTGTTGAGAGCACATTTCCTGACTGACCCAGTCAACTGAACTTGCTGAACAATATAGGGTTTCAACAGGACGGGAATGCGGTATCTGAAGTAGTAAGTCTCTTCACGACATTGTAAGTAAGACGACATGGCTGAAGTTTTTGTGTACCAATTTGTGTACCAGCTTGATAACAAGCGAAACTTCAGTAGTTCTTTGAGTGTCCACCCATTTGCCCTAACATATTGAGCAGACACAAAAAAAACCGAACCTTGCGGATCAGCCTTTAATATCGTTGGTGCCCAGAAGATAACCCGCTTCCCCGTTTCATCCCGTGGCATGGAATAGCATTTAAGCCTTTATTTTAAGCACTTCCGCCGAATACCTTGTTTTACCATGTAACATCGCATAGTATCCAATTACAAGTTTTATGTTGGGTAGATAAACGGGATATTAAAAATTCGAGAATTCAATGCCGGAATTTTCACTTCGTTGTTGGGTAGTTTGTTCCCGCCCAGTGTATCCCATTGAATACAAAAGAATGACGATTCCGGGTTCAAGTCCGTAAAGCGGGGAGGTAAGACAATGCCAAAGATTGCGAGAGAGCTATCAGACGCCCAGGTACGTCGATTAAAGCCGAGAAAAAAGAAGCCGACCTATTACGCGGTAGGAGGGGTATCTGGGCTGCTATTGCAATGCAGGCCGCCTTTACCTGGTAACGATACTTTTGCCCGCTCGTGGATCTTGCGCGTTCAGGTGGGGGATAAGCGCCGAGATATGGGCATGGGAGGATATCCCGATACGTCCTTGTCTGCAGCTCGCCAGAGAGCGCGAGAGGCAAAGGAGTTGATACGGCAGGGGATTGACCCGGTGGCAGAGAAACGCGCTGTTAAATCGGCCCTGGCATTATCTCAGGCCAAAGATGTCACCTTCAGGCAGGTGGCGGTCCGATTCATTGCGAAGAAAAACGCGGAATTCAAAACAGAGAAGCAAACCCAAAAACTGACCGCTCATCTTGAAACCTATGCCTATCCATTTATCGGGCATATCGTGGTAAGCGAGATTGACCGAGCAAATATAGTGCGAATGCTGCAGCCAATTTGGGAGGTAAAAACAGAAACCGCCACCAGAGTCAGAGCCGCCGTAGAGCGCATCCTTGACCTGGCCGGGGCTGAAGGACTGCGGACCGGGGATAATCCCGCCCGCTGGAAAGGCAACCTCGATTTATCTTTGCCATTACCCGGGAAGGTGGCGAAAGTGGAGCACCTCAAGGCGCTACCGATTGCCGATATGCCCAAATTTATGGCCAAGATAGCCGCCGAGGATTACATGGGCGCCAAGGCGCTGCACTTTGCTATTTTGACCGCGGCCCGCTCGGGTGAGATACGCGCCGCCACTTGGAGCGAAATCGACTTTAAATCGAAGGTGTGGACGATACCTGATGAAAGGATGAAAAGCGGTAGGAAACACAAAGTACCGCTGTGCCAGTCCGCTATTGACCTGCTGAAGTCTCTCCCGCGCGAGGGCGATTACATTTTCCACAATACCAAGCTGAAGCCATTAGCAGACGTAAGTATCAGCAAAGCGCCCAAGCGCCTGGGGTTTGACGTTACCGCCCACGGGTTTAGGGCGACTTTCAGGACATGGGCCCAGGAGCACACCACCTACGCCGAGGAAGTGCCCGAGCTGGCCCTGGCGCACGTCAACAGCGACCGCACCCGCGCCGCCTATGCCCGCTCAGAGTTATTAGACATTCGGCGCAATCTGATGAACGACTGGGAGCACTTTTGCTACCATGGTTTGAAAAAGGGCAAGGTGATACGACTCAGGGGGCGCAGCAATGGATAGCGAAGTGAGCGAGACACCCCGCTACGTTCTGGGAGCTGTTCGGGCGTTTATCATCGAAAACAAGCGGGAGTATTTGATTAATCAGTTTCAGAACGGCATCCCCCTCCATTGCTACCCGGAATCGCGAGATCTTGTCGAAAAACTATTGCGCGGCGAAGCACTCCGAGGGCGCGGTCAAAAGGTTGTCAGTCGAGAAATAGAACATCGGGACTTCAGTATTCAAATTACAGTGGCCCAGCTTTTGGGAGCGGGACTACCTCTTATTGCCAATGGTGAGAGTGAAAAACCTACCGCCTGTTCGTTGGTCGCCAAAGTTCATAGCCTGACCGCGAACCAAGTGAGAGGCATTTATGAGAAAGGCAAAAAAAATCCCTATATTGTTTCGCAGGTGCAATTCGGCCGTGAATACGCCGAAACAATTCTGTATGGCTACCAAATCACTGGTGAAATCAAATAACTTTTTTACTTCACTAGATCACCTCCACTTCATCCAGTTTACTCCCTGAAACGGCAAGCAACGCCTTTAATGGGAGAAAGACGATGAGCAACAACCAAACAACCCCGCGCAAGTGGGTATCCGATAGAACCGTAGCTGAATATTTCGAAGTTAGTCGCTGCACGGTATGGCGCTGGGTGAAGATCGGGCGTCTCCCTCCCCCTGTGAAAATCGGCGAAAACTGTACGCGCTTTGATTTTGAAAAAATCCAGGAAGCTGAAAAAGCCGCATAAAAAAACCACGGGACGGCAATCCGCGTGGCTCTTTTGTGGAATTGTGACGGTAGGGCAACCTCACAGTGGCAGTGTAGTACAAACCACAAATAAGGTAAACGCGGCGCCTCCCGAAAGGAGGACGTGTGTATACAACCAATCTCGATATCCGGACGGAGCGCATAGCCGCGCCAGAATTTACATCTGCCGAACTACTTGCGATGCACCGCTATTGCCTGAAATACCGTGATCTTTTGCGCGGTGGCGGCACGCCTACCGCAGAGCAAGACGAATATTTTCTGCTATTTCAGCGAATCACCTACGCCTTCGAGGTCGCTTATGTCAGATAGCGCCGCCGTCATTGTTGAAAAAGCAAAAGCGTGGATTGCACAGCAAGACCGCATACCAATGCCGGAGGACTGGATGGGCCGGTACGAATTAAGCGACGCCGAGGTAGACGCGATGATTGACGCGAAATTTATTATTTTCGCTTTGGTAATTTCCGGGCAACTGACAGTTATCGCGGCCAAACCAGGCAGCGGGAAAACGTCAGTAATGATGCGCGAGGCGCAGAACGCAGTTAAGGCGGGATACCGGGTTATGTACGTCAATATGGATTGCGGGGCTGCTGACGTGAAGTATTGGCACGCCCTGGCAAAGGTTGGGTGTTTTCGGATGATTACCCCGCACTTTGCAGGTGCTGGTGGCGTGAATACCTGGCTGCGTGGCTTGAGTGATATGGCAGACAGTGACTATGACCTGTCCGACCTTCTCATAGTGATCGACACACTGAAGAAAATAGCTGACCTGATGAACAAATCCCGAATGAAAACGCTGATGAATTTACTGCGGGCGCTTACTGCGAAAGGCGCAACCGTTGTTTGTCTGGCCCACTGCAATAAACACAGGGACGCATCTGGCAAGCTGATATTTGAAGGCGTAGGCGACGTGGAGGCCGATTGCGACAACCTGATTTATCTGGAGAGTGAAAAGGATCACGACGGAATCAGGACAGTATCAACAGAGCCAAGTGACAAGGTGCGCGGAGTATTCGCGCCCAGGAGCTGGAAGATTCACCCTGATAGGACTGTAGAACCCCTGGATTGCTTTGTAGACGTTAAAGCGACCACCGAGGCTATGTTGCAACGGGAGAGGGACGAAACGACCATAGAGGTGATACAGGACGGTATACGGGCTGGCCACAACAAGCGGGTTGACCTCCTGGACCATGCCACTGAGCACAAGATCAGCAAGCGCGAATTCGACGCCGTGATTAAGCGGTACTGCCAAGGACATACGGACGCAAAAACTGTCCCGCTATGGCGCAATGAAAAGCAATTCAGAGACAACGCCAACTACTACACCCTGCTGGATTCCGCGCAATGACCCGCCCCCTGTTACGACGTACCAACGGGACGACCGTACCGACCGTTACGACCGAACCGACCGGAGGTCAAAGGGGGCGTTTTGACGCAACCCGGCATGGCCGAAACCCGCGTAGATACTGGGTTGTATCGGTAGGTACGGTTAGTACGGTTGTATCGGTTATATCACTTTTAGGGGGGCGGGTATGAATTGTCCCTACGTGCAATTCAAATTGGGCATAGAGCCGGTTTTGAGGGGGGGGAAGCGCATTGCATTTTTATCGGTTTTTTTGGCCGGTACCCTATTTTCTCACTGTATCGAGTCCTATTTCAGGCACCAATTAAGATAATAATACCTAGTAAAAACGGCATATTACGAGATGATACAAGTTAATACCCTTTAATATACCCCACATAAAACGTATGATTTGAATGTGATTAGGCAAGGTATGTGCGCCCCTTATGAGCAGGTTACAAACACCTCCCGAGCGATTCTCTCACGGTTGGCTAGATCAATTGGACGGGCGCACTGGCGTTGCACTGGCAATGCGTGATCGCTACCGCACGTTCACGGACGACCTGGGCGGCGCTGATTGTTTGAGCTATGCCCAGCGCAGCTTAGTCGAACGCGCCCTGTGGCTGGAATATTGGCTGGCACAGCAGGAACAATACCTGGCTACCGGTGGGGAGTTTGATGTTGGCAAATGGACACAAGCGGCCAATAGCCTGCAGGGTATACTTTCAAAGTTGGGTCTACAGCGCATTGCGAAAGACGTGCCCGATCTGGGCAAGTACCTGGCGGCGCGGTGAATATCATTGAAGCCATGCTGGACCCGCACCTATTCGGCAATCAGTTCGCAATCGAAAGCTGGGCTCCGTGGCGCACTCTGATTGCTGGCTTTTACGGTTTGCCTATTGATAACACTCTCCTTTGGACGGAGCTCACAGGACGCACAGTAACGCCCTCACAGCCACATACAGAGTTATGGCTACCGGTGGGCAGGCGTGGCGGTAAATCGCACATAGCGGCATTACTGGCGGTTTATGAAGCGGTATTCAATCATCACCAAACAAAGCTGGCGCCCGGCGAGATAGCCACGGTAATGGTCATTGCCTGTGATCGTCGGCAAGCTCGCACAGTCATGCGTTACATTCGCGGGATATTCGAAACCAGTCCAATGCTGCAAAAGCTGGTTCACCGTGACCGGGAGGAAGCAATTGAGCTCACGAACCGTTGTGCTATTGAAGTACAAACTGCCACGCATCGCGGCACACGGGGTTATACGGTGCCCTGTGCGATTCTTGATGAAGTGGCGTTCTGGCTGAGTGACGGCGCGAACCCTGACGCGGAGATAATCGCGGCATTGCGTCCCAGCATGGCGACCCTGGGCGGCAAGTTGATTGCCCTATCAAGTCCCTATGCGCGGCGTGGTGTGCTGTGGGAAGCCTACAAGCGGCATTACGGCAACACTGGACGCATACTGGTTGCCCAAGCGCCCACGTTGACCATGAACCCCTCACTATCGCCGGAGATTGTGCGGCAGGCTTACGAGGATGATCCCTTAGCGGCAAGTGCGGAGTACGGCGCACAGTTTCGCACTGACGTTGAAGGATATGTTTCTATTGAGGCTTTGGAAGCATGCACTCGCCCGAGTCAGCGTGAGATTCTGCCCGATAGTGTCACACTTTATAGCGCCTTTGTTGACCCGTCTGGTGGTGGCGCTGACGCCATGACGTTGGCCATTGCGCATTTAGACACAAAGACAGGCTGCGCCGTTGTGGATGCCACCCGAACTGTTAAACCTCCCTTCAGTCCGGAATCGGTCGTTGACGAATTTTCCTTGGTACTGAAAACCTACAGAGTGTTTGAAGTGACCGGCGACGCTTACGCGGGCGAATGGCCCCGTGAACAATTCCGAAAGCGCGGCATTACTTATAAAAAATCGGAACGCAACAAATCGGAGATTTACCGCGACCTGCTACCACTCGTGAATAGCTGCAGGGTGGAATTGCCGCCGGATGCCGATCTGCAGCGAGAGCTTTTAGGTTTGGAGCGGCGTACCAGTCGAGGCGGGCGGGATTCGATCGATCATTGCCCCGGAGCACATGATGACCTTGCCAACGCTGTGGCTGGTGTACTGGTTCACGCTATCAGAAAAACTAGTTGTATGCCGTTCTTCGCGGTTGTCGAGGCACTTTAAGAAAACTTTAACTTTAGGAGATATACCCATGAGTCACTCCCAAGCAATCACCACCCTAACCGGACGCCTGGCTGACCGCATCAACGAACGTGAGCAATCTAAACATGCAGTCAAGATGCTTGCGCAAATTGAGAGGCTAGAGAGTCAAGCAATTGCATTTGAAAAAGTGCGCGCCGCGCGCAATCCAGTGGATACTACGGCCGCGCATAGCAGGAAGGTCGCCATGGCCGCCACGCGGTTGCGGGCTGAATCTGAAAAGATTCGCGATAAAATCAATGAAATCATGACCAACGGCATGCGCGAAGTCGAGCAAGAGATAGCCACGCAAGCCGGCATGATTGAGGGCGAATACTCTGGCGAGATCCGGGCCGCGTTTCGGGGTATGACCGAGAAGGAGCGCGCTGATACCCTTTTGAGCGCGCTGCGTGAAGGCAATAGCGAGATAATCGCGGCCATAGGCCTAGCGCCCGCTATCCTTTCGGGCGTCAAACCAGAGGAACAGCAGCGAACCGTTGAAGCTATCCGGAAAATGAAAGCGCCCGCACTAATTCAGGAGTCCGAGGACATTTCCGAAGCATTCGAAACAGCGCAGGCAGTCTTCCAGGTGGCTGACACGATGTTTAATGATAACTACAACTATGCCGAGCAAGCCGCAATCGACCGAGCCGAGCGCGAGACTGCCGAGGCTGAGGCTGCACTTACGCAAAGCATCGAGACTGCCGCGCAAAGCAGCTAGGATTACTTCCCCGCGTATGGGGCCGGAAAGTACACCTAATGCTTGTCCTGCTACACTCGCTACATAACAGGATGGCAGGCAATGACAATCTACAACGAAACCGAGCGCAGCGAGTTTCAGCGGCTGCTGGATCAGGATAGGCCGACCGAGCTTTCATGCATAGTGGAGTTTGTTTATTTGCTTAGGACCAATGACCGACGCATACATGCACTGATCGGTGCGAGGGATGCCGGCCACCTCACAGACCAGCAATACTACACAGAGGCACAGCAACTATGCGAGGCCGTGAAGGCTGGACAGTACCGGCTGCAGTGACTCGCCCAGATGGCTTCCAATGCCCACCCTGTGCGGGCTTTTTTTTGGTACTGCACGATCTACCGGGGGTGGCGTACCATCGCACTCAGTAAGAGAGGGGGATTTTATGGAACCATCAAATATGGCCAAGGGCGCACGGCTGGGATTATTCGCGTTGGCTTGCGCCTTGGCATCAGCGGGCGCACATGCCCAAGTTTTCAAGTGCACCGACGATTCTGGCAAGGTCGGGTTTTCCGACCAGCCTTGCGCCAGCGCTCAGAAGTCGGAGGAGGTTAAAATCCAACCTGCAGCCCCTCAGCCACAAGCCCCCAGCAATCCCGAAGCCGAATACGAGATCGAGCGCCAGCGTCAGAACCACCAGAGGCATGTCCAAAGAGAAGAACAGGATCGGCGCATTGATGATGCCAGGCGCGACGTGGTAAAGCTAAAAACCGACAATTACGACCTGGCGAAGTGCAACGCCGCGCGCGCCAGAATGGCAGACATGCAAAGACGTGACCCGGTTGCCTACAACCTGGACGTGAGCTATTTTGAGTTTCAGCAAGCGGCTAGCCTATATTGTGGGAATTAGCCGGCTGGTTTCCCAAGCGCTGATTTACGCTGTAAATAAAGCACTTTTCGAGCGATATCGTTTTATAGCTGGTTTTAAGTTGGGTAGGAAATAAAAACTATGTAACTTATTGATTTTAATGGAGTATTGGTGCCCAGAAGAGGACTTGAACCTCCACCCCCTTGCGAGGACCAGCACCTGAAGCTGGCGTGTCTACCAATTTCACCATCTGGGCAACAGCAGATTCGCTCGGCGCGCAGCGCTGGCGGACGAATCTGAGGGCGGCGACTTTACTTTTCCCGCACGGCATTGTCAATGCCCGAGTAGGCGGCGCAGGCTCTCCTCGCGTATACTCTCAACACACCTGTAAACACCACCACTTTTCTTACGGAAGACCCAAGCCCTATGGCCAAAAAAGGCAAGATTGCCGACCCTCATGCCGCGCGTGAAGCAGCGCGCTACGACAACCCCATTCCCAGTCGCGAAGTCATCATCGAACTCTTAACCGCGGCGGAGAAGCCAGTGGAATACACCGATATCGCGAAGACACTGGGCCTGACGGAGTCCGAGCAGGTGGATGCCCTGCAAAAACGCTTGCGCGCGATGGAGCGCGACGGCCAGTTGATGGTTAATCGCCGTGGCGTCTACGGGCTGGTGAACAAGATGAACCTGCTGCACTGCCGCGTGCAGGGGCACCGCGACGGCTACGGTTTTGCGATGCCTTTGGGCGAGGGCGAGGACATCTACCTGAGCTCGCGGCAGATGCACTTCGTGTTCGATGGCGACGAGGTGCTGGTCCAGGTGACCGGTGAAGATCGCCGCGGGCGCCTGGAAGGCAAGGTGGTGGAGGTACTGCAGCGCGAGCACAAGACTGCGGTCGGCCGTTATCAGGAGGAGAGCGGCATCGGCTTCGTCATTCCGGACAACAGCCGCCTTACCCAGCAGATACTGATCCCGCCCAGGGAGAAAGGGCTCGCGCGCTCGGGCCAGATCGTCACCGTGGAAATTACCGACTACCCCACGCGCCAGCTCGGCGCCAAGGGACGTATTGCAGAGGTTTTAGGCGATCACCTCGACCCGGGGATGGAAATTGACGTGGCGATTCGCTCACACGGCATTCCCTGGGAGTGGCCGGACGCGGTGCTGGCGGAGGCGGCGAGTCTGGAATCCGAGCCGCTGGAGACGGACAAGCAACACCGCATCGATTTACGCAAGCTGCCCTTTGTCACCATCGACGGTGAGGATGCCCGCGATTTCGATGACGCGGTGTACTGCGAAGAGCGCGCTGGCGGCTGGCGCCTGTGGGTCGCCATTGCCGATGTGTCCCATTACGTGTGGCCGGGCTCGGCCCTCGATGCGGAGGCGGCGTTGCGCGGCAACTCGGTCTATTTTCCTGCGCGCGTGGTACCCATGCTGCCGGAGGCATTGTCCAACGGCCTGTGTTCTCTGAAGCCCGCGGTGGATCGCCTCGCGATGGTGTGTGAGATGGAATTGACTGCCACGGGCGTACTGTCCAAATACCGCTTTTATGAGGCGGTCATCCACTCACATGCACGTTTGACTTACACCCATGTGGGTGAGGTACTGGAACAGGGCAGTTGTCCGCAGGTCGACAAGCGCCGGGTGGCGGATCTCAAGCGCCTGCACAGCCTCTATCATGTATTGCGTGCGGCACGGGACAAACGTGGTGCCATCGACTTTGACACGGTGGAAACCCGCATCATATTCGACGAGCACCGCAAGATCGAATCCATAGTGCCGGTGGTGCGCAATGACGCGCACAAGCTGATCGAGGAGTGCATGCTGTGCGCCAATGTCGCTACGGCGCGTTTCTACGAGGCCAACAAGCTACCAATGCTGTACCGGGTGCACGAGGGCCCGGGAGAGGAAAAACTCGAAGGCTTGCGCAAGTTTCTCGGGGAGCTCGGGCTTAATCTCGGCGGCGGTGCCAACCCTACCCCCGTCGATTACCAGAAACTGTTGCTGCAGATCGGCGACCGCGACGATGCCCATGTGATCCAGACCATGCTGCTGCGTTCTTTGAGCCAGGCGGTTTACCAGGCGGAAAACAAGGGCCACTTTGGCTTGCATTACGAGGCCTACGCCCATTTTACCTCACCGATCCGCCGCTACCCCGATCTGCTGGTGCACCGTGGCATCCGGCATCTGATCCGCAGTGCCGGCGGTGCTAAGGGTGTATTGCGCATCGAGGGAGCCAAGTCCATTCCGGCCAAAAAGATATTTCCCTATGACATGCACGCCATGACAGCAAACGGCGAACATTGCTCCATGACCGAGCGGCGCGCAGACGATGCCACGCGTGAGGTCAATGCCTGGCTCAAGTGCGAGTACCTGCAGGAGCATGTCGGGGCGCAATTCGACGGCGTCATCAGCGCTGTCACCAGTTTCGGCCTGTTCGTTGAATTGCAGGACCTGTATATCGAGGGGTTGGTCCATATTACGGCACTGCCCGGCGATTACTATAACTTTGACCGGGCCCGGCAGCGCCTGACCGGCGAGCGCACCGGGCGCAGCTTCCATCTCGGCGGAGCGGTGCGGGTGCAGGTGGCCCGGGTTGACCTCGACGATCGCAAAATTGACTTGGAACTGATCGAGGCAAAACCCGCGAATGCGGGCAAGGCAAAAAAATCGGCTGACAAACCGGCCGAGAAGGGCGCCAAAACCAAAAAGGAAAAAAAATCGAGTTCCGCCCGTAAATCCAAGGGCAAGACCGGCCTGCGACGGCGCCGTTGAGCGTGCAGTACGTCTACGGCATTCACGCGGTGGACAGCTTGCTGCGCCAGAATCCCAGATCGGTGCAGCGCCTGCTGTTGCAGGCGGGGCGGGCGGACAAGCGGATAAATGCCCTGCTCGAACTGGCCCAGAACCAGGGCGTGCCCGTCCAGCGGGAGCCGCGCGCCGGCCTGGATAAAATCGTCAGCGGCCGCCACCAGGGGGCGGTGGCGCAGCTGCGCGATGGCGCGGCGCGGGAACATCTCGACGCCGCCAACCTGTGGCACGAGGCCGATCTGCTGCGGGCGGTGGAAGATAAAGGCAGCCCGGTGTTGATCCTGGTACTGGATGGCGTCACCGATCCGCACAACCTGGGGGCCTGCCTGCGTAGCGCCGATGCCGCTGGCGTGGATGCGGTAGTGGTACCGAAGGATAACTCGGCGGATTTAACCGCAGTGGTGCGCAAGGTGGCCTGTGGCGCGGCGGACGTCGTGCCCTTCGTCAGGGTCACCAATGTCAGCCGCACGCTGCAGGCACTCAAGGAGCGTGGTGTGTGGCTCTACGGCACTGACGGGGGTGCAGAAAATTCTTTATATGACAGCGACTTAACCACATCGCTGGCGTTGGTGATGGGCGCCGAGGGCAAGGGTATGCGGCGCCTGACACGCGAGCAGTGCGACTATCTCGTCCACCTGCCGATGGCCGGTTCGGTCAGCAGTCTCAATGTCTCGGTAGCGGCGGGGATCGTTCTGTTTGAGGCCGTGCGGCAGCGCGCCGCGATCGGCAAATAATCTCCTTGTCTCTCACTGTCAAAATGGTTAGACTTCGCTCCCTCAAAATTTGCCCGGCTATCCCATAGCCGACCCTCCTTGCTACACCATCAACGTGGGTAGCATTAACCCGTAAGGAGCTTATCGTATGCGACATTACGAAATCGTATTCATGGTCCATCCGGACCAATCCGAACAAGTGCCCGGCATGATCGAGCGCTATACCGCAGCAATCCAGAAAGACGGCGGACAGGTGCACCGCCTGGAAGATTGGGGGCGCCGCCAGCTGGCCTACCCGATCAACAAGATTCACAAGGCGCATTACGTGTTGATGAACGTGGAAGCATCCAATGATGCCATGGAAGAGCTGACGACCACTTTCCGTTACAACGACGCAGTTATCCGCAACCTGGTTATCCGCCGTGATGAAGCCGTGACGGAAGAATCATTCATTATGAAGGCGGAAAAAGAGAATCGCGAGCGCAAGAGCCGTTACGAAGAACGCCAGGCGGCCGACGCGGCTAAAGCTGGAGCGGTCGGCACCGGTGACGCCGACGACGATTTGGGCGACGACGAAGCGGACGACGAATAAGTCCTCCCTGACACGTAACGAATATCGAGATTTAGAGGAGTATCGCCATGGCACGTTTTTTTCGTCGCCGAAAATTTTGTCGTTTTACCGCCGAAGGCACCAAGGAAATCGATTACAAGGATCTGGAAACGCTGAAGGCCTATGTATCCGAGACCGGCAAGATTGTGCCGAGCCGTATTACCGGAACCAAAGCCAAGTATCAGCGTCAGTTGGGTACCGCTATCAAGCGTGCGCGCTTCCTGTCCCTGCTGCCGTATACGGATTCGCATCTGTAGAAAGACCTTGATCCGCGCATCGGCCAGTCGAGGTAGTTCTTGAAGGGCTTGGCAGAATTTGTCATGCGCGGACGCCTGCAGGCGCTGCTGCTTATCGTGGCTGGCGCCGGCAGCTTGTTGTTTTGCTGGATCAGCGCTGCCGCACTGGCGCTGGTTACCCTGCGCAAAGGCG
>Ga0114942_1000036_pt1 | contig 33711 bp, 31 predicted proteins | sample LowerColdCreek_FD_88674 | JGI IMG/M metagenome (GOLD analysis project Ga0114942, IMG submission 88674) | Groundwater microbial communities from Cold Creek, Nevada to study Microbial Dark Matter (Phase II) - Lower Cold Creek | ecosystem: Environmental > Aquatic > Deep subsurface > Groundwater ... | reverse complement strand
AGAGCAGCGCTTCGGCGTGGTTGCCGGCCGTGTGCGCTGACGCTGCCTGCAGTCGCTTCACCGCCGGCGCCTCCGGTGCCAGTTCAACCAGTGTCGCCAGGTACTGCTCCGACTGCTCCTGCTTGCCTTCGGTCCTGGCCAGGTCCGCCAGGGCGAGCAGCGAAGGCATATGCTTCGCGTCGTGTTCCACAGCTTCCTGTAATTCCTGTTTAGCTTTCTGTTGATCCCCGGTCGCGCTGGCGACCAGTGCAAGCATGTAATGTGCCGGTGCGGACGCCGGTTCGGCATCAACCAATAGTTGCGCGGTGACAAGGGCGCGGTCGTTCTGCTTCTGGGCAAGTTGCGCTGAGGCGGTCAACTCCAGCAGCCTGGGAGAACGTCGCTGCAGCGCGCTGAGGCCGGCGAACAAAGGTTCAACCTTGTCCGGACTGCCAGAACGCAAGTAGTAACCCGCCAGCCGGAAGCGCGGTTCAAATGCTGTGGAATGAGCCTGGTACGCCTGATTCAGTCTCGCGACCATCGCAGTCCAGTTCTCTTCCCTGGCCTCCAGGGCGCTCAGGAATAACAATGCGGCCAAATGATCGGGATGATGATCCAGCACTGTCTGGCAGTAGCGGCGCGCCTGGTCCGGGTCGCCTGTTTCCAGTGCCAGTTCAGCGAGGCTGATGTTGGCAGAGGGATCTCCCGGCTCACGTTCCAGTGCCTTCTCAAACGCGCCTTTTGCCTCTGCCGGTTGACCAGCGGCAAAATAGACCCTGCCCAGTACGTAGTAGGGTGCGAGACTGTCAAAATCCCTGATGTGGTAGTGCTCTGCCGCTTGGATGGCGCCGGGGAAATCCTTTTTCACCAGTAGGTTCAAAATCGACAATATTTCCGTTTGCGGAAAATTTGTCGTGTCGTCCTGGGCGTTCGCCGCGCCTTGGTTTGTTTCTCCCACAGTGCCTGATATCACCTGCTGGGTTTCCATTTGCAACGGCATGATATGCCAGTCCGGTCGTAACTGGGCGATGCGTGCATACAGCAACATACCCATATCCGCCTGCCCATCCAGCAGCATGGCATTGGCCATCAGGTTCAGTGCTTGCACGTCTTCGGGGTTTTGATCCAGTACCGGTTGCAGTAGGTCCTGGGCGTCCTTGGCCTTGTTCTTCAGGACCAGAACAGCCGCCAGGAACTTTCTCCCCCTGCCATCATCCGGCTGCAGCGCGACATACTGGCTGCCGAACTTTGCCGCCTTATCCAGCTCCTTTTCGACCAGATGACTCACGCTCAGGTAATACAGGCCCAGCGGAAATTGCTGGGCTGCGGGGACAGCCAGCGTCAGGGATTTGATGGCATTGCGGTACTGCTTGTTATGAAAATCAAGTACACCTTGTATGTAGTTGGCGACGGGGTTCTTGGGAGACTGTTTTAGCAGTTCCACGGCATCGCTCTGGGCCGCTTCATAATCTTCCAGTTGCAAGCTGACCAGGGCCCGCGCGACACGATCCGCAAAGCTAACACTGGAGTGGGCAATGGATTGGTCGAAGGCTACTCTGGCGTCTTCCAGTTTCCCCTGCTGTACCAGGGCTTGCCCCTTGAGCCACCACGCCTCGCCTGTCTCCGGAGCGCCCGCCAGGATAGGCTCTATATGCTCCAGGGCATCGCTCGGGTCACCCTCGTAGACAGCGATTTTCGCCTCGGCCAGTTTTGCCTCCAGCAACTGCGGGTCTTTGTTCAATGCCTGGGCTACCAATTCACGGGCCTTTTCCGCCTGTTTCTCTGACAACGCGGCCAGCGCCTGGCTGGTCAGCAACGACGCCGCCGATGAGGGGCTGAGGTCCTGGGATTGCAGTGCGAGAACGTCCGCGAACTTGCCCTGGCCCAGTAGAGTTTTGGCGAGTGCCGGGCGCACGTCATCCTCTTTCCAGCCCAGCCCCCGCGCCAGCTGAATCTCCTTTTCGGCGGCCAGAATGTCACCGGCGTCGAGGTGGATCTTGCCCAGCAGCCAACGCGCCTCCGCCGAGTTGCCATCCAGCTTGAGGGCATTCTGCAATTCGATGGAGGCCGCCGCTTCGTCAGACGCCTGTAGATAGCCCCGCGCACGAGCGAGATATTGCTCGCTGGTTAACTCGTCGCTGCCACAGGCTGCCAAGGTAAGCACTGCCAGGATAAAGAGAATGTTGCGCACGGGCGTTCCTTGTATTAAGCCGAATCCGGTGTTTCCATCACCGCGCCGAACAAACTAAATCCGGTGCGGTACCGCCGTATCGCGGGCTATCGATTAAGCCGCGACATACATGGCAGGTTTACATAATAGCCATGACAAACTTGTTTATGTAAGCATTGCCACAGCGCCTACTAAGTCAATAGTACTTTAGTTTAGTGGTCTACCGGGCTGTCCACTTGCTGCTGGCGTAGCACGCACCGCATCACTTCGGCTTGGTACGCCTTGCCGCGCTCATTCACCAGGTCCAGTATGTTCAGTGAAGTGGGAACGTAACCGAACCCGATTTGATACTGCGGATGCCATTGGAAAAGTGATCCGCCGAGCCCCATCCAACCAAAAAATCCTTCCCTGCCCACATTGAGCCCTCTCTCAATCCTGCTGCAGTGCGGTGCAGTCTCGGTAAACAGGGCGACTCCACCCTGGGTGAATGTGGTGGAGATAAACGCCATATCGGCCTTGAGTGGTGCATCATGCATCGCCTTCCAGGCACTTTCAGTAAGATATTCCTTTCCACCCCACTTTCCACCCGCTGCGAGCATGGCCGCGATTTTCGCCAACCCGCGCGCAGAGCAGTTCGCGTTCGCCGAGGGCGTTTCGCCCATGGCAACGGCGGGTTCATTAAAAAAGGTGATCTTTTTCATTCCCGTAAACGGCGGCGGAGCACCCCAGACCGTTGTCTTGCGCACAAGCGGGACGAGCCGGATCAATTTTCCGAGTAGCTGAAAGATATTGAGCTCAATTCTCCTGTGCATGAATTTGGGCTTCAGGCTTTCCAGTAGCTGGAAGCGAAATCCCAGCGGCACAACTTTCCTGACCCGAGCCAGCTCTTCTCGCCGGAGTCCGATATACGCACCCACTCCCAGCGGGACGCTGATGTCTTCCCGCAGGAATTCGCCAATAGTGCGCCCGGCAGGATCTACCCGTCGAAAGAGTTCGTTCACAATCCAGCCTCTTGTGACGGCGTGGTATTCCCTTCGAGAGCCATCGCCCCTGCGGTATTTTTGCGCGTGACCCTCGATAATCTCGCCAATTCTATTGCGCTTGATATTTTCCGTGAGCAGATCGTGCGGCTCAATACTTCTGCTAAAAGCGGCCAGCCCGCCCTCGTGGCGCATAAGATCGGCGACTGTCAGCTCACTCTTGCCCTGCGCGGCAAATTCCGGCCAATAGTCAGTGATCCTGGCGCTGTAACTGATGAGCCCTTTACTGTACAGGGAGGCGATGGCGATAGCCTCCAGGCTTTTTCCGCTGCTGAAGACATTGACCAGGGAATCCGGCGAAATCTCCGTCTCCCCGGGTGCGGATGCCCACAGGTCGACTACCTTTTCACCACCATAGTAGACACACAGCTGTGTACAGCGCTCAGCGAGTGTTCGCATGTTGTGCTCGTACAGCCGCATTACCGATTCAAATCCGGGCGCTACTGTTCCTTCGACCCGACTTTGCTCCTTATCGCTTCCACTCATCCTGCCGCTCCGTTGCGTTTTGGCATCAGTATACTTGGCGGGGGCCTCGATGGCATATTGCCAAGAGCAGGAGCGTTATAAAACTAGCGTCGCTTGCTTGCCAATACCGGGGCAGGCATTACACTTTGCTTACCACCCCTACATCGGCAGGAAACTTCGCATGAACAGTCAGCCAAAATCTGCTTTCGCTTCCGTCTTATTGGTGCTTTTTTCCACTGGGATGGCGGGTGCCGCACCAACGGTTGCCGCACCAACGGTTGCCGCACCAGAGGGATATGAGCTCTTATTCATGAACGCGCAAAATGTCACCGCGCTTACCGCTTCAGACCGCAAGGCGATCTACGGACAGTACAACTTCAATGTGGGGACAGATGGGGCGACCCTGGTGTTTTCCGATGCGGAACAGTGTCCACCGCTGCTTGCCGACAGCGGAGATATCCAGGTCGCAACGGAAGATCTGAATGCTGACGGATATCCTGAGGTTATCGTGAGCCTGGGCAGCAGTTGCATGTACGGTGCCGCCGGCATGGGCGTATCGCTCTTCATCAAGGATAAGTCCGGGCGCTGGCAGCCACACAACCTCGGCGCTGGCATGTATTCCGTACAAGAGTCACGACACCAGGGCTTTGCCGATCTGATGATCGGCGGCCCCGGTTTTTGTCATCCGGTAATGACCTGGAATGGCACCACCTACGTTTTCGATCATGAACACTCTGAACAGCCCGGCGGGTGTAACAAGCAGTAAATATGCGAAACCGCGCCCTGGCGCAGATTGCCGGCGCTGTTATCGCGCTGATCGCCGTCGCTGGCCTGCTTGTATACCGACACTCACAGACTGTAGTCCATGCAATTGATGGCTACACCATGGGATCAACCTGGAGCGTGCGCTTTTCCGGCCCTTCCCGCACGGATGTCGCAGCTGTGCAGGCGCAACTGGAGGGCGAACTTGCCGCGCTGGATTTTGCCTTGTCTGGCTATCGCGACGACTCTGCCCTGGCCCGGCTCAATGCAGCGCCGGTTAGGCAATGGATTGATGTCCCGGATCATCTCTCCAACGTGCTGCATATCGGTCTCGAGTTGTGGCGTGAATCCGGGGGCGCCTTCGATATGACGGTCAAACCACTGGTCAATCTCTGGGGATTTGGTGCAGCCAAGCCGCGCTTCAGCGTGCCGACAGAGGCCCAAATCACAGCCGCTCGCAGCGGCGTCGACAGCGGCCTTCTCGAACTGGCAGCCGATGGGCATCGCGCGCGCCGGCTCGCCGACATTTCGATTGACGTGGATGGGGTGGCGCCGGGTTACGCTGCCGGAGTGTTGTCTGCCTGGCTGACGGCACACGGTTTTGGGAATCACCTGATGGAAATCGGTGGCGAAATGCGAGCCAGCGGTCTGCGACCGGATGGTGGCCGCTGGCGCGTCGGCATAGAAACGCCTGAAATGGCGCGAGGACATGTCGAGCGGGTGGTAGCAATCACCGACACGGCTGTCACGACCGCGGGCGATTATCGGGATTACTTTGAGGTAGACGGGGCGCGCTACACGCACATTCTCGACCCACTGACCGGTCGGCCAGTGACCCATAGTATTGCATCCGTGACCGTGCTGGCGCCGGGGAAGCTGACCGCAGATGGATACGCGACGGCGATCATGGTCATGGGCGAGGAGAGAGGCCTGGCGTTTGCCGATGCGCATGAGCTACCGGTGCTTATGATCCTGCGTGCCAATGATGGCACGTTCCACGAGCGCTACAATACGAGCTTCGCCGCGTACCTGGTTCAACACCCCGGGGGGAAGACAGACTCCAGGCGATAGATGTTTCCTGTGTGTAATTCTCCCACGTACATTTCACCCAAATAGTCCTCCCCGAACGTCGACACATTCGACAGCACGCCAGTGGGCAGGGCGATACGATGGGACAGATTGCCGGGTTCGTCGCCGAGCGCGCGGATACTCGACTGACAAAAGTCGCTAAAGAAGTATTGTCCCTGCATGTGCGGTGAGCGCTGGCCGCGATATACCCGACCGCCAGTGATCGAACAGCCCGATGTTGCGTGGGAATAGGTGTGCACGGGCGACAGATAAACCCGGTTACAACCGCTGGAATTGTACGATTCCGTTCCCTCGAAACAGCGCCACCCGAGATTAATACCGCCGTCGCTACCTGGCGGCAGATAGTTTACTTCTTCATAAATATTCTGCCCGACGTCCGCGATCCACATCGCGCCAGTCGCGTGATCAATGGCGAAGCGCCAGGGATTGCGGAGCCCAAGCGCAAAGATCTCGTCACAGCCGGTTCCTCCCTTACCGTTTCTAAACGCATTGCCGACGGGAATGCTGTAGTTGGCTCCTGCGGAGATACTGCAATCCGGCCCAGTGCCCGCACCGGCCGGAGTGTTGACATCGATGCGCAGCATTTTGCCTAGCAAGGTCGTGGCCGTCTGACTGTAGTTCTGTGGGTCGCCGCCGCTGCCGCCGTCCCCGGACGCAATATGCAGATAGCCAAAGGTATCGAAGTGCAGGTCACCGCCATTGTGATTGGCATACGGTTGCTCGAATTCCATGATCACCAGTTCGCTATTCGGGTCGGCGACATTGGGATTGCCGCTGACTTTGAATCGCGACACTCTTGTGCGGTCAGGGCCAGGCCCGGGGGGATAGGTATAGTAGACGTAAAAGTAGCCGTTATTTTTATAGTTCGGATGGAAAGCAATTCCGAGCAGTCCCATCTCACCGGAGCTGCTGTCAACCCGCGTCGCAATGTCCAGGAAAGGTGTGGATACAATGGAACCGTCGGGCTGGACGATGCGAATGACTCCCGCGCGCTCTACCACGAACAGGCGCTCGTCGCCGGCATTCTCAATCGCCACCGGCTGGCGGAATCCGCTCGCGAACAAGTCCGCAGTCAGACTGCTGGACGGCGGATCGGGTGGATCCGGCGGCGGCTCGAAACCGTTTACCACAGTAATGGCGTGGGACGTGGTTGCGATACCGTCGCCCAGCAGATTCAGGGCGCCGTTGGTGGAGTTGCCCGCAGCATGCAAGGTCATCACCGTATTGTAGTTGGGCGCTTTATAGCGAAAATTAAAGACAGCCTGGTTGGAGCTAAAACTTTTTGGCGCGGTATGCGTCAGCTCACCATCCAGCTGATAGAGGTCGCTACCAACTGGCAACAACGCGCCGACGCGATTTTTCGCGGATACATTGACTCCCGCTGTCTGCGCCGGTCCGCCAGTTATCCGAACAGACAGGTTTTGTGTGGTACCTGCGTTAATTGTACTCGGTCCGGAAATAACAACAGTGGGCAGTGTAGCGCCGTCGGGCGCATGGCATACGCTGCACGGTGCGCCGCCATTCGTTGTAGGATCACCGGAAAAACCGCTGCGGCCTCCGGTGCTGGCGTAGACGCTCGATCCTCCGAGCAAGGCCAGGAAAAATAGCAAGCGGTGAACCCATGACCTATGTACTGGATACGCGATAATCGCGTAACGAATGGACATAGCACTACGATTAGGTGATCTCGAACGCGACATAGACGCCCTCCTGCTGCGCTTTCTGCACTTAAACAGTATAACCCGTTTCGGCACGCGTGATGATTCACCAGCACAAAATCCTTCAGCACGGAATCGTTAGGAGCCTGCATGCATCGGCTGCATTGTAATGTTTACAAGGCTGGGAATGTCAGCCTAAAATTGTGTTAAGCTTTTAGCGACCATCGGTTTAACTGCATATGCCAGCGGAGATCAAAACATGCACACCGACCCAAACACCGGAATTCACCGCTCTGACACTAAATCCATTCGCAGGGGCGCGTCACTGCTCGCACTCACAATATTGCTAGGCAGCGGTTGCGCCATGAATGAGACCCAACAGCGCACTGGCACCGGCGCTGCCATTGGCGCACTGGGCGGAGCGCTCATCGGGACGAGCAGGGAGAGTGCGGCTATTGGAGCCGCCGTCGGCGCGGCCGGAGGATATCTGTTCGATAGACACCAAACAAATTCGGCAACGGAAGCTGAAAACGAGCGATTGCGGCAGGAGAACGCACGTTTGCAGCAACAATCCAAATAGTAACCGGTTGTACTAAAAAATCGTACGGTTAGAACTTACCACAGGAGTGACAACAATGGCGCGTTGGAGATCGATAGGCATATTAAGCGTAGCGCTTTGGGGTGCGGGATGGATGTCTTCCGGCAATTTGTATGCAGAAGGTTACTCCTTGGAAGATTCCAAACTAAAGACTGCCGGCGATTTGGTAAATACGTGTACCGTCGATCCCGGGCACGAACACTATGATTCTGCACTGGCTTTCTGCTACGGGTTCTTCGAAGGCGCCATCCGTTATGCCGAGGCCATTTCCGGCCCTGGCTTTGATCGACAACTCGTGTGTGCACCTGCCGGAACCACTCGAAGCCAGGCTGTCACCGTGTTTGTCAGCTTTATGAAAGAACAACCGCAGTATCTCAGTGAGGCTCCCGTAGACGCCATTTACCGGGCCCTTATACCGAAATGGCCTTGCCCTGAGTAATTCAAAAATCACACTGTCAGAGCAAGGTACTAATCACTGCGTCACTGCGTGGAAAAATCATCGCTGCCGTCGTCGCGACTGGCAGCACTAGCAAAATTGATCTGCCAGTGAGCCAGCGTGACGAGGAGAAAAATATCCACGTGGCGCACGACAGCGGTAATTACACATCGGGACCCTCCCAAATCGTGCGCAGCGAGATGCGCACCGGCCGCGTCATCAGCAATACGGCATTGACCCGGAGGTTGTTTTCGCTGCGCATTGCAGTCGACTTGTTGCCATTTGAAGCGGGTCAATTCGTACGACTGGAATTAGCCCTCGATGGGGAAAAAGTCGCCAGGCCGTTTTCCCTCGTGAATGCCCCGGGCGATCCCGTAGCCGAAGTTTTTTTCAATACTGTCCCCGGTGGCCAGCTCTCCAATGCCCTGGCGGCGCTGAAGACCAATGACACAGTGGCGGTTTCGCAGCCCGCGACCGGCTTTTTCGTGATCGACGGAACACCCGCCGCACGCGATTTGTGGCTGTTCGCGACGGGTACGGGTTTAGGGCCTTACCTGTCGATTCTGCGCACACCCCAGGCCTGGCAGCGGTTTGAGAACATCATACTGGTGCACGGGGTACCAACACACGAGGAACTGGTCTACACGGACGTCATCAAGTGCGTTGGGCAAACGTATGCTGACCGCTTCCGGTGTGTGTCGTGCGTGTCGCGTGAGGAGAACCCTGACGGACTGACGGGCCGCATGACCGCAGCGATGGTAAGCGGGCAGCTGGAACAGCGGATTGGTCTGACCATCACTACGGCAGACACCAGCGTAATGCTGTGCGGGAATCACAGCATGATCAACGACATGAAATCCCTACTGGCGGAACGCAATATGCGCCGCCACTTGCGTCACAAACCTGGGCATATCGTGACCGAACAATACTTTTGAAGGGGCTGCTCCCACAATTCCTGGCGAGCCCGCAAACAAAGGGTTGAGACTGGTTTATGGCCTCTTTTTCCGCTTGCCATTCGCAGCCGGCCTGGCGCCCATTATTTTCGCGATTTTTCCCTTCATTTTCATCCCTGGCACCGTCCCCAAAAAGTCACGTTTGCCGATTCCGACGCCATTTTGGCGCAAAATATTGTAGGCGGTCGAATAGTGGAAATAGAAGTTCGGCAGCGCCCAACCGTTCAGGTAATCGAGCCCGCTGAAACGTAACGAGCCAATAGGGAGCTGTATCACTATCTCTTTGGACTCGCTGCCAGCAAATTGCGCTGCTTTCAAGCCACCGAGAAAACTCAGCGTACGTTGCAGGCGGGCCTGCAGCTCGTCAAACGTAGTCTCATCATCCAAAAACACGGGGTTCTCGACCCCTGCCAGCCGCGCACAACATCCTTTGGCGTTATCGGTGGCTATCTGGACCTGTCGCGTCAACGGGTGCATGTCCGGCGCCAGTCTGGCATTCAGTATTACGGTGGGCTCGATACCTCTGGTTTTGACGTCAGCGGCGGCCAATTTCAGGATTGCAGAAAGATTTTTGAGATTGTGCACAAACACCGACTGGGAGCACTGGTAAATTATTTCGCTCATGACTGCGGTCTCCTGCTATGGGTGGAAGATACGTTGCTGCCGGTATCATAATGTAGATTCATTAGTTCGCATACTTTCCAGTGGACGGCGACGTGCCACCTGCGTAGTTTGTGCTCAATTTTAACAATAAATTGGGGATCGGCATGACCGGCGATGAACAGGCTGCTTTTCAATCTTTTGGATCTGACTGCGTAGCAAAGTCTACACGACGCAGAACTGATAAGGAGACCTACAGTAAGTTTCGCCCCAGTCGATTCATCAAAGCTGGCGGGAAGTGGTACTTCGCAACGCGCGAAGGAACCATGGAAGGCCCATTTGAAATGCGACGCGAAGCTGAATACAAACTCGATTCCTACATAAAAGTCATGGTTTCGGGATTTGTATCAGGAGAATCTCAACTTTCGATACATCCGCTGGAAGAGCCGGCTATGTTAGAAAGCAATCCTTTATCCTGAGAGTCCACTTTTGTCCATGAATTGGCTAGACGCATTTCTCCTCGCGGTCATCGAGGGCCTGACGGAGTTTTTACCTGTCTCATCGACAGGTCATATGGTATTGGCCTCCGCGTTCATGGGCATTGGCAGCGATGACTTCACCAAGCTATTCATCATCGTTATCCAGTTGGGCGCGATCCTGGCTGTGCTTGCGCTCTACTTTAAGCGTTTCTTTCAAAGCGTGGATTTCTATTTCAAGCTGATTGTAGCCTTTATTCCCGCGGCCGTGCTGGGGGTACTGTTTTCCGACACAGTGGATGCGTTGCTGGAGAGCCCCCTGGCCGTAGCCGTCTCCTTACTGATCGGAGGTGTCATCCTGCTGTTTGTCGATAGCTGGTTCCGGGAGCCGAAGATTCACTCAGTGGATGACATGAATTACTTGGACGCGTTCAAAATTGGCTGTTTTCAATGCCTGGCAATGATTCCCGGCGTATCTCGCTCCGGAGCCACCATCGTCGGCGGTATCAGCCAGAAAATGACTCGAAGCGCCGCAGCGGAATTCTCTTTCTTTCTGGCTGTCCCTACCATGCTGGGCGCCACCCTGAAGAAGAGTATGGATTATTTTCAGAAGTACGAGGGGCTAACGGCCGATCAAATCAATCTGATGATACTAGGCAATGTCGTCGCGTTTATTGTGGCTGTCCTGGTTATCAAAGCCTTTATCGGATTTTTGAATCGTCACGGTTTTCGCATGTTCGGCTGGTACAGAATTGTCGTCGGCTCTGTCATCTTGCTAATGTTGGCCATGGGCCAGGAATTGCAGGTTATCTAATCGACGCTCACAGCCAATTCGCCTTCTTTAGTTTTCTGTACAGGCCAATACAGGCTGCCAAGGTCGAGCTCACCACGACAAAATAGCTGTAATGCCAGTTCAGTTCTGGCATGAATTTGAAGTTCATGCCATACAGGCTGAACACTACAGTCGGGATAGCCAGAATCGCACCCCAACCTGCCAGTTGTTTCACCACATCGTTCTGTCCTATCGACACCATGGCAAGATTGATCTGCAATGCGCTGGTCAGCATCTCCCGCATGTTATCGCAGCTCTCGATCACTCGCCGGGCGTGGTCCTGTACATCGCGAAGATAGACGCGAATGGATTTTGGAATTACATCTTCGTGAAAGCGCATCAGCTCGCTGCAAATATCCACCAGAGGCAGAGCGGCGTCCCGCAACAACATCAATTCGCGCTTGATGCTGTAGATGCGTTTCATTTTGTCTGTCGAAATACTGGCATCAAAAATATCCGCTTCGATGCGATTGAACTGGCCGTGCAAAGCGGTTAACGCCACCAGATAGTTATCTACGATGGCATCGAGCAGTGCATACAGGGCGTAGCCCGTGCCAAACGCCAGTCGTTGCGGGTGGCTCTCACAACTGGCGCGCACCAATGCATGGCTTTTTGATATGCCGTGACGAAGCGTAATCAGGTAGTTCTTGCCCGCGAAAAAATGCGTCTCTCCAAAGACAATCTTGTTCTCGATCAGGGTCGCGGTCTTGACGACGATAAATATCGATTCTCCGTACGTCTCCATCTTTGGGCGTTGATGCGCCGCGCGCGCATCTTCCATCGCCAGTTCATGTAGCGCAAATTCTTCCTGCATTTTATAAAGCAGCGCATTGTCAGGCTCGTAGAGTCCAATCCACAGGAATATGTCCGGGCGCTTGATGATTTCGCTGATGTCGTCAATAGGAAAGGGTTCCAGGCGCTTGCCATTCTGATACGCGACGCAATTGACAATGGTAGATCTACCCGTATCGGTCGTGGCGCCATCCTGAGGGGCAAGAGGATATGAGTCACTACCCGGTGCAGACATCATGGCGTCGTGGCCATCGGATTAAGCAGTTGTCTTATCGATGACACTTTGCTCGAACTATCAACGCTGCAACAACTCAAATGTAGCGTGCACACTGGCCAACCGGGTTGAATGGTGCTAGTGCTTTTACAAAATATCATTTTCATCGCGGGGGCCACCACACGGATTTTCAGCGATACCGGAATCATCGCTCGATAGTAGAGGGGGTCATCGCCGCGGTCAATCTTTCGCACCATCGCGTAATCCGACGGTGTTCGACACGGAACGCAGGTGATTGCGCTCAGCGGATGGTGTTATAGGAAAACCGTGCGCTGCCTTGGCCATGGCAAAACCATCGCAAGCCTCTGTCAACCGCGACATCCTCTTGAAACCGGAACTGAATCACACCACCAACACGATATCTGCCAAAACGGTATTTCTACTCTATTCACGACCTATACATTGCTGATGACGAGACATAGTATTGAGTCATAAACGGCTCGGTATACAGGATTTACCTGATTTTTTGCTCAATAATAATTTAACGAATTTACCGCTCTTGATTGTACTCCCAACGGGTTGATCCATGTCCCTGCAATACAAGATCAGCGCTTTATTTCTCGCAGTATTTCTGCTGTTCGGTATGTTTATCTATGCCGTTCAGGCGCTAGTCATACTGCCAAGTTTTCTCTCGATCGAGACACAAGATGCGAAAATGGACATGGAGCGCGCGGCGCAAACTATTCAACGTGAAATCGGCGCACTGTCTCAATCAGCAGGCGAATGGGCCGCATGGGATGACACGTATCGATTCCTCCAGGACCACAATTCGCAGTTTCAGGAATCCAATCTCACACGGACTGGCATATTCGAACTGTTGCGCGTAGACCTCCTCTACTTTGTAGACCTTTCCGGCAATGTTATCTGGAGCGTGGTATACGACAGAGAGACTGGTGATGAAATCAGACTGCAGGAGCTGAGCGACAATTTCTTTGCCCCAGATCATCCGCTGATAGCGCTACCCAACGAGAATTCATCGACCAAAGGTTTACTGAATACAGCCTACGGCCCATTGATGTTGGTATCCAAGCCGTCACTGGACAGTAATAGCCACGGCCCAAATCGCGGTGCGCTGGTGTTTGGACGCTTTCTGGATGCGCCTGCGATCAGGCGCATTTCCAAGCAGGCCCGGGTTGAGATCACGGCGTTGCCGGTTCCGGATATTGCACCTGATTCCGAACAGGCGGTCGTGGCAGCGGAACTGGGCTACTCGGGGGGAACGTCCATACGCGCCACTGACGGAGAGAATTGCATCTACCAGATCCTGCCGGATATCTACGGCAAGCCAGCGCTGATGCTGCAGGTCAAGGTACCCAAACTGATTTCCGCGGAAGGTCGTTCTGCGAACCGCCATGCGCGCATGTTTCTGGCTGGGGCGGCGCTCTTCCTACTGCTGGTATTGCTGGTAATGCTGCGGTATCTGGTGCTGGAACCTATTGCAAAATTGATCCAGCATGCGGACGAAGTCGGGCGTCATGATGACCTTTCGATCCGCCTGAATGCCGATAGGAAAGACGAGATCGGCGTGCTAGCGCGTGAATTCAACCAGATGGTCGAGCGCCTGTCTGACACGCGCAAGGCGCTAGTGGAACAGTCCCATCAGGCCGGCTTCGCGGAGTTGTCGAGCGGCGTGCTGCACAACATCGGCAATGCGATTACACCACTTAAGGTGCGTGTGGCGAATATTGAAAGTGCATTACGCGAAGCTCCCGTGGCGGAACTTGACATGGCGTTGCACGAACTCGGCAATGCTGACAAACCCAGCCAACGGCGGGCTGATCTACGTGCATTCACCGACCTCGCCGCGCGCGAGTTTGCCTCGTTGATCACGACGACTTGCGAACAGATTGTGGGAGTTGCGCGCCAGATCGATCATGTTCAACGAATACTCAACGACCAGGAAAGCCTCAGTCGCGCTGCGCGCGTCCTAAAGCCGGTAGATGTCGCGAAACTGGCGGGTGACTCGGTGAAGTTGCTGGGTGCAGAAGTTCTGAGTTCGCTGCAGATTGAATACGATGACAGCCTTGAGTCGGTTAGCAAGGCGCTTGGTTCGCCTGTCGCATTGCAGCAAATTGTGGTCAACCTGCTGAAAAACGCGGCTGAATCGATACGTAACTGCACGTCCTCGCCGCGTGTCGGGAATATCCGATTGTCGGCCAAGAAAGAATCTCGGGAAGGTCACGAGATGATTGGCCTGCGCGTCAGTGACAACGGTATGGGAATTGCGCCGGAAAATCTGTCACGCGTTTTTGAGCGCGGCTTTAGCACTAAAGCCCGGCCTTCCGGCCAGGGCCTGCACTGGTGCGCGATCACTGCGACGGCGCTCGGTGGGCAGATAACGATTGACAGCGCCGGCACGGGGCAGGGCGCCAGTGTGTCGCTGTGGATGCCCAGCGCTTGATCATCATGCACCGGGATTTTAGTGGATTCTATCGAGGGCTCTACAATGAACGATGTCATTAAACCGCCCATCCGCATCCTTGTCGCGGACGACGAAGAACCAGTGCTCGATGCGTATCGCGCAGTGTTCAGCGACGATCGACCCTCAGCCGGTGCCGCCGCCCTCAATGACCTGAAAGCCAAGCTGTTCAAGGGGTCCGGCAATGAACAGCCGATTAGTGATGTCGATTTATTTGACGCTGAGTATTGCCGGAACGCCGAGGAAGCCGTATTGGCGGTGCGCCGCGCAGTCGCCGACGGCGCGCCGTACGCCGTGGCATTTCTGGATATGCGCATGCCGCCCGGGAATGATGGTGTCTGGGCCGCCACCCGCATACGCGAATGTGACCCTGAGGTGGATATCGTGATTGCGACGGCCTTCTCAGACACCGATCCGCGCCAGATTACCGCGCAGGTTCCACCGGAGGAAAAACTGTTCTATGTACAGAAGCCTTTCCACCCCCACGAAGTGAGGCAGATGGCGCTGGCGCTGGGTCGCAGCAAGTGGAGCATGGAAAATCGGTTCCGACAGCTGGCGCACTACGACAGCCTCACCGGGTTGCCCAATCGCACACTGTTTCTCGATCGGATGAACCAGACGATCGAAGCCGCCCGTCGCCACAGCCGCAAGGCCGCGGTCTTGTTTATCGACCTCGACAACTTCAAGCGTATTAACGACAGTCTCGGCCACAGCTTTGGCGATGAAATCCTGAAAATTACGGCAGACCGGTTGCGCCATTGCGCGAGAGCCTGCGATGCGGTTTCGGGCCCATGGCGCGACGTGTCGGCCGCAAGACTCGGTGGCGATGAGTTCACCATTTTATTGTCAGAGATCGACGCGGCGGATAACTGCACGACGATCGCCCAGCGCATTCTGCACGCATTTATCGAACCGATGCGCTTGCAGGACGACGAGGTGATCATGACGCCGAGCATCGGGATTGCCACTTTTCCCGAAGATGGCGAGGACGTGCAAACCCTGCTGAAAAACGCTGACCTCGCCATGTACTTCGCCAAACACTCGGGGCCAAATTCCTTCCAATACCACCAGGACAGTATGAATGCCTCGACGCTGCAGCACATTACGCTGGAGAGGAATTTGCGCCAGGCCATTGCGCGGGATGAGTTCTCACTCCACTACCAGCCGCAGACCGATATGATTACTGGCGCCCTCAAGGGGGCCGAAGCGCTGTTGCGCTGGGACAATACGGAACTGGGCAGCGTACCGCCCGCTGAATTCATTCCTGTCGCGGAGCAATGCGGGCTGATCCTCGCCATCGGCGAGTGGGTGCTGCGCACAGCTTGCGAGCAAGCGAAAAAATGGCGTGACCGCGGAGTGCCGCTGCCACGCATCGGGGTCAACGTGTCGGCCAAGCAGTTTTACCAGCAAAATTTCCCGCAGGTGGTGGAAAAAGTGCTGCTGGAAACGAGTCTGGAGCCACACGTGCTGGAAATCGAGATCACCGAGAGCCTGTTGATGGAAAATACCGAGCGCGCCATCGCTACCATGCACGGGCTTAGGGCGCTGGGCGTACAGATCGCGCTGGACGATTTTGGCACCGGTTATTCAAGCCTTAGCCGGCTGAAGGAGTTCCCAATAGACTGCCTCAAGATCGACCACTCGTTTGTCCGCGATATCAGCACGGATGCCAACGACCAGGCCATAGCTTCCGCCGTTCTGGCGATGGCCGGCAGCCTGAACATGCGCGTCGTGGCCGAGGGCGTGGAAACGTCCGCGCAGTTCGACTTTCTCAAATTGAAGCAGTGCGATGAAATGCAAGGCTACCTGATTTGCCGCCCACTACCTGCAGAGAAGCTGGAGGAATTCCTGTTGCAGATGCAGGAAGCAACCCGGACGTGAGGTGCTGGTTTACACCCGGCCACTTGAAACAGGGCGACCCGCGTCAGGGCGACCCACGTCAGGGCGACCCGCGTCCGGGCGACCCCGACGCCAACGCAGGATAAGCAGGAGCGCGACAAGTCCTGCCGCACTGGTCAGCAGCGAAGTCATTTGCACTTGCGGCAAATAGGGGTCCCTGAAAGACTCCAGCAAGCCCTTGGCTCCGTCGTGGAGCACGAGGAACAGCAGCGCGATCTGGCCATTAAAACTGCGCCTGCCGTCAAACCACATGAGAAAGAGACCGACACCGAAGGATGCCGCCATGAACAGGAAGTGTAGTGGTAACACTGGGAGGCTCGGGACCGACGGGGATTCGAGCAGTCCCTGTTGCAAGTGCATATACCATACCGAGCTGCCCGGCGCGTAACTCAGGCAGAAAAATTCCGTACAGCGCAATCCAGTACAGCAGCCGTTCATAAAGCAAGTAAAGCGCACCAGTGCAAAAGCGAAACACACAGTAATAGCCAGCACATCCAGGAAGCGGGCCAGCGGCAATTCGGGCAGTATCCAGCGCTTCAGCAATGGCGACAGCAGCAGCATGGCCAACAACGCACCCGGGTAGCGCAAGCCGCCACGCAATTCCGCTGACCACGGGTCATAGAGGTCCCAGTCGCGAACATACAGCGAAAACAGCTTGGCGCCCAGCAGCGCCACCAAGCAAATCAACACCAGCAGGATAACTGATCGACCGGTTCGTATGCCTTCCTGGCGCAGATAGAGGATAAAAAACAGAATCCCGAAAATCGCTATGGGCGTTATCAGTAACTGGAGTGCTTCAAGTCCAAGTAGACCGTTCGGATACATACCTGAACCCCATGGCAGCTGAGAGTGAATACGCCCATTCTATAACCGATCCGCGTATTCTCCCTACAGTTTCAGCAGCCGGGCGGCAAATTACACGCATCGCCGAGACCATCGCCATCCGCAGCACATAAAGGCGATTGTTCGTATGGGGTAAACCGCAAGAACTGTGCCGATCAACGAAGGGGTGGGGCCGCCCGTTCACCTTCCAGCCATGCACCGTAGTGCGATAGATAGTCTCCGTACAGTTGCAGCTCCTGGGCGTCGTCCAATCCAAACGCCGCGGCGGAGTACCGATGTTCGCCGTAGCGGCTTCTTGGGTGCCGCCTGAGGTAGTCGCGCATGCGCGCTTCCGCCTCGCGGCTCAGGTCCATTGCGCAGTGCGCGTAGATGGCGCGAATGACCTGCATGGGGTCGTCGCATATCGCGCTGAAACTGACGTCTATGAATTGACCCCGGTCCAGCGCGCGGCGGTCTCGCATCCCCCTGTCGAGTATCTTTGAAAAATGCTGGAACTCCTGCTGCCCGGTGGCCAATGGCTCAATGCCGCGACTAAAGCCGCTGCGCAATGTGTAAGCGAGGCTGGAGAAGGACGCCATGGCGTCCAATGGTCTGCGATGGGTCCACACGATGGTGGCGTCCGGGTACTGGGCGAGCAGGTACTTCAGGTGGGCAAGGTGAGCCGGTGTCTTGAGCACCCAGCGTTCACGGCGCAAATCAACCTGTAGGTGTTGCAGGAATGCGGCGTGCCAGCGGTAGGGCTCGGTCATATCCTGATGCAGAACCCAGGACTGGTATTCGGGAATGTTGTACATGTAGCTAAACTGCTCACTGATGAACCCCGACGCCAGAATGTAAACACATTCCTGCGGCAATCGCGCGCCAATCGCGTGAATCGCCCTGAATCCGGGACACAATATTTCCAGCAGGCCCAGCAACCGGTCGACCCTCCTGATGCGCTTGTCCCGCTGGTACGTTTGAGTGGAGGGTGGCGGCACCGGCCGGGCAACCTCCCAGCTTGCCGGCGCGCGAAACGACAAATCCTGGCCAATCAATTCATGCAGTATCGTGGTCCCGGTACGCGGCAGTCCCACTATAAACAGGGGTCGCTGGATGTGCTGCGCGGCTACCTCGGGCCGGTTGGCGCGGTAGTCTATCAATCGCAGTCGGACGCACAGGAGATCCAGTAAATTGAGGTAGGCGGTGATGCGACCGATCTGTGTAAGTTGCGCCTGCTGGCGCAAGGCGGCCGTGAGGTGTTCCAACCCTGCCAAGAACGATTCGTCACCCCAATCCCGCAAGCCGGTTCTGCGTTGCGCGTGCTGAATCAGCTGCTCGGCACATAGCTCCGGTTTGGCAAACCGCGCCTTTTCCAGGAGACTACCAAACTCGTTGATCAGTCCAATATACGCGGGAGGTGGGCGCTGCGAAATCAAATGAATTGCCTTGCACGAGAAGCAATGTGCTAGTGTAATTGCTATCACGCAATTTTCACCGGGAAAGTTCATCTGCGGTCATCCTGGAGAGTCTGCACAACTGACACGGGTAACCTTCCCATTTTGAGGGCAGCCAGAAAGTCGCCACCTATCTGGAACAAGCTTTCGGCCCGCCCAACGGCGCAGTGCACCGCACCGATGAAAAGAAGCTGGAACCACTCGTGCCGGTTGGCGTGGACGCAAGGTATTTAGCGCTTAGGACTGTTGGATAACCAGAAACTGGCTATTCCGAGAGCGGATCGAGCTCAAGAATAAAGCTAAGTTTCAATCTTATGTTGTTGAATTAGTTCGCCTTTGCTTTTAGAATCAGGTTTCGTGCGGGGTTGGTTACATCGAACAATAAGTGGTATTTGACCAAGGGGAAACTGATGCGATTGCTGCCTGCTATGGCCTTGAGCCTGAGCCTGCTATTTAGCACCCATACAATAGCCGATGATGTGGCCCTAATCAGACGCCTGGCCCCGGACTTGAAGCCTGCGGTAATTTCCGAAGCCGTATCAGCGATGAAATGCGCCCAACGCAACGGTGTCGGAGCATTTGCCAACCGCTTGGCCATAATTGATTACACCCTGCCCTCCCGCACACCCCGCTTATGGGTAGTGGATCTCAAAAAGCGAAAATTACTGTTTGAAGAGTTTGTGGCCCACGGACGGGGTTCAGGTGATGATGTGCCCAATGCATTTTCGAATCTCGAGGGCAGCCATCAAACCAGCCTGGGCCTGTACCTCACCGACGAGACGTACGAAGGCGGCAACGGCTACTCCCTGAAGCTGCAGGGCTTGAGCAGGGGATTCAACGAATCCGCCATGGAACGCTACATCGTCATGCACGGCGCTGCCTACGTGAATCCAGACGCAGTGCCGGAATTGGGTCGATTGGGCCGCTCGTTGGGATGTCCAGCGGTGCGCAACGAAGTTGCGAGGCCGCTCATTGATACCCTGAAACTCGGTCAGTTTATTTACGCGCATGGTCCAGGCACGGCCAAGCTGGCCTCGTGTAGAACGGAGAATCTCGCATTCGTCGGCAATTCAACCGCCGGTGGTTCGTCGACTGACAACTCCTGAAGTCCCCCCACTCCACTCAACTAGAGACCGGCTGTGAGGCGCGTTGGATTGTTGCTATGCACAAATGGCTCTTCCTTGTTCCCCTTCTACTTGCGAGCGCCTGCACAACAGTCGAAGACTTTCAGGCCATGAGCCCTGACGAGCGGGCCGATAAAGTGTGCAGCGCGACCAGCGGCTCGCGTCAGCGGCGGTCCGGCCTGATGAACCTCGACACTGAAATTTCAGCGCAGCAAAACTTGCTGGCGACGGGCTATCGCGTCTATCAGAACTGCCAGGTCGTCCCCGTCCGGGTGCCTGCCTCGGTAGCGGACTGCTCAGGTTTGACTGGCAGCGAGCAAAAAAGCTGCCAAAAGAGTGGCACTGTGGACAGAACGGAGTACCGGCGCGTGTGTCGAGAGACACGTGTCCCCCTCGATTACAACTACGAGAGCGGTATCCTGCGCAATCTGCGGATGGCAAAGGAAGACCAGCTCGACTACCACAACCAGCAGACCGAGGTATGCGTCGCCAAAGCGCGGTTACTTCCGGCCACAGACGCGTATTCGCGCTACCAGATCAACGCTGAACCGTAACTCGTGGCGATACGTCCAAGGGTATCGCCTCGTCCATTAAAAGGCTGGTACGTTTGCGTGCGTAACGGATACACTATGGCCCTTTGATCACCATCACGAGGAGAGTAACAATGTTCAGCCATGTCATGCTCGGCGCCAATGACGTACAACAATCCAAGGCATTTTACGACGCCATCCTGGGTGCGTTAGGCCACGGGCCGGGAGTCATCGACGACAAGGGTCGCTGCTTCTACTTCACCAAAAGCGGCATTTTCGCGATTACCAAACCAATCGATGGCAAGCCTGCCTCGCATGGCAATGGCAGTACTGTCGGCTTCGCAGCGGAGAGTCCGGAGGCGGCTGATGCCTGGCACGCGGCGGGCCTCGCCCACGGCGGTACCACTTGCGAAGACCCTCCGGGTATACGTGCAGGTGCCGCAGGTAAACTCTACCTGGCATATCTGCTTGATCCCTCCGGCAACAAGCTTTGTGCACTCCATCGGGTGAAATGATCCAGCGGGCTGTATCGGGAAAAACCAGCTCACTTGGTTCATTCAATGACGCTGGCGCCATTGCGAATAAAAAGTGGGAGGATGTCCAATGGCGCGGAGATCGTGGCAGTAGTCGGACCGGTCCAGCTCTGGCTGCGGTCCCAATACAGGTTCCACTTTCCTTCGGGAATCAGCACCTGTCGTTCGCGCGCACCGATTTGCCAGATGGGCGCTACCAGGAGGTCGGGGCCGTACATGTACTGATCCCAGCTATCGGCAAATCTGGCGTCGTTGGGGAAATCAAAAATCATCGCACGGGCGATGGGAAGGCCGGTCCGATTGACCTTGTCGGCCTGGGCGGCAGTGTACGGGATCAGTGCGTGATGCAGTTTTACGTAGCGTGTGTAGATATCTATCATTTCAGTATCAAAGGCAGGTTCAGTGGGCATGTTCCACGGTGAGTGGGATCCAATTCCGCCGATTTCCATGATGGGCGTCAGGGCGCTGAATTGCAGCCAGCGGGCAAAGACTTCCCGATTGCGGAACTGGTAATAGCCGCCGGTATCCGAACCCCAGGTCGGGAAGCCAATAAACCCCGCGCGCTGCAGCTTGATAATGGCACTGCGCAGACCGAGCTCAGTGCCGACATCGTCGCCACCCCAACTCGCGGCCCATTGCTGGGATCCGCTGTACCCGGCGCGCGCTAACACTAAAAAGTCATTATTGGTGGAATGTTGCAGGGCATCGTGATGCACTCTTGCCTGGAGCACCGGGTAATCATTGTGAACCTCCCTGCCGCTGCGTCCATCAAAATAGATATCTGATGTAGCGCTGGGGACGTACTCCTCACCGCGATCCAGTTTGATGGCACTGACATCGTACGCGCCGAGAAAAGCTTCCAGTTTTTGGCGCCACCATTGATAGGCAGCGGGGTTGGTCAGATCAATGACGCGGCTGTCGCCCGGGGCCAGGTAGCCGAGATTCGCCGCCTCTGCCCCGGTGCTGCCCGCACCATTATTGCGCGCCCAGGCTGCGCTCCAGACAGCCAGCCTGAATCCGCGCGCACGCAAGGAATCCAATGTGGCTTCGATATTGGGCAGTCGCTGAGTATCCCACTCAAAGTTATGAAAGCCGCCGGAATCAGGATCGTCCCCTCCGACCAGGTAGGGTCGGTCAAACAGGTAGACCCCGGACGGGATGCCGAAGCGCTCATACATCGACACATCTTCTGCGATTTCGGCGTTGACCTGGTAGCCATCGAGTGTGCCAGTCACACCGCTGGTCAATTCATCCCGCCACAGCCAGTGCTGAAATGCCCAATCGGGGACGCGTATCGGATAGCCGGATTTCTCGTAATAACCCTTCAATATTTGCTGATGTAGCGGTCCCAGCAATATATTGAAGGTCAAACCCGCAGCTGTTGTCTCCATACGAAACCGCAGCTCATCGCTGTTCGTTGCTCCAACATCAAAAACGCCTGGATTGCTGCCTTCGACCCACAAACCGTATCCCTTGGAGGACTGAAAAAATGGTGCGTAGAGTGCGATCGTCGGACGCACAAACATTTCTACGATCTCTCCGCGGCGGTTCAGAGTAGAGACAGCATCAGGGTTGAAGTCTTCTGCGAGCGGGCCGTGGAGTTCCGGAATCATGACAACAGAATCCCTGAGTCGCTCCGTCAGGCCGTAGATCAGCTCCCCAGGCTCCAGACACAGCCCTACGGAGACTGCTGACACCTGGTTGCCCGCAACGGCTATTCTGAAGCTAGCATCATTCGTTGCAGAGACAGTGAGCATCACAGTCTCCCCGGACTGCGTGTTGACCTCATACACCGTCCGCTCTTCTTCCTGGCGCTGTGCTACCAATGCCACAAGGTCAGCTGTGCTGCCGTCCGCTCGTGTGAGTTGAATGGGCCCGCACTGTTGCAACAGGACTTTTCCACCCGCGTTCAGCTGTAGCGCGAACGGCTGTGTATCGACTTCGATATTTCCTGTCAGCTGCTGCGTGACATTTTTCGTCGTGTCGCCACTGTTTGATGAGTCAGAGTTGGAATCACATGCACTGGAAAGTACGATCAACAGGATGAGAAGCACATGGCTAGCGATGGCATTGATCGGTCTCATGAACACATTACCTGCGGCAAAATTGGTCGTCGTGTGCATTCATTAGATTACGGACGAGCGCCAAGGGCAACCTGTCCAGCCCGCTGCTCAGCAACCGCGGCACACCCGGTGCTGTGCATTACTTAACAGATCCGGCCAAGATCTTGTTCACCGTTCCTGACCATGCTCCCGACCATGCGCCCGTCCAGGATCGAATGGCCCTTCAGTTTCTTAAATGAATCATGTGGTTACAAGGATGCTCAGGCGCCGGACACGCACCAACGCAGATCGGTAAATTGCACACTTTTTTTATTTTGCAATGGCCGGTTAATAATGCATATACTTCGCCGAAAACACATCATAACAAAGTCGTTGGTCGGCACTTTAGGGGAGTGACAGGGTGATTCATCCGAGTAGTGAGTTACGTTTTATCTCACAGGAGGTTGGTTATGGCGTCTTCGCCACGGAGCACATCCCTCGCGGTACCTTCCTCTGGGTCCTGGACCACTTCGATCGCATACTTACCCCCGCAGAAGTCGGAGCACTGCAGCCGATGCTGCGTGCCATTGTGGACAGATACGCTTACCAGGCGGCTGATGGAAACTTTGTATTTTGCTGGGATTTCGGCCGCTACATGAACCATAGCTGCGCGCCCACGAGCCGTGGGGTGGGCGATGCGTTCGAATTAGCTATCCGCGACATCGAACCCGGCGAGCAACTGACTTGCGAGTACGGCACGCTCAACCTGTACGAACCGATGACCTGCTATTGCGGTGCCCCCAACTGCCGCGGCACCATACGACGCGACGATTCGAAGCGCCATTTCAAGCAGTGGGACAAAGAGGCAAGCAGCGCATTTGCACTTGCCCATACCGTCCCGCAACCCCTGTTGCCCTACGCCAGGCTGGGAGCGCGCGACTTGCCGCTGATCGAGGCGATGCAAGCGGGCCGGGCTGCCTCGGTGCCCTCCTCGCGCGACTTCCACATCGCCGAAGCACCCGCTGAATTGAGGGTAGCTGCAGGTCAACGCACTCGATGATCCACCCCGACACGCGGCTCATAGCCGTCGATGGAGTCGTAGGCAGCGGAGTCATCGCCACCCGGCGCATCCCACGCGGTTCTATCACCTGGGTCATGGACGATCTGGACCGCACCTTCAACGGCGCGCAGATGAACGCCCTGCCCGCCAGCTACGACAAGCTGATCGAGCACTGGACCTTTCACGACGGTAGGGGCAGTCGGGTCTTGTGTTGGGATCTCTGTCGCTATATGAATCACTCCTGCGAACCCAACTGCGGCGGAAGTGAGTTCTGGTTTGAAGTGGCGCTGCGTGACATCGAGGCGGGCGAACAACTCACCAACGACTACGCGACGCTCTACATGCGCCCCACCGAGGACTTTGAGTGCCGCTGCGGAGCACCAAACTGTCGTGGCGCAGCGTCCCACACAGCAACCCACGCCGTGGGCAAGGTGTACGAAAGTCTACGCACAGCGCTGGAAGTAATCGGGCTAGTCGCGCAACCCCTGAGCGGCCTGCTGCGTGCGCACTGGCTGAAGTACGCGCAGGAGACGCTCGCTCTCAACCTGGACCAGATAGTCGACACAACCCTGGCTGCGGCCGAGTAAACCTGCTAGCAGGCTTCCTTCAGTTACTATAACCTCCTGCGATCACCGTCTACATCCAACTACAGCTATACCATTAGCGGCAGTGCTTTCCCGACTGTCAAGACGAGGGAGAAAATCCATGACAAGTCCAGGGAAGTTGTTGTGCAGCAGCGGGCTAATAGTTTGTTTGATTTCATGTAAAAGGATGCTTTTCTTCGCCCTGATGGTCCTGTTCCTTGCAGGGTGTACTGCGACCTACCCGGTGAACCCGCCGCTTGCGCATGTCGATACGACTCAAGGCTACAACCTTCGGACTATGGATGAAAAAGCTGACAATCACAGTCAAGCCCTCGTGCTGATGGCATTTTCAGGTGGAGGCACCCGGGCCGCTGCATTCTCCTATGGCGTTTTGAAGGAGTTGTCAGAAACCTACATCGGTGAAGATGATCAAAAACGCGCCTTGTCGAAAGAGATCGATGCTATTTCTGCCGTCTCTGGAGGCAGCTTTACTGCCGCATATTATGGTCTTTTTGGTGATCGCATTTTCGAGGACTACGAGCAGGTGTTTCTGCGTCGCGACGTGCAGGGAGAACTCACTGACCAGGTAACGAATCCACTGAACTGGCCCGATCTGTGGTCGCCCTATTACACTCGCGCGGATATGGCCACGGAGCTGTACGACAGCACTATTTTCAACCATGCCACGTTCGACGACCTCGAGAAGGCCGACGGGCCATTTGTGATAATCAACGCCACAGAGATGACCACCGGCACCCGCTTTCAATTCACCCAGAGTTTTGCGGACATCATCTGCACGGATCTGTCACAAATCCCGGTTGCCAGGGCCGTCGCCTCGTCCTCCGCCGTACCCCTGCTGTTCAGCCCGATCACCATCACAAATCGTGCCGGGGAATGCGGCTGGCAAAAACCGCAGTGGGCCAGGGAAGCGTTGAAGAGTCCGGACCGAACTTCCCGTCTGTACAACCTCGCGTCCAGCATTATGGCGCTGGACGATCGGGAGGAACACCCTTACCTGCATTTGTTCGATGGCGGCCTGGCTGACAACCTCGGCCTGCGCGCGATGCTGGATGGTGTGCTGCGCTACAACGGAATCACGGAGGCGCTGGATTCATTAGGTATGCGCGACACGCGGAACGTGGTCGTCATTCTGGTTAACGCGGAAACCGCACTGGATGTTGAATCCAGTCGCACGATGCAAACGCCGACCTTCGCCGCGTCCATTGGCGCGGCCACGTCGGTGCCACTGCAGCGCTACAGTTTCGAAACGGTGGCGCTGCTCAAAGAAAAACTGAAAGAATGGGAGCAGCAGTCTTATGCGGCCAAGTGCACGCCCCACAGCGAGTCCGCTACGAGGAATAGTAAGCGCTCAGCAGCGGATAGTGACTGCAAAGGCGTGGGTTTCCATTTCATCGAATTGAACTTCAGTGAAGTCAAGGATCCCGAAGAGCGCAACTATTTGAAGACGTTGCCAACGTCTTTTGTGCTCACCGACGAAGCGGTCGATCGCCTGATTGCCGCCGGTGGGCAAGTTCTGCGCAACAGCAGTGAATTCCAGCGACTGCTGGCTGACACTCGCCCCCGCTAACTCACCTGCGCCGGTTGGATTGTGGCCGGGTCAGTCAGCGTCGCGCAGACTTTCCCCCCGAAAACTGCTATTGTCCCACCGTTAGTGGGACAATCCGAATCACATAAGGGGTAGCCGGTCGAATGGGAATGGAGTGGTGGCATTGGGCAGTCGCCGGCATTGTCCTGATCCTCTCAGAATTGGCCGTGCCAGCCTTCGTGCTCATCTGGTTCGGACTGGGCGCGCTGGTTGTGTCCCTGATCGTGGCGATTCTGCCAAACTCCAGTATCACCCTTCAATTATCAGTGTGGCTGGTGGTGTCTATTTCGCTGGTCGGACTTTGGTTCAAGATTTTCAAGCCAAACATCCATAAAACTCGAGTCGGCATGTCGGATTACAACCTGATCGGCGAGATCGGCCTGCTGACGCACGAAGTGGCGCCATTCCAGAACGGCGAGGTGCGTTTCCAGAAGCCGATGTTAGGCTCAGACGTCTGGCCTTGTATGGCCGACGAAAATATCCCTGCCGGTGCAAGAGTCAAAGTCCTTGCCATTGAGGGCAGCTTTCTGAAAGTAGGAAAAATTTGATGGAGTCCGCTATGGATGCTGGAATCGTTTTCGTCATTGCATTAATAATTTTTGCCATTGTCACCCTCGCCAAAGGCGTTCGCATTGTTCCCCAGGGTACGGAATGGATCGTCGAGCGATTGGGCAAGTACAGCGCAACATTACACCCGGGTCTCAACATTATCATTCCCTACATCGACCAGGTCGTCTACAAACTGGTCACCAAGGACATCATCCTCGATGTCCAGGAGCAGGAGGTTATCACCCGTGACAATGCGGTAATCCTGATCAATGCTATTGCTTTCATCAAGATCACCGATCCTATCAAGGCAGTGTATGGCGTAACCGACTTCTCCGAGGCGATCCGCAACATGATCATGACCACGTTGCGTTCTATCACCGGTGACATGGATCTTGATCAAGCCCTGACCAGTCGCGATTCCATCAAGGCGCGTCTGCGCGAAAGCATCGCCGATGAAGCCATTGACTGGGGGTTGACCGTCAAGTCGGTGGAGATCCAGGATATTAAACCGTCAGCGTCGATGATCAAAGCGATGGAAGCACAGGCCGCCGCTGAGCGCGAGCGGAAAGCCATGGTAACCATGGCTGAAGGCACCAAGCAATCGGCCATTCTCCAGGCTGAAGCGCGCCTGGAGGCCGCACGCCGCGATTCCGAAGCCCAGGTAACGCTGGCGGAAGCCAGCGCTGAAGCGATACGGCGAGTCGCTGTGGCAATCGGCAATGAGGACGCACCGATGCGCTACATGCTCGGCGAACGTTATTTGGCGGCGATGGGCAAACTCGCCGAATCGGCGAATGCTAAAACCATTTTGCTGCCCGCCGATATCCAGGAATCACTGCGCGGAATTCTGGACCGCGGTCGCCAATAGTCTTTTTGGCCAAAACAGTGTCCAAGTCGAGTAATTCTTGGTAACGTAACCAGCGCGTCACGCGCAATTCGACAGGACTTGGACCGGTAGTAACGTTACTTCCTCTTACAGCACAAACGTCTGAACACTGGGTTAAAGAATAGAACTTATGCTTGTTTCTCCCGAGATGGCGTCCGAGCTACATGCCCTGCTCCAGGTCATTGTTGTGGATCTCGTGCTCGCTGGAGACAACGCCATTGTTGTCGGTCTGGTTGCCGCCTCGGTGCCGTTGGAGTACAGAAAAAAAGTAATCGTATTCGGCATTCTGGCGGCTACGATATTAAGAATTCTATTTTCTTTTGTTGCGCTTCAATTACTTGAAATCACTGGATTAATTTTCGCTGGCGGCTTGCTACTGCTATGGGTCGGCTGGAAATTGTGGCGCGAAATACAGCAATCGCGGCACAGAGTTCACGACGACGGCAAACCCCATGATGCGGTACCACATCCGAAAACTTTTCGTGGGGCTATATTCCAGATTGTGTTGGCTGACGTCTCCATGTCGCTGGACAATGTACTCGCTGTCGCCGGGGCCGCCAGGCATCATACTTGGGTGTTGATTGTTGGGCTGACACTGTCGGTCGCATTGATGGCGTGGGCATCCACTTTCATCGCCAATTTGCTGAAGAAATATCACTGGATTGCGTATGTCGGGCTATTGGTGGTGTTTTACATTGCAGGATCCATGGTTTGGGAAGGCGCGCATCAGTTGTACGGCGAAGTAAACATGCGATGACTCCTGCGGGATCAAATACAGGCAATACATAAGCCTTGGCCTGGCCACTGCGAGCTTTTTTTCTCAAGTACGTAGACGTGAGTACGGCCTGGAAAGCGGCGCTGTTTCTCGGGGCGGTTGTCTACGCCATTAACTTTTCCCACGGCGCCATGGCTGCTCTGCCCGCCGCGTTGAAGCAGGCCCTCTATACGTTACTGGCGTCTGGATTTATTGTGCGGTTGTGTGAAAATCTCATCACCAAGGTGAGACCCATGGTCATCGCGTGGCCCCTTGCCGTTCTGGTGCCCTCCGCTGTTGCGGTTAGCTTGACCTATATTATGCACAGCCTGAAAGGAACACCTGAGCCGTTGTATTCCACGCTTCCCACCGTTCTGGTTACGCCTCCAGCCTTTGCGGTGTGGGCCTGGCGATCCTTGAGAAAAGTTTCCGAGTGACTACTTTGACCCTGACTATAGCGTACATTACTATTCAGCGTGTTGGGCAAATGTTTACCGGGAAAATTTATGAGTAGTGACACACCCACCAGGCTGGCTCCAATTTCTGCGCTGATCTTCGGCTCCCGCTGGATGCAACTACCGTTGTACCTGGGCCTGATAATTGCCCAGGGTGTTTACGTCGTCCTGTTTATCAAAGAACTGCTGCACTTGATTGGGGGCGCCACCACTCTCAGCGAACAATTGATAATGCTCGCTGTATTAGGCTTGATCGACGTGGTCATGATTTCAAATTTGCTTGTTATGGTCATCGTCGGGGGCTATGAGACCTTCGTTTCCCGATTAAATTTACAAGGCCATCCCGATCAACCGGAATGGTTAAGCCATGTCAATGCCACAGTGCTAAAGGTGAAGTTGGCCATGGCAATCATCGGCATCAGTTCTATTCATCTGCTAAAGACATTTATTGCCATCGGTACTCTTGGCACGGAAGCCTCCCATTTCACCGAGGCTGGCGTTATGTGGCAAACCATCATCCATATCGTCTTCATACTTTCAGCACTCGGCATCGCCTGGACAGATTACCTGATGTCACTGGTGCTGAAAGTCCCAAAACCAGGACATTAATGCTCGAAAGTCACAGGGGTCTAATATGGATGCCTCAACCATTGCATTATTCCTCATCGGGATTGCAGGCGTAGTAGTTCTGGCACTTGTGCTGCGTTCAAACGGTAAAGCGTCAGGCAGAAAAAAGGTCGCAAGCAGCGCCAACGCTCGCACTGACAAGACTGGCACGACAGAGCGAGCCAAGTCTCCGCCAGCAAATCGCTATAAGGCAACCACCATTACTTGTGGTGAAAATGCTTGTGCAGCCGTGCGGGCTATCAAAGACAAACGGTTCCTGGTTAAAGACCAGGATATTCCGCCACTTCCTGTACCCGGTTGCGACGCAAAAAAATGTACCTGTATCTACGTTCACCATGAGGATCGACGCGAAGAGGACAATGATCGCCGAGGCCCGCGCGGCCTGAGAAGTGATCTGCATTCCTATAATGCGGGATCCGAACGCCGTACAAAGCGCGGGCGCCGTAAAGCCGACTGGGAATAGCAGCCTTTAGTGGAGCAATTCCACCCTAATATACAGTTGGGTCGAACTGGAACGACTGGCCTGTCCTCGCGAGACTATGCCCTGAGTCTGCTGGCTGGCGGTGTCGCTAATTTCACCGATGGGAATCCACTTACCCAATGCCCCGCTGACCTGTGATTGCAATTGCTGCGTCGAAACCGTTTCACCTTCCAGCTGGTTATTGCTTTGGTCGATACTGATATTGACCACATCATCAATAACCCGGGTAGTGGCGTAGAACCCACTCACCGCATCGACATACCCCTGTTGATAGTAGCGGCGGCCGTACGGATCGGTTGAGTAGCTCTGGATTGGCGCAGTTATCCCCGTGGAAATATACGCGGGCATGCCCTCGGTGACCCTGATCGACTGGTTGCCGTCGTCTGAACTGGTACTGCGATTATTATTCACTCGCACCGTGGTTCTGCTCTCGGTGACATACCCGTCAGGCCTTGTGGTGATGATGGTATCGCCCGCCTTGATGCTGCTCTCGACATCCACGCCCCGGCGACTGTCGCTGCCGAAGCCCTCGGAACGCAGCGTCACTAGCAACTGCCGTCCTGCACTATCGAGTTTCTTCAGCAGCTCGCGGGTTTTTGCCAGCTCTTCCGCGGTGACGTTTAGTATCAGCTGGTCCTGATAAACACTAACCGAGCTGCCCTCGGAAAGAAGCGGAACGATGGCGTCCCGAATCAGTTGCGGGTTAGCGTAGCTAAGTTCAATCGTCGTCAGTTCCCGCTGCGCCAAAACCCCGGACGCCGAAAAAAGCAGGAAAAATATCACCAGTACGCGCATGTCAGGGTCGCTCTATCGGCTCCGGAGTCACAATATAATCTATTATGCCGTGTCGCTTCAGCTTAATGGCCAAGCAAATGCCCAAAAATCCGCCGCCGCCGATGATGCATTTGTAAGTGTCAGGTCTCGTCACCGATTGAATACCGAGTACAACATTGCGCGTTTCCATTGTAAAACGACTGCGGTCATGCTCGCAGACGCGAGCAGTGGTGTCTGGCTTGTCGAGGAGTATGATATTCCGATTCCGGGTTGGACTGAGCGAATATGGTGTCAGAACTGAGTGTATACGAAGCCATCTACAGCTTGCGCGCGATGCGGCGGTTGAAACCGGACCCCATTCCGGTTGCGGACCTGATCTCAATTGTCGAGGCCGCAACGATGGCGTGCAGTCCGGGCAATAGCCAGCCCTGGACATTTCTGTTCATTGTCGATCAGGCGCAGAGAAAAAGAATTGCCGACATTTATCGTGCCATCGGTAATAAAGTCATCAAGGATCAAGCCCTGGCCAGCGGCTTGCTGGATAAGGCAATGACGAAGGTCTACAAGGATGCCATGATCCTGGTAGAGAACTTACAGGATGCACCGGCGCTTATAATGTGCTGCCTGAACGGGAACGCCGGGGACAGCGGCATTCAACAGTCGACGTATTACGGGTCTATCTACCCCGCCATCCAGAACCTGATGCTGGCCGCGCGCGCGAAGGGTATCGGCTCTACCATGACTACACTGCACAAAGCACGGGAGCTGGATATCAAAATAATTCTGGATATTCCGGACTCGGTTGAAACCATCGCACTCATTCCGCTGGGCTACCCGCATGGTCAATGGGGCCGGCCCAAACGCAAACCCGTACACGAGGTCACGTATTGGAACACGTGGGGTGGAGCGAATAAAGAGCCTATAAATTGACGAATAGATCCTTCACTGGCACGGGCTGGGAAATAACTTTTATCTCCAACAGCTGGTCCGCCAGCGTCTGCCACCGATCCAATGACATCTCACCCAGCGTTTGGGCAGCGTCGGTTCTGATAAGCGCCTGTTGCGCCTGTGCACTGTCCGTAAAGGTTTGTGCGGACATTGCCTTATTGAGAGCGGCCATTGCGATATTTGTTTTAGCCGAGTCACGCAGATAACTCTCCCAGCCGCTGCGCACCGCAGCCACCATGCTCTTGACCTGCTCAGGCGATTGTCTCCAGCGCTCCAGCGTGGTTACGAGCACGGCGGTGTACGGGTTGTAGCCGCTATCGGCGACCAGAAAGGTTTTGACCTTGAGGCCCGCCGCGGTGGCAGCAAGGGGTTCACTGGTGACAAAACACTGCTGCGCGACTTTGGGATCGTTTTGAAAATTACCTATGCCACCGAGATAGGGCGCCGTCGCTACCGTTACCGGGGCATATTTCTTCTTGAAGTACTGCGCATAGGGCAAGCCTGCCTGCCACAACAGGACGCCATCACCGTGCATGACCTGATCAATGGTGGTAAAACCTCGCTCGGCGTGCGTCATGATCCCTTGCGGATTGATTTGGTACGTCGCGAACAGCGCGACAATATTGTCGGCGCCCCGTTCTCTCGCAATGATCACTTCATCGGCTGACACAATCGCGTAATCGACCTTTCCTGCCTGCAGCATCTGGATTGTCGGGGTACCGGAACCGCCTTCAACGATTTTCACATCAAGCTTGTTCTGCCGATAATAGTCTTCCACCTGCGCGGCGTAAAAACCGCCAAATTGTGGTTCGGCTTTCCAATTCAGCGCCAGCACCAACGGTTGGGAGGACTCGGCCGAGAAAGTCGGCGCCGCCATTAACAGCAGACTCCACAGAAAGACCAACAGGAGGTTTGAAATTTTTCCCATTACGATCTCCTCAAATAAGGCCGGTCGCGCAACAACAGCCGGCTGGCGATCTCAATAATAAAAACCAGAAACAGGGCCAGGCCACTGGACATCAATACCCCGCTAAACACTAGATCCACGCGCTGCTGGGTTCGCGCCGCATCGATCAAACTACCGAGTCCGCCACCGGCGATAAACTCGCCGACGATTGCCCCGATCACCGCGAGTCCCGCGGATATTTTGATGCCGGTAAGAATATAGGGGATGGCGGATGGAATCTGCAATTTTATTACCAGGTTCCAAGGGGATGGCTTGTAGAGTTTAAATAACTCTTTCAATTGGGGATCAGTTTCCTGCAGGCCGGTCAAGGTATTGGCGAGGATTGGAAACAGCGACACAATAAAGGCCGAGGCCTTTACGGTCGGTTGGCCAAATCCGAACCAGATTACCAGTAATGGTGCGATTGAAATTATGGGTACGGTCTGAAAGAAAATGCAGAAAGGCAACACGGCACGCCGTACTATCGGAATGGCAAAGAAAACCAATGCCAGTGAAATACCACTCAAAATACTCAATCCGAGGCCCCAGCCAATTGACTGTGCAGTACTCAGGGTTGCCGCGAGTATTTCCGGCCACATCTCCACCGTCGTTTGATAAATCTGTAGCGGTGAAGGAAGCAGGTAGGAGGCTACCCATTGTCGTGCAACAATCCATTGCCAAATCGACAGCAGAAGTGCGAGAAAAACCCACGATGGCAGTTTATCCAGAAGCCAGCTTCTAACGTTAACGTTCACCGCGCCGCCTTGGCGTAATTCGAGCCGGTCGAAGCATGTTCAATTTCCCTGAATAGCTGCGCGTAGGTTTGCACCACCGCATTGAAGTCCGGTGTCAGCTTCAATAACTGATTGCGCGGTGCGAATTTCACTGAACGCCAGTCCCGGGTACGACCAAGATTATCGAGCATTAAAATGCGATCACCCAGATATACGGCTTCGGCGATCGAGTGCGTGACAAACACATACTGCAGACTGAGTCGATCCCTTAACTCCAGCAACAGATCCTGCAATCGGAAGCGCGAGCGTTCGTCGAGAGCTGCGAACGGCTCATCGAGCAGTAGTAATTTTGGCTCGGTT